>LULO01000039.1_pt1 | contig 41805 bp, 42 predicted proteins | sample 728121 | NCBI WGS metagenome assembly LULO01 (sample SAMN03860287, study PRJNA289734) | marine metagenome | biome: seawater column; feature: ocean; material: water; isolation source: Red Sea water column Station 149 - depth 50m | place: Saudi Arabia: Red Sea | collected 2011-10-15 | depth 50 m | reverse complement strand
AAAACTTTGGAAAGGTAGATTTATTGGTCAAAAACAAAAATGGTTTATAATAAGTTTTACTGGAAAAGATGAAGATATAAATATTAAAACAAAAAAACCGGAATTTAAGAAATGGGAGTGGTCTACACAAAATAATATACTAAAAAAAATTGTTCCCTTTAAAAAAAGGCTTTATACAAGCATATTTAAAGAGATTAATAATATTGATGGTTAATTTAAAAGAAGTTTTAAACTATCAATTTTTTTCTGAATTTTCATTTTTTGGGCTTCATCAGCGGCATCAAGAGCTGAAGAATAATTCTCAATTTTATTATTAATAAAGTCATTATTTAGAGCAGCTTCTTCATCCAAACCTACGGCTATAACAAGTAGCTCGTTGTTAGAGAATTTAATAAAGCCCTCTTCAACAAACAATGATTGTGTTTGATCTGAATTAGTTACTTTTATGATTCCTGGCCTAAGAGAGGTAATAATATTTGAGTGATTTGGAAGCACTCCAAGATCACCTTCCGCACCAGGTAAGACAACCATTTGAGCATCACCCTCAAGGTATATTTTTTCAGGCGTTACTAATTTATAGTTAAATTGATCAGACATTCAAGTTACGCAGCGGCTTCTTCGGCCATTTTTTCTGCTTTTTGAATAGCTTCTTCTATTGTACCAACCATATAAAAAGCTGCCTCAGGTAGATGATCATATTCACCCTTACAGATCGCATCAAATCCTTTGATCGTATCCTCTAATTCAACATATTTTCCGGGAGTTCCTGTAAAGACTTCGGCAACAAAGAACGGTTGGGACATAAATCTTTGAATCTTACGTGCTCTGGCTACTGTTAATTTATCTTCTTCAGATAACTCATCCATACCTAAAATTGCAATGATGTCTTGTAAAGACTTATAAGTCTGCAGTACAGCTTGTACATTTCTTGCAACTCGATAATGTTCATCTCCAACAACGCGAGGGTCTAATATTCTTGAAGTACTATCTAACGGATCAACAGCAGGATAAATGCCAAGCTCTGCAATCTGTCTTGAAAGCACGGTTGTTGCATCAAGGTGTGCAAACGAGGTTGCAGGAGCAGGATCGGTTAAATCATCAGCAGGAACATATATTGCCTGCACAGATGTAATTGAACCTTTATTTGTAGATGTAATTCTTTCTTGAAGTGACCCCATGTCAGTTGCAAGAGTGGGTTGGTATCCTACAGCAGATGGAATTCTACCAAGCAGAGCTGACACCTCTGAACCAGCTTGAGTAAATCTAAAAATATTATCTACAAAAAATAATACATCTTGGCCTTCCATATCTCTAAAATACTCAGCAACTGTCAAACCTGTTAAAGCTACACGAGCTCTTGCTCCTGGAGGTTCGTTCATTTGTCCATAAACTAATGCACATTTTGACTCTTTACCTTCTAAATCAATAACGCCAGATTCAATCATTTCATGATAAAGGTCATTACCTTCTCTAGTTCTTTCTCCAACACCAGAAAATACTGAATAACCACCATGAGCTTTTGCAATGTTATTTATTAGTTCCATGATAATAACTGTTTTACCAACCCCTGCTCCTCCAAAGAGACCAATTTTTCCTCCCCTAGAATAAGGCGCTAGCAAATCTACAACTTTAATACCCGTAACAAGAATTTCTGTTTCTGTAGCTTGATCAACAAAGTCAGGGGCATCTCTATGAATTGACCATTTATCTGTAGATTTAATTTCACCCCTTTCATCAACAGGCTCGCCAACAACATTCATAATTCTACCCAAAGTCTCAGGGCCTACTGGAACCTGTATCTGATTACCGGTGTCAACAACATCGTCACCTCTAGTCATTCCATCAGTTGACTCCATAGCAATAGTTCTAACTGTGGACTCACCTAAATGCTGTGCGACCTCAAGGATCACAGTTTTATCGCCAACTTTACATTCTAATGCTGCAAGAATTGGCGGCAAGTTTTCCTCAAAGCGTACATCAACTACAGCTCCGATAACTTGTGATATGGTACCTTTATTATTTGTTGTCATATTTACTCCTTAATTAAACTGCTTCTGCTCCAGAAATTATCTCAATAAGCTCTTTAGTAATAACAGCTTGTCTGGAACGGTTATAAAATAGTGTTAAATTATCAATCATATCAGACGCGTTTCTTGATGCATTATCCATAGCGCTCATTCTAGCACCTTGTTCGCTGGCTGCACTTTCTAGTAAAGCTTTAAATATTTGTATTGTAAAGTTCAGCGGGAGTAGTTCATCGAGTATTTCACTCTCACCAGGCTCAAATTCAAAAAAAGTATTGTCATTTTTCGTTGTATCTGACTCGTTTTCAGGAATATCAATTGGAACAATTTGTTGTTCAGTTGGAATCTGTGATATTACTGATTTAAACTTATTATAAAAGATAGAACATTTATCAAATTCTTCGTCAAAATACATTTTTATTATTTTGTCAGCTATATTTTTTGCATCCTGATAAGAAGCAGACTTAACAGATCTCATATCAACAACTTCGACAATTTTTTCTTCATGCTGTCTTTTAATAATGTCATAACCCTTTTTTCCGACACAAATAATTTTTACTTGTTTGCCTGACTCCTCAAGACTTGCTACTTTATCTCGAAGTGATTTAGTGACAATTGAATTAAATCCACCACACAGTCCTCTCTCAGATGTAAAAAGGATCAACATATGAATTGAGTCCTTATTATCTCCGGTTAATAAATTTCTTTCATTTGAAGTTGGAGAGTACCCAGATGATATAGATGATATAAGATCTTCCATGGTCTCAGAATAAGGACGACTTGACTCAGCAGATTCTTGGGCACGCCGTAATTTTGCAGCCGCAACCATTTTCATGGCTTTAGTTATTTTTTGAGTAGACTTAACGCTACCAATTCGTTTTTTTAGATCGTCTAAACTTGGCATTTACCTATTTTTTTTAAATTCTTCAATTATTGATGTTAATTTACTGGAAGTATCATCGTTCAAGTCTCCAGATGAATTGATAGACTCAATAATATCTGAATGAGATGATTTTATAAGTTCAAATAGATCTTTTTCGAAATCCCTTATCTGATTCAACTCCAGATCATCTAAGTAACCGTTCACACCAGTAAAAATTGAAACAACTTGCTCTGCAATTGTCATCGGTGAATACTGGTTTTGCTTTAATAGTTCGGTAAGTTTTGAACCTCTATTTAATAGCTTCTGTGTCGAGGCATCTAGGTCTGAACCAAATTGGGCAAATGCTGCCATTTCACGGTACTGGGCCAGTTCAAGTTTTATCGAGCCTGCAACCTTCTTCATCGCCTTGGTTTGCGCTGCAGAACCAACTCGGGATACACTTAAACCTACATTAACTGCAGGTCTGATACCTTGGTTAAACAATTCAGTTTCTAGAAAAATTTGACCATCAGTGATTGAAATCACGTTTGTTGGTATAAATGCACTAACATCATTTGCTTGAGTTTCAATCACAGGCAACGCTGTTAATGAACCACCTCCATTTTCATCATTCATCTTGGCTGCTCTCTCAAGTAATCTACTGTGAAGATAAAATACATCTCCTGGAAATGCTTCACGTCCTGGAGGTCTTCTAAGAAGTAATGACATTTGTCTATAAGCTACTGCTTGTTTTGATAAATCATCATAAATTATTAAAGCATGCATTCCATTATCACGGAAATATTCACCCATTGAACAACCAGTATAAGGAGCAAGAAATTGTAGTGGAGCAGCGTCACTTGCTGTTGCTGCAACAACTGTAGTATATTCCATGGCACCAGCGTCTTCTAAGGCTTTCACTGTTTGAGCAATCGAAGATCTTTTTTGACCTATACCGACGTAAATACAATAAAGTTTCTTAGTTTCATCGCCAGATTCATTAATAGATTTTTGATTTATGATAGTATCAATAGCAATTGCTGTTTTTCCAGTTTGTCTGTCACCAATAATTAATTCACGTTGCCCTCTGCCAATTGGAATCAAGCTGTCGATCGCTTTAAGACCTGTTTGCATTGGTTCAGATACTGATTTTCTTGGTATTATACCTGGCGCTTTAACTTCAATACGACTTCTATTCTGTGACTCTATGTTTCCTTTTCCATCTATAGGATTTCCAAGAGCATCTACAACTCTTCCTAGCAGCTCTTTACCTACTGGAACATCAACAATAGAATTTGTCCTTTTAACTGTATCACCTTCTTTAATATTTGCATCACTTCCAAATAGCACAACACCTACATTATCATCCTCCAGGTTAAGGGCCATTCCTCTTGTACCATCATCAAACATTACCATTTCACCGGCCTGAACATTATCAAGTCCATAAATTCTTGCGATACCATCTCCAATTGAAAGAACTTGACCAACTTCTGTAATTTCAGAGTCAGATCCAAAATTTTTAATTTCTTCTTTGAGTATTTTTGATATTTCTGATGGTTGTATGTCCATTAAGCGACCTCTTTCATTTTTTCTTTTAATGTTTGGAGTTGATTTTTAATACTGCTATCAATCATTTGACTGCCAACTTGTATTTTAAGACCCCCTATTAAAGTCTCATCAACTATAGTGTTAATATTAAATTCTGAACTAAACTTATCTTTGAGTTTATCCTTAATATGTTTTAATTCTTCTTCTTTCAGAACTTTAGCTGAAGTAATTGTTGCTGACATCTCACCCTTAAGTCCTGACATTAATTTCTCAAATGAATTAATTATATCCATTAAGTAGTTTATTCGGTTTTTATTAATTATTACTCCAATAAAATTTTTTGCCAGCTTAGACATTTCAATTTTCTCAGAAAGTGAATTAAAAAAATTAAATTTATTAGATTTGCTGATTGAAGGATTCTTAACCATGGATAGTAAAGTATCATCTTCATTTAGTATTTTTTTTAAATTTAAAAGTTCACTAGAAACAGTTTCGAGTACTTTGGCCTCTTTTGCCAGCTGAAATAATGCATTAGCATATCTATCAACTGATGCGATTTGTCTTGTACTTGCGTTAGCCATTATGTGGAAATTCCTTAAAAATTCACTCTTTCCGTACCATTAACTCTCATATTTTTCAAGTATTGGAATGTCGCAATTCGAATTTTATACAAAGCTAAATGGGTCGATATCCACAGATATGTTTACGCTCGATAATGATTTGGAATTCTTGAGCCAAGCATTGACTATTTTTTGCATATTTCTGGCTTTTTTGTCATGTATCAAAAATCTCTGCCTGTGGCGTCCTTTTAACTTGGACAATGGGGCTGGCGCTGGACCATATATTTCAAGTTCTGAAATATTTGGAATAGAACCAAACATGATACTGCATTGCTCCCTCACCTTGGCAATATTATTTCCACTAACAATTATTGCTGCCATTTTTCCTGAGGGTGGAAGGTTATTAAGCTTGCGATAATATATTTCATTTTCATAAAATGCATCTCGATCTAATTGTGCAAGAGACTGAATAGTTTCGTTTTCAGGATAATATGTTTGAATAATCACTCTTCCTTTTGTTTGAGCCCGTCCCGCTCTTCCGGATACTTGGTATAAGGCCTGATAAGTTTTTTCAGAAGCTCTCAGATCACCACCTTTCAATGTCATATCCGCATCAATTATTCCAACACATGCAAGGTTAGGAAAGTGATAACCTTTAGTTATAAGTTGAGTTCCAATAATAATATCGTATTCATGATCTTTAATTTGTTTTACCTTAATTTCTAATTCATCTTGTGATTTAATATGATCACTAGAGAATAGGCATATCTTTGCCAAGGGAAAAGTTTTTGAAATTTCTGTAAATATTTTTTCAATGCCGGCTCCATAATCAATAAAGTGGCTATCATTATTTTGACATGAAGGACATTCTAAGCCCTTTGTTAAAATACTATGACCGCAGTGATGACATAGTAATTTTTTATTTTTTAAATGTTCTACTAAGTAACTTGAGCAGTTTTTACATGTTATTTTATGCCCACATGACTTACAAATAATTACAGGAGCATATCCTCTTTTATTGATATAAAGCAATGTCTGCTGTTTTTTTTTCAATGTCTGACTGATTTCTTTAATGAGTTTTTCAGATAACCATTGATCTTTTTTTAATTTTTCTTTTTTCATATTAACTATGAAAATTTCATTTTCTTCTTGATTAAAATACTTATTTTTAATCGAAACTTTATTATATTTTTTATTCATCACATTAAAAATTGTCTCGAGTGATGGGGTAGCGCTTGTTAAAATAATTGGAATATCTTCTATTGAACTCTTAACGACTGACATATCCCGTGCGTGGTATATACCTTGTTCTTCTTGTTTATAAGAGCTGTCATGTTCTTCATCTAAGACAATCATTGATAGGTTTTTGTATGGTAGAAATAAAGAGGAACGAGCACCAATAATAATTTGAGAAGTGCCATCAATAATGCTCTTTAATACTTTTGTTTTATAAGCAGTACTTATCTTTGAGTGCCAAACTACTGGTGAGAACCCAAATCTTTCTTCAATTCTATTTACAAAATCTCCTGTCAATGAAACTTCTGGGAACATAATTAAAACTTGTTCACCGTCTTTAATAAATTTTTTTATAACATCAAAATAAACTTCTGTTTTTCCTGATCCAGGGACACCATCAAGTAGGACAGGCTTAAAATTTCGTTGTTGGAAAATTTTTAGTATATCTTGAGAAGCCCTTTTTTGCTCCAAACTTAGCTTTATTGCCTTAACATTTTTTTTAATATTCGAAGTGAGTTCTTTTGTTTTTTTCTTTTTAAAATAAAATTTACTATGCGACAAAATCATTTTGAGAACTAACCCTCTATCAATTAAATTGTAATTACTAACCCAATTTAAAAACTTTATCATTTTTGAATTCAGTCTATATTCGGGTGAAATCTCTTTTATAAATTTCAACTTTATTTTTGAATCATTTAAAACACTGTTTACTTTGGTGATAACTCCAATTTTTTCTCCTGAGCGCAAAGGAGCTAAAACAATCATTCCAACTCTAGGTTTTTCAATCGTTTCATGCTTATAGGTAAATTCTTCACTTACATTGTGAGCTAATAAGACATCTATATAGTAAATAATTTTATTCATAAATTTTGTTTGAATCTCTAACTATGATATAAATATATCAGTCAAAATATTATTTGTTATGGAATTCTTTTTAGATACAGCTGATGTAGAAGTAATTAGAGAATTTAAAGAAACTGGCTTGATTAATGGAATTACAACTAATCCATCATTAGTGGCCAAATCAGGAAAAGATTTTAAAAAAATACTTAAAGAAATTTCTAAAATGATAAAAGGGCCGATCAGTGCTGAAGTTACAGCCATTGAATGCAAGGGAATGATTGCAGAAGCAAAAATACTATCAAAAATATCTAAAAATATTGTTATCAAGTTACCTTTAACAGAAGAAGGACTTAAAGCTTGTAAGATACTAAGCAGCAAAAAGATCAAGACCAATGTAACCCTATGTTTTTCAGCTGCACAGGCATTAATTGCTGCTAAATGTGGAGCAACATATATATCTCCATTTGTTGGACGGTTAGATGATATAGGTGAAAATGGAATGAACCTAATTAGAGAAATCAAAGCGATATATTCAAATTATAAAAATATTAAAACAAAAATATTAGTTGCTTCAGTTAGAACTGTTGATCATGTTATTGAGTCTGGAATGATTGGTGCTGACGTAGTCACCTTGCCGCCTGCAACGCTTGAAAAGCTATATAAGCATCCCTTAACAGATAAGGGTTTAAAAGCTTTTCTCGATGATTGGAAAAAAACAAAACAAAAAATTCTTTAGTGCGTGAATAATCAAGTTAAAGAATGCTTTCACGATTGGATTGAGAATTTACAGAAAGTTAGAAACTTAAGTGACAACACGCTTATAAGCTACAAAAATGACATTGAAAAATTTTTAATTTTTTCAAAGGATCATTTTGGGGGGAACTTATCAATAAGCGATCTTGATAGAATGCAAATTTCTGACTTCAGAAGTTTCTTATCTTTTTTAAGAAATCGAGGCATTGGAACTGCATCAATAGCACGAGTGATATCATCATTAAAATCTTTTTTTAATTTCTTAGTAAAGAATGAAAAAATAAAAAATAGTACGATACAATCTTTAAAATCTCCTAAAGCAAAAAAGTCTTTGCCCAGACCAATTTCAGCTGATCTTGCAATTGAAGCTATTAAATATTCGCAAGAAATTGAAAAAGAGAAATGGGTAGGATTACGAAATAAGTCAATCCTTATGCTTTTATATGGATGTGGATTGAGAATATCTGAGGCATTAAATTTAAATTATGAAGATATTAATGAGAATGAATATCTAGTTATTAGAGGAAAAGGTAACAAAGAAAGACTCGTGCCTTTAATGGAATTTATTAAGCACGAAATAAAAGAATATATAAAAGAGTGTCCAAAAAGTTTTGAAAATGGTGATCCACTTTTTTTAGGTAAAAGAATGAACCGTCTTAGTCCGAGAATTATTCAATATACTTTGGAAAAAATTAGACATAATTTGTCTTTACCTGAAACTGCAACCCCTCATGCGTTGAGACATAGTTTTGCTACACATTTGCTGGACTCAGGTGGAGACTTGAGAACAATTCAGGAATTATTGGGACATAGCAGTCTTTCCACAACTCAAAGATATACCAAAGTTGAGACTGAGCGACTATATGAAGCATATTCAAAAACCCATCCGCTTGCTAAGAAATAAATAAATTATATATTAACTAATATGCAAAACCCAATATCAAGATGGCATGATGTTGTTAATCTTCGAGACTATAATGCTCTGACAGAGATATTAGATGAGCATGTTATTTTTTATTCTCCAGTTGTGTACACACCTCAGCGAGGAAAAGATATCACATTAAAATATTTAATGGCTGCATCAGAAGTGTTTAATGCTTCGAATTTTAAATATCATAAAGAAATAATTGGAGAGACAAATGCCAGCCTTGAATTTACTTTGACTATTGAAGATACTGATATTAATGGAATCGACCTTATTACATGGAATGAAGCTGGACTCATTACTGAGTTTAAAGTATTTATCAGACCACTTCAGGGTGTTAATATAATACATAAGATGATGGGCAACATGTTAGAGAGTTTTAAAAATGTCAGTTGATTTTCTGTTTCAGTATTCTGCTTTAGAGCTTTTCTGGTTATTGGTACCAATTTTAGTTGGAATAGCAGTCGTAGAAACATTAGCTATATATTTCTTTAAATTGAAAGGCAAAAATGATTTTAAAGAATGGATATTAAATATATCCATGGGAATTTTAAGTTACCCTGTTAATGGAATATTTGCGTTTATAACACTAGGAGCTCTATTTTGGGCTAAGGAATTTCAGATTTATACATTCCCATTTACCCTAAGTGCTTTGGTATTATGCTTCATACTTGACGATTTAACTTTTTATTTACATCACAGGATTTGTCATCGGTGGCGATGGGGCTGGGGACTGCATCGAACTCATCATTCTTCAGAAAGAATGGGCATCGATGTGGGTGCAAGACAACCATTTACAAAACACTTCACTGGGACTCGAATGCTCAAAATTCCACTTGTAATCATTGGCTTTGATCCAGTAATGGTTTTATTTTGTGTGTTTATAAACGGTTACTACCAATATTTATGCCACACTCAAACTATATATAAGTTACCACGCTGGTATGAGTATTTATTTAACACACCTTCACACCATAGAGTTCATCATGCAAGAAATCCGAAATACCTTGATGCAAATTATGCTGGAACACTAATGGTTTGGGATAGAATGTTTGGAACATTTGTTGCTGAAGATCCAAAAGAACCTTGTGACTATGGATTGGTGGTTCCGATGACATCTTTGAATCCTCTTAGGATATTATTTGAAGAATATGCAAATATATTTAAAGACATTTCAATGCGCGGTATTTCGCTCAGAGATAGATTTATGTATCTTTTTGGCCCCCCTGGATGGTCGCATGACGGAACGCGAAAAACTTCAACTCAAATTAAAGAAGACTATAACAGGGCGATTAAAAGTCATTAATGACACCTCCAGCTCATTTTGCTCTTTCTGAAATACTGATTGTAATAGCTGGCGCATACTCAATAAGGGTCTTTTTGCAACATAAGCTAAACTTTGCTGCTGCTGGAGTTTTAGTACTGGCAGTCGCAGCTTTTTTAGCAACCCTTAGATTTGGTCTGAACATGCATACCGAGCTGAAGTCTTCACATCAATTGTTCACAGCTCTATCACTTCTATTCGGAGTACCACTCATCACGATAGACGTCATTAAAAAAAGTCAGTTCCTTAATGAAAAGATAATTTTAATTTTTGCACTAATAATGGCATTGATAAGTATATATATTTTCTTTCAAGCAAAGAGTATAATCATTATGTATGCTGTTATGTGGCTTGTTCTTGGAATAATTTTTTCTTTTTTGATACCAAGAGAAAAAATTTCTTCTCGTTTCGTATCAAGCTTCATTTTTTCAATAATACTGGTTAATTTTATTGTTAGGCAGGTTCAACTGTTAGAACCAAACCTCAGCTGGCATTTTTATCATGTAGTTGTAGCAGTCTGGCTGTACTTGATGACTTTATTAATGACAAAAAAGGAAGCTAAATATGAATAGCTTGATTATCCACGTTTAACGCAGCTTCTTTTATTGATTCTGTTAGAGTTGGATGTGCGTGACACGTTCTTGCGATATCCTCAGCTGATGCTCCAAATTCCATTGCAATTGTGAGTTCGCCAATAAGGTTGCCGGCGTCTGCTCCAATGATATGAACACCTAATACTTCATCTGTATTTTTATCAGATAAGATCTTCACAAACCCGCTTGTTTCATTCATCACTTTAGCTTTACCATTTGCTGAAAACGGAAATTTACCTATTTTGTATGTGATGTTGTTTTTCTTTAATTCTTCCTCTGTTTTTCCAACTGATGCAACTTCTGGGGCAGTATAAATAACCGATGGAATTGTATTATAGTTAACGTGTCCAGCCTGACCGTCAATAATCTCAGCTACAGCAGTACCTTCTTCTGAAGCTTTATGGGCAAGCATTGGTCCTACTTTACAATCACCGATTGCATAAATATTTTCAATCGAAGTATTAAAATGCTGATTAGTCTCAATAAAGCCTTTATCATTCGTTTTTACTCCTATCTTCTCTAAGTTCAGACCAAAAGTGTAAGGTTTTCGACCAGTCGATATTAAAACTTTGTCACAATCCATATCAAGAGTTTGACCATTGTTTTCAACCGAAACAGAAAGCGAGCCGTTGCTTTTATTTACCTTTCTTAGAGCAGTGGAAAGTTTAAAATCAAATCCTTGTTTAATGAGTATTTTTTGAAAAGCATCAGAAATTTCTTGGTCCATTCCAGGAAGTATTCGGTCAGCATATTCAATAACCGTTACCTTTGACCCTAGTCTTGACCAAACAGATCCCATTTCCAGGCCAATGTAACCTGCACCAATAACCATTAAGTGCTTTGGAACAGACGATAAACTTAAAGCTCCAGTGGATGATAAGATATCAATTTCATCAATGACCACTCCCTCAGGTGAAACAACTTCTGAACCTGTAGCAATAATTGTTTTAGATGATTTAATAACCTCAGAACTATCGCCAGTTAAAATCTCAATTTGCTCATTGTCAATGAACTTCGCAAATCCCAATTTTCTTGTAACTTTATTTTTTTTAAAAAGAAATTCGATACCATTTGTAAGTGACTCGACGCTTTCATTTTTAGATTTCATTATTTTATTTAGATCAAACGATACGTTATCAAAATTAATGCCTAATTGATTAAGTTCTGAAGCTTGATGAAATAAATGAGAAGAATGCAATAGAGATTTTGAGGGAATACATCCAATATTTAAGCAGGTACCGCCAAGCGTTTGTCCCTTTTCGATACAACAAACTTTGTATCCAAGTTGTGATGCCCTAATTGCGCAAACGTAACCAGCAGGCCCGCTGCCAATCACTGTGATATCAAATTGTTCCAAATTAAACTCCTAACAATAATCTACTTGGATCCTCTAGACCCTCTTTAACTCTCACTAAAAAAGTTACGGCTCCTTTACCGTCTACTATTCTATGATCGTATGAAAGGGCAAGATACATCATGGGTCTAATTGTTATTTCACCATCAATAGCTATGGGTCTTTCTTCTATTTTATGCATTCCCAATATTCCTGATTGAGGTGGATTTAATATTGGAGTTGACATTAAAGATCCATAAACACCACCATTGGATATTGTAAATGTACCACCCTGCATATCTTCAATACTTAATTGGCCAGAACGAGCTTTCTGTCCCAGTTGATAGATTTCTTTTTCTACTTCAACAAGAGATTTTTTATCGGCGTCTTTAACAACGGGTACGACGAGGCCTTGATCAGTTCCAACAGCAACACCAATATTGTAAAAGTTTTTATAAATGACGTCGTTGTTTTCAATTTCTGCATTTACTTCAGGAATATCTCTCAGCGCAGTTATACATGCTTTCACAAAAAAAGACATGAAGCCTAATTTCACGCCATACTTTTTTTCAAATTCTGATTTATGATCATTACGTGTCTTTATAAGCTCACTCATATCAACCTCATTAAATGTTGTGAGCATAGCAGCATTATTCTGAGCATCCTTTAGACGTTTCGCTATGGTTTGCCTTAAACGCGACATGGGCACTCGTTCTTCTCTTTTATCGGTTTGTCTAATTGTTTGAGGAGTATTTTCTTGTTTTTCTATATTTTGATAATTTATGACGTCAGATTTAGTAATTCTACCATCCTCTCTTGAAGAGGTTACAGTATTAATATTTATATTCTTTTCAGCAGCAATTTTTCTTACAGCAGGGGATAATTTTTGATTATTTAAATTATCAATTTGAATGGGCATCTCTTCTTTTGGTGGAGACTTTACTTCCTCAGGAATAATTTTTTCTGGAGTCGTAACTGATTTTTCATTTACTGGTTCTGACTGTTTAACTTTTTGTTCTATAGAAGCATTTTCATCAATAGACCCTAAGATTGCACCAACTTCAACAGTTGAACCTTCTTCTGCGTTGATTTTTTGTATACAGCCATTTGATGGAGAAGGAACTTCAAGAGTTACTTTATCTGTTTCAAGCTCAAGCAGTGGTTCATCGACGGATACAGAGTCACCTTCATTCTTATACCATTTTGCTACCGTTGCTTCTACAACGCTTTCTCCAAGAGAAGGAACTTTGATTTCAACAGACATATTTAATATTTAACACTTTAAGATTATTATTCAATCGGCAGTTTAAATTTAACTAATGTTACGCCATCCTTGTGTTTTTTAATTTCATTTATATCGCTCTCTACAGCCAGCTTTATAATATTGGCTTGGTTTTCTGCATGACGATTAGCTATACCAGTAGCAGGAGATGCGGATGCCTTTCTACCTATAAATAGTAGTTCTTTATATTTTCCTGTTATTACCTGTAATACTGACTCAATACGATGTTTAACAAATCTGAATGCTCCCATATTTGATGGCTCTTCTTGAACCCAAATTATTTCAGCATTTGGAAACTGTAACACTTCTTCTTTTAAAACTTCATAAGGAAATGGATACAATTGATCAAATCTTAAAATGTGTACATTATCTTTTTTTAATTTTTCAAGATGGTCATCAAGCTCAAAATATATTTTTCCAGAACATAAAAGCAATCTATTTACTTTTGATTTTTGATCTGAAGTCAGTTCTTTTCTTAAAATTCGATGAAAGGTTGATCCATTTGTAAATTCTTCAATGCTAGATGTATTTTTTTTGTGCCTTAATGTAGATTTAGGTGTCATGATAACCAGTGGTTTTCTGAAATCTCTATGAAGCTGTCTTCTAAGAGCATGAAAATAATTTGCGGGTGAAGTACAATTAACAACTTGAATATTGTCCTCGGCACACATTTGTAAAAATCTCTCTAATCTTCCACTTGTGTGTTCAGGCCCCTGGCCTTCATGGCCGTGTGGCAAAAGCAATGTCAGACCTGACATTCTTAACCATTTTCTCTCACCAGTAGTTATAAATTGGTCAATTATTGTCTGAGCATTGTTTGCAAAGTCACCAAATTGACCCTCCCAAAGCACTAGAGTTCTTGGATCAACTTGTGAATAACCATATTCGAAACCCAAAACACCATACTCAGATAAAAAACTATCAATGATTTCAAAAAATCCTTGTTTTTCTCTAAAATGTCTCAATGGTACAAATCTTTTCTCGCTTACTTGATCATAAAGAACTGCATGTCTTTGACTAAAAGTGCCTCTGCCCGAGTCTTGACCTGAAAGCCTTACTCCATAACCTTCTGATAACAATGAAGCAAATGCAAGAGACTCAGCAGTTGCCCAGTCAATTCCATTACCTGTTTGTATACTTGATAATCTATCATCATAAATTTTTTTTATTCTTCTATGCGGGTTAAAGTTTTCTGGAATGGTATGTATTTCTTCCCCAATTTTTAAAAGCTCATTTTCAGTAATAGCTGTTTTACCTCTTCTTGCATCGATTGACGCTACCGTTATACCTTTCCATGAACCTTCAAGCCAGTCAGCTTTATTTGGCTTATACGACTTTGCAAATTTTAACTCTTCATTCAATTTACTGGCGTAAATTGATCTTTCATTTTCAACATCATCATTAGTTAAAACACCTTCTTCAATAAGTTTTTTTTCATAAATTTTAAGAGTAGACGGGTGAGATTTAATTTTTTGATACATTAGCGGCTGTGTAAATTCTGGTAAATCCATTTCATTATGGCCAGATCGACGATAACAAAACATATCTACTACAACGTCAGTTTTAAATTTATTTCTAAATTCAACTGCTAGTCTACATACATGAACGACTGCTTCAACATCATCTCCATTAACATGAAATATCGGCGCCTGTATGATTTTTGCTATTTCGGTACAGTATGGAGCTGAACGACCATAATGGGGCATTGTGGTGAAACCTATTTGATTGTTAATAACAAAATGAATTGTACCTCCTGTGCGAAAACCCCGTAATTGCGACATCGCAAAAGTTTCTGCAACAACACCTTGCCCAGCCATTGCAGCATCACCATGAATTAATAGTCCTATTACTCTGTCGTTTGTTTTATCTTGAAGCAATGTTTGCTCAGCTCTAACTTTTCCTATCACTACGGGATCCACTGCCTCCAAATGTGATGGGTTTGGCGTCAAAGAAAGATGAATTTTTTTATCATCAAACTCTCTATCACTTGAAATCCCTAAATGGTACTTCACGTCCCCGGATCCTAAAACTTCATTGGGATCCTCTCCTCCACCCTCAAATTTTGCCATAATTGATCGCAAGGGAACTTCCATAACAGATGAAAGAAGGGTTAATCTCCCACGATGTGCGGTTCCTATATATATGTCCTCGACTCCTGCTAAGCAGCTTTGTTTAATTATTTGCTCAATGCCTGGGACAGTCGACTCACTGCCAACGAGCCCAAACCTTTTGGTGCCTATAAATTTTTTATCAAGGAATTGCTCGAACATTTCAGCTTCAAGCAAACGTTTGAATATTGCTTTCTTACCGTTTGAGGTAAACTGTGTTTTATTTCTAACTTCCTCTATTCTTTCTTGAACCCATTGCTTTTGATCAGCATCTTGAATATGAACAAATTCAACACCTATAGATCCGCAATAAGTTTCCTTAAGTATGTCGATTATATTTCTGAGTTTAGCAAAGTTTAGACCAAGACTTCCGTCAATAAAAATTTCTTTATCAAGGTCATTTTCTTTGAAACCATAATTTCTATAATCAAGTTCAGAATATGTTTTAATTTCTTTTAAATTTAGTGGATCCAGATTTGATGCAAGATGACCATTAACTCTATAAGCTCTGATAAGTCTTATTGCCCTTATTGAGTCAAAAACCTGTTCTTTAAATACTTCACTCGTAACAATGTTATCTTTATTTAATATTTGGGACTCTATTTTGATTTCACTCTCATTAATATTTTCTAAAGTATCTTCTTCATTATTGGTTTCTACATTTTGAGATGCCCAACTAGCACGAAGAATATTTTGTTGATTTAAGTTATCTGTAATGCCAGAAAAAAAAGTTCTCCAATCATCTGGAATGTCAGCGGGATTATTTTGAAATCTTTCGAACATTTGTTCGATATAAACTGCGTTTGCACCGTGCAGGAAAGATGTTTTATCAAAAATATCGTTTATGGATGACTTTGTCATTAAGCAGATTAATTTTAGTTTTGATTCTTTAATACCTCAAGTAAAGTTGATCCTAAAGCTGCTGGAGAATTTGAAATTTGAATCCCAGCACTCTTCATGGCTTCAATTTTATCTTCTGCTCCACCTTTCCCTCCAGATACAATTGCTCCAGCGTGTCCCATTCTTCTTCCTGGAGGGGCTGACGTTCCTGCAATAAATCCAACGGTTGGCTTTTTTACCTTTTCTTTTCTCAAAAATTCAGCTGCTTCTTCCTCAGCTGAACCACCAATTTCACCAATCATGATTATCGATTCAGTTTCCGGATCAGATAAGAAAAGTTCCAAACAATCAATAAAGTTTGTTCCATTCACTGGATCGCCCCCTATTCCAATACAGGTGGATTGTCCAAGACCTTCCACTGTTGTTTGATAAACTGCTTCATAAGTTAGTGTTCCAGACCTAGATACAATTCCTACGTTTCCCTTTTGATGAATATGCGCTGGCATTATACCAATCTTACACTCATCAGGAGTTATGACTCCCGGACAATTGGGGCCAATGAGGCGTGATTTGGAAGATCTTAATTTATCTTTGACCTCTAGCATATCCATAACAGGAATTCCCTCTGTTATACAAACTATTAGCTCCATCTCACTATCTATTGCTTCTAAAATTGCTTTTGCGGCAAATGGGGGAGGAACATAAATTACAGTGGCATTTGCTTCCGTTTTATCTTTAGCTTCTTTTACTGTATCAAATACTGGTAACCCTAAGTGCTCAGTTCCTCCTTTTTTTGGAGTAACTCCACCAACCATGTTAGTGCCATATTTAATTGCCTGTTCTGAATGAAAGGTACCTTGTGATCCGGTGAAACCCTGACAAATAACTTTTGTATCTTTGTTAACTATTACTGACATTAAACTAACTTGACTATTTTTTTTGCTGCATCATCTAAATCATTGGCAGAAATAATTTCGATACTTGAATTATCAAGAATTTTTTTACCTTCATCAACATTTGTGCCTTCAAGTCTAACTACAAGCGGTACAGAGATTTCTAATTCTTTTGCAGCAGCAACAATTCCTTCAGCAATGATGTCACATCTCATGATTCCACCAAAGATATTAACTAAGATGCCTTTTACACCTTTATCAGAAAGAATAATTTTAAATGCACTCGAAACCTTTTCTTTAGAAGCTCCACCACCAACATCAAGAAAGTTGGCGGGCTCACCACCATACATTTTAATAATATCTAAGCTAGCCATTGCCAAGCCTGCGCCATTGACCATACAGCCTATATTCCCATCCAATTTTATATATGCGAGATCATATTTTGATGCCTCTCTTTCATATTCATCCTCTTCATTCTCATCCCTTAATTCCTCAATTTCTGGATGGCGGTATAAAGCATTATCATCAAAATTAACTTTAGCATCGAGACACAATAGTTTGTCAGTCTCAGTTATAATCAAAGGATTAACTTCAACAAGACTAGCATCTTTTTCTAAAAAAAATTTATACATATTTTTTATAAGATCAGAAAGTTGGCCCTCAAGATCTTTTTTGAGTTCAAAAGCTTTACTAATTGTATTTATATCATTTTCAGTAACACCTATTGAAGGCTCTATTTGAACTGTTGTTATATTTTCTGGGGTATCTTTTGCAACTGCTTCAATGTCCATACCTCCCATCTTAGATACAATAAAGGCAACTTTGCTTGTCGCTCTGTCTAATAAACAAGAAAGGTATAATTCTTTTTTAATATCCGACCCATTTTCAATGTAGATACGTTTTACTTCTTTTCCTGCTGGGCCTGTTTGAGGCGTTATTAAATTCATACCAAACATTTTTTCAGCCTCATTTACAGCTTCTTCTTTTGAAGAAACTACTTTAACGCCTCCACCTTTACCTCTGCCACCTGCATGAATTTGCGCTTTAACAACCCAAATTGGACCCTTAACTTTTCCTACTGCTTCATTTATCTGACTTTTTTCATATGCAACGCTTCCTTTGGACACAGGTATATCATAACCGTCAAATAATTCCTTTGCTTGATGTTCGTGTATATTCATTTATTTAAGTGAAGGATCAATATTTTTTGCAGCCTCAAATAGCTCACTGACTGCTTCGATTGAAGTTTTAAAATATTTTTTTTCTTCTTCGTCTAAATCAAGTTCAACAACTTTTTCAATTCCAGCTGAGCCAATAACAACAGGAACTCCAACATATAAATCTGAAACACCGTATTCACCATTTAAATATGCTGCGCATGGTAACGTTTTTTTCTTATCTTTTAGATATGAGTCGGCCATTTCAATTCCTGATGCTGCTGGCCCATAAAAAGCGGATCCGGTTTCCAATAACTTTACAACTTCGGCTCCACCTTTTCTCGTCCTATCAATAATCTCGTCAAGCCTAGCCTTTGAAATTTTTCCTTTATTCACTAAATCAGTCAGGTTTTCACCACTAACCATAGTTCTATTTGGAACTGGTACCATTGTATCACCATGGCCACCAAGAACAAATGAGTCTACTTCGCTAATTGGAACATTCAATTCTTGTGATAAGAAATATTTAAAACGTGAAGTATCTAAAACTCCAGCCATACCAACAACTTTATTTTTTGGAAGTCCTGAATATTTTTGAAGAGCCATAACGATTACATCCAATGGATTTGTAATACAAATAACGAAGGCATTAGGAGAAGTTGATTTTATACCTTCAGCTACTTGCTTGATAATTTTTAAGTTTGTTCCCAAAAGGTCGTCTCTAGTCATTCCTGGTTTTCGAGGAACTCCAGCTGTTATAATTATAACATCAGAGTCACTTGTATCCTCATAATTATCAGTACCAGACAAGGAAACATTAAAACCATCTATGGCTGAGGACTGCGCTATATCAAGAGCTTTACCTTTTGCCAGTCCAGACATCAGATCAAAAAGAACTACATCTCCAAGCTCTTTCATGGCAGCTAAATGAGCAAGTGTACCTCCAATTTGTCCAGCTCCTATAAGTGATATTTTTTTACTTGTCATGATGAGTTTATAGCTCGGTAAACTAACTAGATAGCGATTAAAATCAAGATAAATTAAATATTTACTTCATTGTTGGAATGGTAAATTCAGCACCTTTTCTAATACCAGTTGGCCATCTCGAAGTAACAGTTTTGAGACGCGTAAAGAACCTTACTCCGTCCATACCATGCATTGCATGATCCCCAAATAAGGATCTTTTCCAACCACCAAAGCTATGAAAAGCCATGGGTACTGGTATGGGAACATTCACTCCAACCATTCCAATTTTGCATTGATTAGCAAAAGCTCTAGCTGTGTCACCATCACGAGTATAAATAGTGGTGCCGTTTCCGAATTCATGATCGTTAACCATTTTTAAAGCATCGTCAAAAGTAGGTTGACGTACAACAGATAATACAGGTCCAAATATTTCTTCTCTATATATCTTCATATCTTCCTTAACATGATCAAATAAACAGCCTCCGATGAAGTATCCATTTTCATAACCTTGAAGAGATATTGATCTTCCATCCACTATAAGATCAGCTCCTTCAGCAACTCCAGAGTCAACATAGCTTTTTACTTTTGATAAATGTACATCACTGATGAGTGGACCCATTTCAACTTCTGGATCTGTTCCGGGGCCAACTTTAAGTCCCTGAACGCGAGGGGTAAGCTTTTCAATTAATTTATCACCCACATCACCAACAGCTACAGCAACAGAGAGAGCCATGCATCGCTCTCCTGCAGATCCATACCCTGCGCCGATCAGACCATCAACAACTTGGTCTAAATCTGCATCAGGCATTACAACCATATGATTTTTTGCACCACCTAATGACTGAACGCGCTTATTGTGTTTAGAAGATGTATGATAAATGTACTCAGCAACTGGAGTCGAGCCAACAAAACTAACTGATGCAACTTCAGGATCGGTGATCAGAAGATCTACTGCTTCTTTATCGCCGTTAACCACATTGAAAACACCATCTGGCAACCCTGCTTCTTTAAGTAAATCTCCCATCATGTATGGAACCGTTGGATCTTTTTCACTCGGTTTTAAAATAAATGAATTACCGCATGCAATAGACATAACAAACATCCACATTGGAACCATAGCAGGAAAATTGAAAGGTGAAATTCCCACACAAACCCCAAGAGGCTGTCGCATACTCCAGCTGTCGATATTTGATCCAACGTTTTCAGAATATTCTCCTTTAAGCAAATGAGGAATACCACAAGCAAACTCAACTACTTCCATGCCTCTTGTTATTGAGCCAACTGAGTCTGATAAAATTTTTCCATGCTCTGTTGTTAATTCCAGAGCTAATTTGTCCATATCTCTAAGAATTAAATCTTTGAATTTAAATAAAACTCGAGATCTAGTCAGTGATGGAGTAGCAGCCCATTCTTTACCTGCTTTGACTGCACAACTTATTGCCACGGATACATCTTCTTTGTTAGCAAAGTTAACTTCTCTTATTTTTTCTCCATTTGCAGGGTTATATACGTCACCAAATCTATCTGACTTACTCACGTACTCTTTACCATTAATAAAATGATTAACAATATTCATCTAAATTACCTAGATTTCAAAACTTTCGCCTATAGCCTCACAGCTTTTGGCCCACAGCATGCTCTTGACTTCAGGATTATCATAAAAAGACTCAAGTGAAAAAGATTTTGCTTTACCTTTCATTCCTTTTAAACCAGGCCCTACCATTGAGCCTGAATTAATTTTAGGATCTGCAATACATCTTAGGAGACCCAAAGTTCCATCTTTTTCAGACTGCCCAAACTTCATTAAATATTTTGTAAAAAAACTGCCCATTCCGCCATCCTCTACTGTTGTAGATTGTAAATCACTTTCTGCAAGACCCGGATGAGCAACCATCGCTCTAATTTTTGAATTATTTTTTTGCAACTTTTCATGCAAACATGCAGTGAATGCAGCATTAGCAAGCTTTGTCTGGGCATAACGCTCCCATCGGCCACCACCAAACATCAAATTACCTCCATCTCCACCTAAGTTGCCACCTTTTTTTTCAAGAAACTTTTCTTTAAGTCTTTTAGTTTGAAAGCGTGCAATACTAGAATGATTAACTATTCTTGCTTCATCCCTTAATTGTGATGCTTTTTCTAGTAAGGGCATACATAATTTAGTTAGAAGAAAATGGGACAAGTGATTAGTTTGCATTTGTACATCAAAGCCGTCGATTGTGGCTTTATCTTTAAGAGCCATTACGCCCGCATTATTGCATAATACATCAAGGCCATCGCTACATATTTCATTAATTTTTGGAAATGCAGTTTTTACCGAATCAAAACTTTGTAGATCACAATCCACTCTGTGAAAATTTCCATTTGCACAATTTTGTCTAAGTAAATTTAAAGATGACTCAGCTCTAGTTGAAGGACGATTCAATAGTAGGACTTTAGCACCAAGCTTAGCTACTGACTCAGCAGCATAAAATCCAAGCCCAGAAGTTGTGCCTGTTATAGCAACTGTTTTATTCTCCATTGAAGGTAGTGAGTTGAATAAATCATCAAAATACTTAGTATCGAGATTAGGTTTAGTATAAGAATTTTTCATATAATGAAATATTCTAGATTAAATACAACTAATGGCAATGTTTGAAAATTATGAGAAAACTTGACCTTCATGGATTTACACTTGAGGATGCTTATCAAGAATTCACTGACTTTATTTACGAAGCTTACCAAGGAAGTATACCCAAAGTAGAGGTCATAACAGGTAAAAGTGGACAAATCAGAAAAGAATTTCCTCATTGGGCAGAAAGCAGTCACCAAATACAGTACATTGAACAGAGTTGGCATGAAGGCAGTTTTGTTGTCAAAATCCAGAGGAAATATTGAAATCAAGCTCTGTCATTTTGGCAAACTTATTAGAGTTTAATTAGAAAGTTTTACACTTATATGTATTATTCAATGGTGGGTACGTAATATTTTCATAAAATCCCCTAATCAACTGCCCGCCATTGAGATTTATAGTGGTTAATTATTTTATCGTAGTTACAATTATTATTTCAGTTCTGCTGGTAAGTATACTTTTTGATTTTACAGTAATTTAATTACTGCTGTGCTATCATTTGTTTGATACCAGCAATAGCCTTTGCGGGGTTGAGACCTTTTGGACAAGCTTGAGTGCAGTTCATTATTGTATGGCATCTATAAACTTTAAACGTATCATCTAATTCTTTTAATCTCTCTTTTCTTTCCTCATCACGGCTATCTTGTAACCAGCGATATGACTGAAGCAGGACTGCAGGGCCCAAATATTTGTCACTGTTCCACCAATAACTTGGGCATGAAGTTGAGCAACATGCACACAAGATGCATTCATACAAGCCATCTAATTTTTCACGGTCATTTCTTGATTGAATATTTTCAGTATCGTTTGCGTTTTGTTTCTTATTCATAAGCCATGGCTTGATGGACTTTAATTGCTTATAGAGTGTTTTTAAATTTGTAACCAAGTCTTTTATAACTGGCATGTGAGGCAGAGGATAAATTTTTATGTCACCTTTCACATCACTAATTGCTTTGGTACAAGCGAGTGTATTTGTCCCATCAATATTCATTGCACAAGAACCACATATGCCCTCGCGACATGATCGTCTAAAGGTTAATGAAGTATCAATTTCACTTTTGATTTTCATAACTGCGTCCAATACCATCGGACCACAATCGTCTAGATCAACTTCATAAGTGTCCATCCTTGGGTTTTTCTCATCGTCGGGAGACCAACGGTAGATTTTGAATTTTTTAGTATTCCCATTGCTTTTTTCAGACTTGTAATAATCACCGTCTGTTAATTTAGAATTGTCGGGAAGATTAAACTGAACCATTAATAAACTCTGGCCTTTGGCGCAATATATTTAACTTCGTTTGATAATGTGTATTCGTGAACTGATCTATAATCCAATTCACAACTCTTATCGTTCAGCCATGACATTGTATGCTTCATCCAATTTTTATCATCTCTTTCCTTATAGTCTTCTCGAGCGTGAGCCCCTCTACTTTCTTTTCTATTTAGTGCGGAGTTCATTGTAACTACAGCTTGTGCAATTAGGTTTTTATATTCAAGTGTTTCTAACAAATCAGTATTCCATATAAGTGATTTGTCTTTAATTTTAATATTTTCTGAGTTTAACCAAGTTTCTTCGATGAGTTTTTTTCCTTCAGACATAATCTCATCATCTCTAAAAACAGCGCAGTGTTTCTGCATAACTCTCTGCATTTGAGACCTTAATTCTGAAGTTGAAATATCCCCATCAGAAGATCGTGTACTATCAAACCTTGCAATGACTTCATCGATTACATGGCTTGGAATTTCCTTATTGGGTTCATCTTTATTTACCGTGTCATTTATTCTATCTGCTGCTGCTTTGCCAAAAACCACTAAATCAATTAGAGAATTTGATCCGAGTCTATTTGCACCATGAACACTCACACAAGCAGCTTCACCAACTGCCATCAAACCCTGTACGACTGTTTCATTTCCTTTTTCGAGGTTCATTACTTCTCCATGAAAATTTGTTGGAATTCCACCCATATTATAATGAACTGTAGGTATAATTGGAATTGGCTCTTTAGTTACATCAACTCCTGCGAAAACTTTTGCGGACTCTGAAATACCAGGCAATCTTTCTTCCAATATATCTGAGTCTATGTGATCAAGATGTAGATAAGCATGATCCTTATCTTTGCCAACGCCTCTACCCTCTAAAATTTCTTTTGTTATAGAACGAGACACAACATCTCTTGAAGCTAAGTCTTTCGCTGATGGTGCGTATCTCTCCATGAAACGTTCGCCTTCACTGTTTACTAAATAACCGCCTTCTCCTCTTGCGCCCTCTGTTATAAGACAACCAACGCCATAAATACCTGTTGGATGAAATTGAACAAATTCCATATCTTGTAAAGGTAGGCCAGCTCTTAAAACCATAGCGTTACCATCGCCTGTGCAGGTGTGAGCTGAAGTTGCAGAAAAATAAACACGGCCATATCCACCAGATGCTAGTATTGTTTGTTTAGAATTAAATACATGTAATTTACCGTCCTCTAAACACCATGCAACAACACCCCTGCATTCACCCTCAACCATTAATAAGTCCAAAACAAAATATTCAATATAATAGTCAACGTCGTGTTTTAATGATTGCCCGTATAAAGTATGAATTATTGCATGGCCAGTTCGATCAGCAGCAGCACATGTTCTTTGTGCAGTACCTTCACCATAATTTTTAGTCATCCCTCCAAAGGCTCTTTGATAAATTTTTCCATCCTCTGTTCGACTAAATGGAACTCCATAGTTCTCTAATTCTAAAACAGCTTTTGGTGCATTTTTGCACAAATACTCAATTGCATCCTGATCCCCGAGCCAATCAGAGCCTTTCACGGTATCATACATGTGCCATCTCCAATCATCATCACCCATATTTCCAAGTGCAGCAGAGATGCCTCCCTGTGCTGCAACCGTATGACTTCTGGTTGGGAATACTTTTGAAATACAAGCAGTCTTGTAACCATTCTCAACAGCACCTACTGTCGCTCTCAAACCAGATCCACCAGCACCAACAACAACTACATCATAATCGTGATATTCAATTTCGTAATTCATTAAGTTAACCTATAAAAATTAGTAGTAGAGACAAACAAACAAAAATTAGTATTAGTAAAAAAAATATTGAAATTATTACATTTAATATCCTTTTAACCACATCAGAGTGAACGTAATCATCAAGGATTTCGTGCACACCTGTATTCATATGAATTAATCCTAAGACCGTGAAAATCAATATAAACCCTACACCCCATAAGTTGCTTAATTCACTCAAAATTAAATGATATGGCAGAGTGGAAAGGTGTATTATTTTTATAAATAAATAAACAATGAGTGGTAGCAGTAAAATCGTGCTCCATCGATGAAGTTTCCAAGTATTTTTGGCAGACATAAATTAATATCCAATCATAATTAAAACCCAAAATAGAACAGTGAGCAAAACAGTAAACAAAATTGTAATCCAACCTGTCAATTTGGCAGTATTTAATTCAAGCCCAATACCAACGTCCCAGAATAAGTGCCTTAAGCAGTTTAAAAAATAAAACAAATATGAAAACGTAAGACCTATTAATATTGCTCTTATAAAAATATTTTCTGATAAGGAAATTATAAATTGGAAAGTTTCTTCGCCAGCGCTAATTGAATATAAAAATATTATTAATATGATTACACCTAATGATGAAACTATACCCGTTATTCTATGAAGAATTGATAGTATCGATGTAATTTGCCATCTATAAACTTGCAAATGTGGTGATAAGGGACTGCTCATTAGTAATATTTATATATACCAAATTGCCGGTGATTAAACGACAGTAAATTATTTTTTTCTTGGAATTAAAGCCCAATAATCAAGACTTAACAAAACGGACGGATCAAAACGCTTGTTGCTATCTTGGTGTTGAAACTGATAAGCCTGCGCATCACCAATTCCATTTGTTCTGACTCGAATAGCACCTAATGATTCTGATACTTCGACTTTGTCTAAAATCAGACTCCAAGCAAAAACAGTTGTTCCCGCAAAACACGGTGATGCGTGGGTTCCACCGTTGATCGCAATAATTTTAAAAGCATTTGAAAGTCCATTAAACGATAAAGCTCTTGTTAAACTTATAACGTGACCACCGTAAACAATTCTTTTTCCAAACCTGCCACCTTTTTCAACAAAATGGTTAAAGTGAACTTTTGCATTGTTCTGGTATAATTTTGTTGCCATCATATGTTCAGCCTCTTCAACTGTCATACCATCAATATGATTTATTTTTTCGTTAATAGAATAATCCTCATAACAAAGATCAGAGCCTGAGGCTTTATAATCATATCCTGTACAATCAAAATCATATTTTTTTGCAATTTCTACAACCTCCTCACTTGTAAGCTCTTTATTTAATTCCGGTATAGACGGTTCTGCTTTATTTAGATTTCTATTTTTTTTTCTAACCATAACCCATCTTTTATAATCAATAACTGGTTCGTCATGCTGGTTAGTACCTACAGAGTGGACATAGACTACTCCATTTTCTCCACTTGAATTCTCTTTAATGCCAATCACTTCTGAAGTTGAACTAATTGTATCTCCTGGATAAGCTGGCTTTAAAAACTTACACTCTGCGTAACCTAAATTGGCAATTGCATTTAAAGAGATATCTGGGACAGTTTTACCAAAAGCTATGTTAAATAAAAGAAAATCGTCAATTGGTGATTTTTCTAATGAGAGTTTTTTTGCAAACTCATCTGAGCAGTGCAGGGCGTACCTTGAACCGTATAAAGCTGTATAAAGTGCACAATCTCCATATGTTATTGTTCGTGGAGTTGCGTGTATTATTTTTTGTCCTAGCTTAAAATTTTCAAAAAAGTTACCAATTTTATATTTACTTGAAGAAGTTTGTATAACTTCTGATTGATCTAGTTCTGTAACTTTTGAAACAAGCAATTCTGCTTCTATAATTCGTTTTGCATGATTTACGTGCAATTCCTCTATCTGACTGCCTTCAAACGTAATTACTCCAACATTTGGGTCCTTTTTTCTTGCATCCTCAAAGGCTGCAACAATTCGTTTTGCTTTGTCTAGTTGTTCAGCCGTAGGGGTAAATATTTTATTGCATATTTGTATTTGTCCGGGGTGTATTAAGGTTTTACCATCAAATCCGAGACCATGACTATAGATGCACTCTTCTTCAAAGCCATTAGCGTCTCTGATGTCATTAAAAACTCCATCAAGTAGTGATAATTTGTAGGCTTTTGTTGCCATCATACATTTCTCAAAACTTGTGACTAATGCAGTTCTTTTTAGTTCTTCCTCTATACCCAACTCTGCAGACAAGTCATTAGTTCCCATTACAAAACATTTTAAGTATTTTGATGATTTTGCGATATCATACGCGTTTACAATGGATAAAGCTGTTTCCATCATAACCCAAATTTTAGTTTCTTTATTTTTAAGATATTTTTCAAAAGCTTTAACATCTTTAGCTTCATTTACTTTAGGAATTAATATTGCATCGGGATTACATTTGTCCAAGACCTTAATATCTATTTTACCATCATCAGTATCCAAAGCATTTACTCTTATCACCTGTTCCTTATTTTTGTTTACACCAGAATTTATAATTTCGATAATTGCTGCGCGTGCATCATTTCTGGCATTTGCAGCTACCGAGTCTTCTAAGTCGTAAATAATTGCATCTACATCAAGCGTACTACTTTTTTTTAATGCTTTTGGATTAGATCCAGGAACATAAAGTACGCTTCTTCTTGGTTTTCTTACATCTTGTCTCATTTAGATAAATGTTCCTCAATTAGCATTTCAGCGATTTGGATTGTATTTAAAGCAGCACCTTTCCTTAAATTATCAGAAACTACCCAAATAGATAATCCATTTTTTGTAGACGTATCCTCTCGAATTCGCGATACATACGTGTCATCATTTCCAGCACACTCTTTTGGAGTTACATAACCTCCATCAGCTCTTTCATCAAGTAGTGTGCACCCAGGAGCATTTTTAATAGCTTCACGTGCTTCTTCTACTGAAATTTTGTTTTCAAACTCAATATTTACAGCTTCAGAGTGACCAATAAATACAGGAACGCGAACACATGTAGCGCTAAAGCTGATCTCACTACTTAAAATTTTATGAGTTTCTTGTCTCATTTTTAATTCTTCTTTTGTGTATCCATCATCCATGAATTTATCAATATGAGGTATGACATTAAAGGCAATTGGTTTGGTAAACTTAACATTATCTTTAATATCATCAGAGAACATATTTTTTGTTTGCTCAAACAACTCGTCCATACCAGCCTTACCTGCACCCGAAACAGATTGATAAGTTGATACAATAACTTTTTTTATTTTTGAAATTTCGTGCAATGGTTTTAAGGCAACCACCAATTGAATTGTTGAGCAGTTTGGATTAGCAATTATATTTCTTTTTTTATAATTATTTAGATCACTTGGGTTAACCTCAGGTACGACCAGAGGAATATCTTCTTCCATTCTAAAATGACTAGAGTTATCTATAACAATACAGTTTTTTTCTGCAAACTTTGGTGCCCATTCCTTTGAGGTACTAGCTCCTGCAGAGAAGAGTGCCAATTCTACTTTTGAAGGATCAAACTTTTCAATAGATTCTACAATTAGTTTATCCTCCCCAAATTCAATTTCCATGCCTTCACTTCTACTAGAAGCTACAGGAAATATTTTTGACGCATCATATTTTTTTTCAGAGAGAATATTTAACATTTCTCTTCCGACATTTCCTGTGGCACCCACTATAGCAATATTAAAATTCATAATTTAAAAGTTTTCTTTTAATTGATTTAATATTTGATCACCCATTTCAACTGTTGATAGGTTTTTGTTATCATCGCCTATTAAATCCGCAGTTTTAAAGCCACTGGCAAGTACATTATTTACAGCCTTATTTATAAGATCTGATTCCTTGTCCATATTGAATGAGTACTTTAAACACATCGCAAAACTAAGAATAGATGCAATTGGGTTTGCTATTCCTTTACCAGCTATGTCTGGCGCAGACCCATGAACTGGCTCGTATAAAGACTTTCTAAAATTATTACTATCGACTGCACCCAAAGAAGCAGAGGGCAACATTCCAAGCGAACCTGTGAGCATGGCCGCCTCATCTGAAAGAATGTCTCCAAATAAATTATCAGTAACAATAACATCAAATTGTTTAGGGTTTCTAACTAATTGCATCGCACAATTATCTGCATACATATGAGATAACTCGACATTTGAATATTCATTTTCATGCACATGAGAGACTTCTTCTCTCCACAATATTCCAGACTCCATCACATTTGATTTTTCACATGAAGTAACCCTGTTACCTCTTTTGCTTGCAAGTTCAAATGCTATTCGTGCAACTCTTCTAACTTCTTCAGTGCTATAGGATTGAGTGTTAATTCCAACACGATTTCCGTTACCTTTATCTTCAATACCTCTTGGTTCACCAAAATAAATACCACCAGTAAGCTCTCTAACAATTAATATATCGAGACCTGATACTAAGTCTGGTTTAAGAGAAGAGGCGTCAACCATTGACTCAAAACATAGAGCAGGCCTTAAGTTTGCAAACAAGTCTAATTCTTTTCTAATTCTCAAAAGGCCTTGTTCAGGTTTAAGAGAAAAATCTAAATTATCCCATTTTTCTCCACCCACAGCACCAAGTAAAACTGCGTGAGAGTTTTTAGCTTTTTCAAGAGTCTCATCAGATAGAGGGGTGCCATAGCGATCATAGGCAGATCCACCAATATCGTCCTCTTCTATCTCAAATTTAACTTTACTAAGTTCACCAATACTCTTAGCAACCTTTATGACCTCCTTCATTACTTCAGGCCCTATACCGTCGCCAGGTAAGACTAATAATTTATAAGAATTGCTCATTTTATTTGCTGGCTATACAACCAGGGTGTTCTTGACTTTTGCTTATTTTCAAAATCAGAAATATGATTAACTTTAGCTAGTGTCAATCCAATATCGTCTAAACCCTCTAATAGGCTAGTTTTTTTGGCTTTATCAAGTTCAAAACTTACCTCATGATTTATATTTTTATCAAAATAAGAAATCTTCTGATTTTCTAAATCAATTGTAAAACTAAGACTGTTTTCCGCTGCTTTTTGTAATTTAGTTACTTCAGACTCATCTAATTTGATTGGAAGAATACCATTCTTGAAACAATTATTATAAAAGATATCCGCAAAGCTCGAAGCGATGATGCATTTAATACCATAATCTAAGATTGACCAGGGTGCATGTTCACGAGATGACCCGCAGCCAAAATTTTTACCAGTAATCAAAATTTGAGAGTCTTTATATTTATCTTGATTAAGGACAAACGAATCTATAGGTGCATCTTTTTCATCATATCTTAATTCATAAAATAAATTTTTACCTAAACCTGTTCGCTTAATTGTTTTGAGAAATTGTTTTGGAATAATCATATCAGTATCAACATTCACCATTGGTAAAGGAATTGCATTACTTTCTATTTTTTTAAATTTTTCCATTATATCTCTCTACTGTCTGATAGTTTTCCATTGATAGCCGCAGCAGCAGCCATAGCTGGACTCATTAAATGAGTACGACCCCCTCTTCCTTGCCTACCTTCAAAGTTCCTATTTGAAGTGGAAGCACATCTTTCTTGAGGTTTAAGTTTATCAGCATTCATTGCAAGACACATTGAACATCCAGGCTCTCTCCATTCAAAGCCTGACTCAATAAATATTTTATCCAAACCCTCCTCTTCTGCCTGCTGTTTAACTAAACCGGACCCAGGAACGATTATTGCATTTACATGGTCCGCAACTTTTCTATCTTTTGCAATTTTTGATGCAGCTCTCAGGTCTTCAATCCGTCCATTAGTACATGAACCAATGAATACCTTATCTACTTTAACCTCTTTAAGTGGTGTATTCGGAACAAGACCCATGTATTCCAAAGCTCTAATCATTGATTTTTTCTTTGTCTCATCGCTTTCATCATCAGGGTTTGGAACCAATCCATCAATCGAAACTACATCCTCAGGACTTGTGCCCCATGTGACTTGTGGAATGATATCGCTTGCATCAATATTTACTGTTTTGTCATAAGCTGCACCTTCATCAGTAGCTAGCGACAACCAATAATCTGATGCTGATTGATATTCATTTTCTGCTGGAGAAAATGGTCTTCCCTTTAAGTATTCAATTGTTTTTTCATCAGGACTGATTAAACCAGCTCTTGCTCCTGCTTCAATTGACATGTTACAGACAGTCATTCTTCCCTCCATTGTTAGGGATTTGATCGCATCACCTGTGTATTCAATAACATACCCAGTACCTCCAGCAGTTCCAATTGTTTGAATAATCTTTAAAACAATATCTTTTGCTGTGACACCCAGTGGCAGTTCACCTTGTATATTAATTTGCATATTCTTAGCTTTAGTTTGTACCAATGTTTGAGTTGCAAGAACATGTTCTACTTCAGAAGTTCCAATTCCCCATGCAAGAGCACCGAAGGCACCGTGTGTTGACGTATGGCTATCACCACAAACGATAGTCATTCCTGGTTGTGTGAAACCTTGCTCCGGTCCGATAATATGAACTATGCCCTGTCTTTTATCAGACATAGAAAGAAAAGTAATTCCGTGCTCTTTACAATTCTCTTCAAGAGTATCTACCTGTAACTTAGACTCTGGATCTGATATTCCCTCATCTCTATTTGTTGTAGGAATATTGTGATCAGCAGTGGCTAATGTAAAATTAGGTTTTCTAACTGATCTGTTTGCAATTTTTAGCCCTTCAAATGCTTGGGGACTTGTAACTTCATGAACAAGATGTCTGTCAATATAAATGATTGATGTTCCATCTTCATTTTCTGAAACTAAATGATCATTCCATATTTTATCGTATAATGTCTTTGGAGTACTCATAAATAACTTTGATTAACAAAAAAAATGAGAAAGAAGTAATTATTCTTTTGTTGTTTCTGATTCTTCTGAACTTTCAGCATTATCTTCAGGAACTTGTTCTTGAGCAGACTCATCAACTTCAGATTCTGTTTTTTCCTCAGCTTGAGAAGTATCAGCTGCAACTTCAACATTCTCATCTTGAGCAGGCTCATCAGAAGCAACAATTTCTTCTTCAACAACTTCTTCACTCTCATCAATATATAAACTAGCAAGATCTGGTTGCTTCTTTCGAATTCTCTCAACGATTCTTGCTTTCTTACCGGTTAGATCTCTAAGATAGTAAAGCTTAGCTCTTCTGACTTGTCCACTTCTTACAATCGAGATGGAGTCAATAGACGGACTAAAGATTGGAAACACTCTTTCTACGCCCTCACCAAAAGAAATTTTTCTTACTGTAAATGAAGAACTTAGACCTCTATTTTTCTTTCTGATACAAACGCCCTCGAATGCCTGTATTCTCTCACGAGTACCCTCACGTACCTTTACATTCACTCTTACTGTATCTCCTGGATGGAATTGTGGTATTTTCTTACCTTTGACTAGTGACTTTATCTGGTCTTTTTCGAATTGTTCTATGATGTTCATGGTAGCCTCGCACCGTGTTTTAATACTTTATTTCTTCCTTGTCTTGCTTTTTTTGTAGTTTTTCCATAAATCTGGCCTAACTTTCTGTGTCAGTTTTTCAGATTGTTTTAAGCGCCACTCACTAATATTTCTGTGATTTCCAGAGAGCAATATGTCTGGAATTGTCAAATTTTTCCATTTTTTAGGCCTTGTATACTGAGGGTATTCAAGAAGGTCTTTTGAGAAGGTCTCTGAACTAGCAGACTTCATGTCACCAAGTGTTCCTGGCAACAGTCTCACTATTGACTCCACTAAAACCTGGGAAGCTATTTCACCGCCCGCCAGTATATAGTCTCCAATACTTATTTCCTCAATAGGATAGAAATCGAGTATGCGTTGATCAATGCCTTCATATCTACCACAGAGAATATTAATTCCTTTCATCTTTGAAAAATTAATAACTTTACTTTGAGTTAAAGGAGTACCGCGAGGACTTAAATATATCATTGGATAACTATCTTTAGATTTTATATTCTTGTAACAAGCATCAATAGACTTCCCGATTACATCTGCTTTTAAAATCATACCAGGACCGCCACCAGCTGTGGTATCATCTACTTTTTTGTAATTACCTTTTGAATATTTTCTCGGATCAATTGTTTTTAATGACCATATTTTTTTCTTTAATGCCTTACCCACGACTCCTGTATTTAAAAGTCCAGGAAAACTATTTGGGAAAAGTGTGATAATTTTTACTCGATACATTACTAGCCTATATAGTCATTGATATTTTTTGTAATAATAATTTTTTTTATAAGATCAATTTTTTTTATTGTGTTTTCACTTATTGGAATAAAGTAGTCTTTAGCATTTTTTTTTCTTATTTCTAGTAAATCCGATGAACCGTAATTCTGAACAGATATTACTTTTCCAATATTTTTTCCATCATTAGTTTTAACAATTAAATTAATTAATTGATGGTAATAGTATTGGTTTAATTTTTTTATAGCTGGTAAATACGATTGATCGATTTCTATTGTAAGCCCTACAATTTTTTCAGCCAACTCCCTTGTTTTAATTTGTTCACAACTAGCAATATAACCAGTTTTTAACTCTTTCAATTTTTTAAGAGTGATATTTGAATATTTTTTCCCAAGTCTACAGGGGCCATATCTAAATACATCGTCTGGCGTTTCTGTATATGATGTAATCTTGAAATGACCCTTTAAACCGTGAACTGCTCTTACTTCTCCAATAACTATCAATTGGGACATAATTAATAAGCTTAGTCTTTTTTCTCCTCTTCTGCTGGAGCTTCCTCTGCTGGAGTCTCTTCTGCTGGAGCTTCATCAGTTTTTGCTTCTGATGCTGGAGCTTCCTCTGCTGGAGCTTCAGTAGTAGGCTGATTCTTTGCTTCCTCAGCTGCGGCTAATCTTTCTTGTGCTTTCTTTTTTGGCTGAGCTTTTTTAGGATTGTTGCCTTGTGCTGGCATTGGTATTACGCCGGCTTCTCCCAAAAATCTTGCAACCTTATCTGTTGGTTTTGCTCCTTTAGAAATCCACTCTTTTATTGACTCTAAGTTTAGTTGGATCCTATCCTTATTATCTTTTTGTAAAAGAGGATTGTACAATCCTACCTTTTCAATAAATCTACCATCTCGCGGACTTCTTGAATCTGCAACTACAACTCTGTATACAGGCCTTTTTTTTGAACCTGCTCTCGATAGTCTTATTTTTAACGCCATTTTATTCTCCTTTTATTTGTTAATAATTAAAATTTATTTTTAAAAAAATCACTCGGCATGCCACTTCCAAGTTGGCCTGATAACATATTTGGATCAATTGATCCTCCCCCTTTTCTAGATAACTTCTTCATCATGTCTGACATCTTTCTATGTTGTTTTAGAATTTTATTTATTTCGGATACTGAAGTCCCTGACCCTGCCGCTATTCTTTTTTTTCTTGATCCATTAATTATCTTTGGCTTGCTTCGCTCGTATTTTGTCATTGAGAGAATAATTGCTTCTTGTTGAGCGATTGAATTGTCAGGATTAGTATTTTGTGGGATCTTATCGCTCAGATTACTTAGTCCAGGAATGAATTTCATCATACCCGAAATGCCACCCATTTTTTTCATCTGTCTGATTTGACTAAGCAAGTCGTCGAGGTCAAATTCTCCTTTTTGTAATTTTTTGGCCATTTCTTCGGCATCTTCTTGATCAACAGTTTCAGCAGCTTTTTCAACTAAGGTTACAATATCTCCCATTCCAAGAATACGATTGGCAATTCGCTCTGGGTGAAATTTTTCAAGGTCATCGACTTGCTCCCCAACTCCCATAAATTTAATTGGACAATCAGTAATGTACTTCATGCTTAATGCGGCCCCACCTCGAGCATCGCCATCAATCCTAGTAAGAATAGAGCCTGTAATATTGATTGCTTTTGCAAAATCGCTTGCAACATTCACTGCCTCCTGGCCAGTTAGGCTGTCTAAAACAAGTATCGTTTCTAGAGGGTTAATTTCTTTTTCCAGCAAACTCAATTCGCTCATTAGCCCTTCTTCAACATTCATTCTCCCCGCTGTATCATATAAAACACAATCAATTTCCTGTAATTCAGCAAATTGTTTTGCTCTTGATACAATATCAATAGGCATTTGATTTTCGAGTTTGGGTAAAATTGTTACATCAATTAACTCAGAAAGTTTTTTTAGCTGATCAAAAGCAGCTGGTCTTGTGGTATCTAATGAAACAAATAAAATCTTCTTATCGTAATTACTTTTGAGATAATTACCGATTTTACCAACGGTCGTTGTCTTGCCAGAACCTTGAAGTCCTGCAAATAAATAAGATGAAATTTGATTATCGTTTATTTGGAATTCGGGTGAAGCTGACCCTAAAATTTGAATTAATTGATCATTCACAATTTTTGTTATCATTTGCGCAGGCGTTATTGATCGAATAATTTCCTTTCCAATTGCGTCTTTTTTGACATCCTCTATGAATTTTTTTGCAATTGGCAATGCAACATCAGCTTCAAGAAGAGCTCTTCGAATATCTCTCATTGCACTATCGAGAGAAACCTCATCAATAGAACCTGTCTTTTTTAAACTCTTAAATATTTCCTCAAACCGATTACTAAGGTTTTCAAACAAAATAAACTCTCCTTCAGCAGGTAGTGCACCAATGGGCGAAACTCGCTGACTGGTGTCGATACCTTTATTTATGGCACCGCAGAAATAATATTTCTGACGGAAAACGTGAGTTTTTTATTACTTCAGTAAGTTAATGTCAAGATTCATTTAATTTCTTATTTACTGGAAAAATCAAAATTGGCTCAATATAAAGTGTTTATGCACGAGTTTAAGTTCGTAAAGATGAATGGCCTTGGAAATGATTTTGTTGTTATTGATCAAAGAGTATCTGAATTTGATTTATCAGAAGAACAAATAAAATTAATTTGTAACAGAACAGACGGGGTTGGCTGCGATCAACTAATCATGATTAGAAAGTCACAAGATAACAGCGATCCACTGATTAAATTTTTTAATTCAGATGGAAGTGAAATAGATGCTTGTGGAAATGGTTCGCGTTGTGTTGCAAACTTTTTAATGAAAGAAACAAAGAGCGAGAAAATAAACTTAACAACACGTGAAAGAACAATTGCATGTGAAAAGATTGATGATGTCACAGTTAGTGTAAATATGGGCAAGCCAAAATTCAAATGGAATGAAATACCTTTAACTAAAGATGTCGATCCAGAAGATATAAATTTTTCAATCAGAGACCTTACTCTAAAAAAACCATTTTTAGTTAATATTGGTAATCCACATATTATATTTTTTGATGATGAAATCAAAAAATATGATGTTGAAAGTTTTGGATCTTTAATTGAAAACGATAGTTTATTTCCTGAAAAAATAAATGTGAGTTTTGCAAAGTTAAAAAGTGATAATCACATTGTACTAAACGTATGGGAAAGGGGTGCAGGAAAAACAAATGCTTGTGGTACGGCTGCTTGCGCAACAGCTGTAGCAGGAGTTGAAATGGGAGTGATAAAAAATAAGGTGACAGTAACATTGCCAGGGGGCGATTTAGAAATATATTACAAAAGTAGTGATAATATTATTATGACTGGTCCAACTGAGATAAATTTTACTGATAAATATAAGCTGTGAGAAATAAAAATTCTAAAAAAAATACTAAAATATACTTCAATAACTCATGCAGTATCTGTAGGTTTGAAATAAACCACTATAAGAAACTTAATAATGTTATTGATTGGGTCGATGTTACTCAAAATAAAGTTGCTGAAAAGGAAACCTCAAAAGAACCAAGTCAATTGATAAGACGTCTTCATGCTAAACATGATGGAAAGATATTAGAAGGGCTCGATGCTTTTTTACTGATATGGTCTCAACTTCCAAGGTATAAATGGCTTTATAATTTTATTAAATTGCCTCTTATCTATCATATGAGTCATATATTGTATGAAGTTCTTGCATTTGCTCTATATTTAAAAAATCGAAATCAAATAAGTAATGAAAGATCCAGAAATTAAAACTTACGGATGTAGACTGAATTTTTATGAGTCTGAAGTTATAAGAAAATACGCAAAAGATAACAATCTTCAGAACCATATTTTTATTAATAGTTGCGCTGTTACAAATAAAACTATCGCTGATCTGAAAAATGAAATTAGAAAAGTAAAAAAAGAAAATCAACAAAGTCAAGTCGTTCTTACTGGTTGTGCTGCACAGATACATAAAAAAGATTTTGAAGCAATGAGCGAAGTTGACTCCATCATTGGAAATAAAGAAAAATTAGAATCCTCAACCTATAAAACTATAAGAGAAAGTAATAAGACCGTAAATTTAGTAGGAGATATATTCGAAAATGAACAGGCAATTTCGCCGATTATAAGTAAAGTTAAAAACAGAATAAGAGGATTTGTACAAATACAAAATGGATGTGATCATAGGTGTACATTTTGTATTATTCCATATGGACGAGGAAATTCAAGAAGTGTGGATCCAAAAAATATTATAAAACAAATAAAGTTACTTCTAGAGAAGAACTACAAGGAGATAGTGCTAACTGGCGTTGATCTCACAAGCTACGGTAGTGATTTTGAGAAAAAAATTTCATTGTCAAAGTTAGTAAAAACTATTCTCAATAGGTTGCCTCAACTTAACAGACTGAGACTGTCATCACTTGACATCGCAGAAATAGATGATGAATTAATAAATCTTTACGGTAGTGAGAAACGTTTACTTCCTCATATTCATTTATCTCTGCAGGCTGGCGATAATATGATTTTAAAAAGAATGAAAAGAAGACATTCAAGAGAAGATGCAATTAATGCAATAGAGCGCATCAGAGCTGTTAGACCTGATATTGTATTTGGTGCAGATTTAATTGCTGGATTTCCAACAGAAACGGAGGAAATGTTTCTAAATTCAGTGCGTCTTATAGATGAATGTAATATTACTTTTTTGCACGTATTTCCATTTTCACCAAGAGATGGAACGCCCGCCGCTAGAATGCCTCAATTAGATCGAGAAATTATAAAAAAAAGAGCAAAAATACTCAGAAATATTGGCGAGCGAAAGATTACCGAGCACTACGATAAGCTTAAAAATAAAGAGATTAACCTTATTGTTGAGAGTCAAAATCAAGGTAGATCAGATACATTTGCAAAGGTCTGTCTCGATGATAATTTTGAAGCGGGTAAAATAATAAAAATGCTTGTCACTGGAAAGTGTCAAGAAGGCTTAATTGGAAATATAATTGTTTAAGAGTTTAAAATCTGGCCTAGCAAAAGTATTTGCAAATCAAAAAATTGATCAAAATACAATACAGGATTTTGAGGATCTTCTTATAACTTCTGACGTTGATGTTGAAACATCAGAACTCATTACAACAAAATTAGGAAATGAAAAATTTTCTAATGCTCCTTCGCTGGAAGAAATTCAATCATCTCTTAGTAAAATTATAAATGAAATTGTATCAACAAATATAAAGAAAATTGACTATAGAAATAATACAAAACCCTACGTTATATTAATGGTAGGAGTAAATGGTTCAGGTAAAACTACAACAATTGCAAAATTGGCAAATCAATTTCAACAAGAAAAAAAAAATGTTCTGTTGGTTGCTGCTGATACCTTTAGAGCAGCGGCTGCGGAGCAATTGAATGAATGGGCTGATATAATAGGAACGGACTTTATAAGAGATGATGATAAATCTGACCCTGCAAGTGTGGTATTCAAGTCAATTGAATATGCAAATAAAAATAATATTGACGTAGTTATAATCGATACAGCTGGAAGACTTCAGAACAAAACTGATTTAATGGATCAATTAGGTAAAATTGACCGAGTGAATTTAATAAATTTATCAAAATAACTGGGATTATTATGACCAAATTTGATTCCAATGCAGCAGGAGGGACACTTGTATCAATTTCAAATAAAACAAATATACCCATTTTAGCAATTGGTAGTGGTGAGCAAATCAGTGATCTTATTGATTTTGATCCTGAGCAATTTTCCAATAATTTTATTAGAAATTAAAAAGGTCTTATGAGTGAGATCGTTGCACTTTCTGTGCCAGGATTCGTATCACCAATGCTTGCATTGGATATGTGATTTAAATTAAATCCTATTCGACTTGATTTAAGTTTATATGAAAACTCAATCTGACTTCTAAATTCAAGATTATATCCTAAATCTTTACTATCTCCCCGATCATAATATCCCAACGCAAAGCTTGGAGTAAAAAACCATTTTTCTGAAATTCCAATATCTTTTCTTAAACCTGAATAAATATATTTCCCGTTATCTCCGTTTCTCATAACACCAAGAAAAGGCTTCAAATCATAATTATTACTAAAAAGATTATTTCCATATAGATACTCAAATCTTATTTCAGACGAGTCTTTATCTTTATAATTTATATCAAATTGACCTAATGAAAAAGACCACATATTTTCTTGATTGGATTGAGCACTAAATCCACAAGATATTAAAATTAGAAAAGTAAAAAAAAATTTCCTCATAAAATTATTTTTTATGATCCGTATCTTACAAAAGTATCGGCCTCTTCATCATCTTGTATATAACCACCTGACCAAGTTACGCATCCACCTGACCATTTAACAACGTTACCTTCACCGTCACACCCATCAGCAACTATTTCTTCAAGCTTCTCATATAATGGCTCTTGTAATTCTTGAAATTCAGAAATATCTTCTCTTGTTGTAAGCTCAACATCCTCATAGTCTTTTGCTTCATCATCAATTCCACCAGCAAAAGTAAAATTCAGACCTAGCACAAAAAATAGTAAAAACGCATAAATTTTTGATTTCATAAACACCTCTTTTAATTGCACTATAATATAAAATTTCAAATTGTTTAAAAGATATCTACAAATTGTCAAAAATTAGGCTTGGCTTCTTTTTTGTCTATAAATTGCAAAAGCTCCAATTATCAATATGAGGAATGGAAAAGACCATAATATATAAGTAAGACTGTTAAATGGAGGTGTCATTAAAATCCAATCACCGTACTTTTCTACTAGATATTCTTTAATTTGGCGATCGGTCTCACCTTGACTAATTTTTTCACGAATAAGTTTTTTTATATCCTCTGCTAATTCTGCATTAGACTCGTGAATTGTTTGGCCCTGACATACAAGACACCTTACCTCTTTAAAAAGCTCAATTGCCCTAGGATCTTCGGCTGTAGCATTATTTTGCAGCACAAAAAGGAGTAAAAATATCTTGATTATCTTAATCATATCTCAATTTTCCCTAATTATTGGAAGAATTTTCTCTTCCAGCTCATTCATATGAATTGGACCAATATGTTTATAAATAATTATACCATTGGCAATAATATAAGTCTCAGGAACCCCGTAAACTCCCAGATCAATGGAAGTTCTTCCTGAATTGTCAGAACCAATTTTGACAAATGGATTTCCAAGATCATTTATGAAATTTTTTGCTTCTTCATTATTATCTTTATAATTCAAACCAAATATTTCCACTTCGTAAAGTTCTGACAAAACCATTAAAATATCGTGTTCTGCTCGACATGGTATGCACCAAGAAGACCAAATATTTAATAAAATTGGAATATCACTATTTAAGTCTAAATTTGTAAGCTCTTCTTGTCCAAAAAGGTTCGGCAATGAAAATTCTGGTACTTTTTTTCCAACAAGAGGACTTGAAAGTTTTGATGTGTCATTATTTAAAGAAAAAAATAAGAATATGCCTAATAATATTATTAAGACCAAAGGTAAAAATTTTAAACGATTACTTTTCATTGAAACGTCCGATTCTTATGGAAGCGGATATAATCCCCCCAAAGATTATCATTAATGTACCTAACCAAAGTATTGTCATGAAAGGTTTGATATGCATTCTGACACTTATTGACTGCTGATCTTGAGGAACATTCATGACAAGATAAATATCTGAAAAAAACTTATGCAAAATACTTGCTTCTGAAGTAATTGTAGGTGGGTTTGAATAAAATCTGATTTCAGGAGTAAATATATCTATTAGCTTACCATCTTTTTTCATTAGAAAATATGCTTTTAGTGAATTATAGTTACTCTCCTCAACTTGCTCTATTTTATCAAAACTAAAAATATATTTTTGCAATTGTAAATTATCTCCAACTTTAGCATTATAAATTCTCTCCTCAGAATACACGGCATTACTCACAACTGCCATCATCAAGATACCGAATCCAGCGTGTGCAAGATTTTGGCCTAAGTTGGTTCTTACTAAAATATTTTGCTTATTAAAGTTTATACTAGCTGTCACAGAAGAAATTACTAAAAGTAAACTAAAAAAGATAATTAAGATTTCAGTCAAATTAAATAGTTCAAAATATAGACTGATTATCAATGTTATAGTTAATGATGTAATAATGAGATATCGCAATTGAATTATTATTTTATAGAGTTTTGTGTCAGTCCATCCTAAACGTGGAGATATAAACATAAAAAAAAGGAAAAGTATTATGATGGGGGCAATAGTCGTTGAGTAATATTTTGGCCCAACAGTTAAACTCTTATTAAGCAATAAATCAGTTGCGAGAGGGTACATAGTTCCCAAAAAAACAATTGTTAATATAGTGATCAAAAGCCAGTTATTTACTTGTATTCCCGTACCCCTGCTGACCAAACCCATACTATTTATCTTATTAATTTTCTCGGAGTTGTAGGCAAATAAACTGAAAGAAAAAACAAGTATAAGAAAAATAAATAATAAAATAAATAGACCTCTTCCGGGATCACTAGCGAAGGTATGAACTGAGTTTAGAATTCCAGATCGGACAAGAAATGTTCCAACTAAACTCAATGAAAATGTAAGTATGGCTAAAATAATAGTCCAAGATTGCATTACATTTCTTTTCTGAAGTATCAA
>LULO01000191.1_pt1 | contig 42102 bp, 41 predicted proteins | sample 728121 | NCBI WGS metagenome assembly LULO01 (sample SAMN03860287, study PRJNA289734) | marine metagenome | biome: seawater column; feature: ocean; material: water; isolation source: Red Sea water column Station 149 - depth 50m | place: Saudi Arabia: Red Sea | collected 2011-10-15 | depth 50 m | reverse complement strand
CGCTTGCGGAAGGGACTGATTATCGGCGCGTTCAACCATAGATCGCCTCCTTGAAGGGGGCCATGCCGACACGGCGGAAGGTGTCGACGAAACGTTCGCCCTCGCTCCGTTCGGCCAGATATTTGTCGGTGACGCGCTCGATCGCATCGACGATGCCATCCTCGTCGAAGCCGCAGCGCTTCATATAGGCGATCTGGTCGACCAGCACGTCGCCCTCCGCGCCCGATCCTCCGAGCAAAAGCTGGTAGTTTTCGGTACCCTTGCGGTCGACACCCAGGATACCGATGTGGCCGGCGTGGTGGTGGCCGCAGGCGTTGATGCAGCCCGAAATCTTGAGCTTGAGTTCGCCGAGTTCCTTCTGGCGGCCAAGGTCCGAGAAGCGCGCCGCAATCTTCTGCGCGACCGGGATCGAGCGTGCGTTGGCAAGGCTGCAATAATCGAGGCCGGGGCAGGCGATGATGTCGCTGATGAGGTCGAGGTTCGGCGTCGCGAGCCCCGCCGCGTCGAGCTTTTGCCAGATCGCATAGAGATCGGCCTTGCGGACGTGCGGCAGCACGATGTTCTGCGCGTGGGTGACGCGCAGTTCGTCGTGGCTGTATTTCTCGGCGAGATCGGCCATCAGGTCGATCTGCGCCGAGCTGGCGTCGCCGGGGATGCCGCCGACGGGCTTCAAGCTGATGTTGACGATCGCATGGCCCGGCACCTTGTGCGCGGCGACATTCTGGTCGACCCAGACCGCGAAGTCGGGGTCGCTGCGGTCGATTTCGTCGGGCGCCGACGCATCGAGCGCGGGCGGCGCGAACTGCTTGGCGATACGATCGAACTCGGCCTTCGGCGGATCGATGCCCAGCGACTTCACATGCGCGAATTCTTCCTCGACCTGACGACGATATTCGTCGGCGCCAAGCTCGTGGATCAGGATCTTGATCCGCGCCTTGTAGATATTGTCGCGGCGGCCGTAGCGGTTGTAGACGCGCAGGCATGCCTCGGCATAGCTCAGCATATCCTCGAGCGGCACGAAATCCTTGATCAGCGGCGCGATCATCGGCGTGCGGCCCATGCCGCCACCGACGTAGAATGCGGCGCCATGGACGCCATCCTTCTCGACGATCTGGATGCCGATGTCGTGCAGCCGCATCGCGGCGCGATCTTCCTCGGACGCGATGACGGCGATCTTGAGCTGATGTTGCGAATGCAGTTGCCGCTCGTCTGGATCGCATGCATCTCGACCGACGCGAGATCGGCGAGGATCGCGGGCGCATCCTCCAGCTTGATCCAGTTATACTGGATATTCTGGCGCGTGGTGAAATGGCCGTAATCACGGTCATATTTGCGCGCGATATGCGCGAGCATCCGCATCTGGCGGCTGTCGAGTGTACCGTACGGCACCGCGACGCGCAGCATATAGGCGTGGAGCTGGAGATAGAGGCCGTTCATCAGGCGCAGCGGCTTGAACTGATCCTCGGTGATCTCGCCGGCAAGGCGGCGCTTCACCTGGTCCGAAAATTCGGCAACGCGGGCATCGACCATCGCCTGGTCATATTGGTCATATTTATACATGTCAGATCACCCAGTCGCCGGCATTGGGATCGGCCGGTTTCAGCGTCAGGTCGGGGCGCACGGTCGGGCCGAGCGCGCGGATGCGGTCCTTGATATGCGCGGGGCGCGGACCTTCGGGCGTCGCTTCGCCCGCGATGATATAGGGCGCATTGACACGGCGCGCGCCTTCTTCGGCAGCGAGGATTGCCTCCCCATGCTCGCCGACATCGGCGGCGTCCTCGATATGGAGCGACCAGTCCGCGCCGGTCCACCAGGTGACAAATCCTGTTTTCAGGTCGTTGCCCGTGAGCAATTTCATGTGAAGTCCCTTATCTGTTCGGCGATCCCCGGCGCGCCGAGGCAATCGAGCGCGTCGGCGCGCGCCGCGACCTTGCCCACGACGATCAGCGCCGGGCTTTGCACCGCCTCGCGCGCCACAAGGTCGCCAAGGTCGGTGAGGAGGGTGCGCAGGACGCGCGCATCGGCGGTGGTGCCGCGTTCGATCACCGCGACGGGCAGGCCCGGTGAAACGCCGTCGGCGATCAGCTTGTCGGCAATCGCATGCGCGGTCGCGAGGCCCATGTAGATGACGAGGGTACGGCCGTGGCCGGCAAGGCCCGACCAGTCCTGATCCGAGAGGTCCTTGCACTGGCCCGCAACGAAGCTGACCGCGCTTGCATCCTCGCGGTGGGTGAGCGGGAGGCCCGCCTGCGCGGCGCAGCCCGCAGCCGCGGTGATGCCGGGAACGACCTCGACCGCGATGCCCGCTGCGCGCGCGGCATCGAGTTCTTCGCCGCCGCGGCCGAAGATGAAGGGATCGCCGCCCTTCAGCCGAACGACCTGCTTGCCGCTCTGCGTCTCGCGCACGATCAGCGCGTTGATCAGGCCCTGCTTCATCGTGTGACGGCTGCGCTGCTTGGCGACGCTGATCCGTTCGACATGCGGCGGGATCAGCGCGAGCACGCCCGCGCCAACCAGCCCGTCATGAACGACAAGGTCGGCGCTAGCCAGCAGGCGCGCGGCGCGCAGCGTCAGCAGGTCGGGATCGCCCGGCCCGGCACCGACGAGCCACAGCTTGCCCGCCAAAGAAGGTTGCTTTTCCATGCAGGGTAGATGGCTTTGGGTCGGCGAAATCGCAAAGCAGGGTTTTTTTACGGCGATGAAGCTAAAATTGCCTGCCGTTCGGCATCACGAAGGGCTAAAGATATTTCTTCGTCACCAGCTTCGGCGTGTCGTCGTCGCGCAGGCCGACCCCGATCGAAGCGCGCAGCGCGTCGCTTTCAGAGCTGGCGACCGGATAGGCGCAATAGTCGGCGGCATAAAAGGCGCTCGGCCGGTGATTGCCGGACAGGCCGACACCGCCGAAGGGCGCGGCCGAGGAGGCGCCGTTGGTCGGCCGGTTCCAGTTGATGACGCCGGCGCGCGCATTCGCCCAGAATTGGTCGTAAAGCTGCGGTGTCCCGCCGATCAGCGCCGCCGAGAGGCCGAAGGCGGTGTTGTTCGCCTCGGCAATCGCGGCTTCGAAACTGTCGACGCGGATCACCTGGAGCAGCGGTCCGAACAGTTCGATATCGGGGCGTTCGGGCATCGCGGTGACGTCGATGATGCCGGGGGTAAGGAAGGGGCGGTTCGCATCGGGCCGCGTCATGTGGCGGATCACCTGGCCGCCGTTCGACATCAGGATCAGAAAGCTCTCGGTCAGGCCGTCGGCGGCTTCGTTATCGATCACCGGCCCCATATAGGGGGCGGGGTCGGCGTGGGGGTGATCGACGATCAGCCGCCCCGCGAGCGCCTTGACCTCGCCAAGCAGGCGGTCGGCCATGTCCTGTTTGACGATCAGCCGCCGGGCATTGCTGCACCGCTGGCCAGCGCTCAGGAAAGCGGACTGGACGACGATCGTCGCCGCGGTCGCGATGTCGGCTGTGTCCCAGACGACGATCGGATTGTTGCCGCCCATTTCGAGCGCGACGATCTTCCCCGGCTGATCGGCGAACTGGCGGTTGATCGCGACCCCGGTGCGCGCCGACCCGGTGAACAGCAATCCGTCGATGCCGGGATGCGCGGCCAGCGCCTTGCCCGCGTCGGGTCCACCGATGACGAGCCGCACGACCTCTTCGGGAACGCCGGCGCCGTGGAGCAGTTCGACAAGCCGCGCGCCAACGGCAGGGGTTTTTTCAGACGGTTTGAACAGCACCGAATTGCCGGCGATCAGCGCCGGCACGATATGGCCGTTCGGCAGATGCGCGGGGAAATTATAGGGGCCGAGGACGGCAAGCGCGCCGTGCGGCTTGTGGCGCACCGCGTTGCGCAGCCCCATCGCGCCTTCGATCCGGCGGTTGGGGGTGCGTTCGGCATAGGCCTTGATCGAGATATCGACCTTGTTCGCGACCGATTCGACCTCGGTCCGCGCTTCCCACAAAGGTTTGCCGGTCTCGCGCGCGATCAGATCGGCGAGCTGTTCGCCATCGGCCTTCACCCGGTCGGCAAAGCGGCGCAGCGTTTCGGTGCGGAAGGTGACGGGCTTCGCGGCCCAAGCGGGCCAGGCGGCGCGCGCGGTTGCAACTTCGGCGTCGATGTCACTGATACGGCCGCGCCATAATTCGGCGCCGGTTGCCGGCTCGAAGGACAGAAGGTCTTCGCTCATCCCCGTTCCCCCGTCGATTTGGGCGCACAAAGGCGCCGGTGCGCTCGATCATTGGGGGGCGGAAAAAGCATTGTCGCCCTCTTATCTGCGAAAGCGTACGGCGGCAACCGCGATAGGCCCCGCAACAGCGAAAGCGGGCCGATTGTCACGGGCGCGACAGGGTGGCTTGCACCGGCGCGCGCGGTTCGCGATAGAGGCGGATAGTATCGGCTTAAGGGGACGGGCAATTTTGGCGCGACAGGATGCACAGCGCGAATGGAGCGATCATTACTGGTGGTCGGCCGATGGCGTTCGCCTGCACGCGCGCATCTATGACGGACCCCCGACCGCGGCGGAGGCGCCGCCGATCCTGTGCATGCCCGGCTTGGCGCGCAACGCCCGCGATTTCGAGGCGCTCGCACCGCATATGGCGGCGCAGCGGCGGGTGATCGTGATCGAATTCCGCGGGCGGGGCGAGAGCGCCTATGCCAAGGATCCGATGACCTATGTCCCGCTGACCTATGTCCAGGATGTCGTCGCGCTGCTCGACGAGCTGGCGATCGCGCGTTTCGCGACGGTCGGCACGTCGCTCGGCGGGCTGGTATCGATGTTCCTTGCCGCCAGCCTGCCGGGACGGCTCGTCGGCGCCGTGCTCAACGACGTCGGACCCGAACTCGAGGCGGCAGGGCTCGATCGCATCCGCGACTATATCGGAGCCGGCGGCAGCCAGCCGACGTGGATGCACGCGGCGCGCGCCTATGCCGAGCTCAACGCCGCGGTTTATCCGGACTATGACATTCACGACTGGCTGCGCATCACCAAGCGCACCCACCGGCTGACCCCCGAAGGACGCATCGTCACCGATTACGACAAACAGATTGCGGCGCCGCTGCGCCTTGCCGGCGATCAGGAGGGTATCGACCTGTGGCCCGCCTATCGCGCGCTTGGCGATGCACCGGTGCTGATCCTGCGCGGCGCGCTGTCGGACATTCTCGCCGGAACGGCTGCCGCAAAAATGCAGGCCACGCTGCCCCATGCGACGCTGGTCGAGGTTCCGGGCGTCGGTCATGCGCCGACGATGGACGAGCCCGCGGCGCGCGCGGCGATCGACGCCTGGATCGCGGCGCTTCCCGCCGCGTGACCGAAGTCGGCGCGATCGAGGAGCGGGAGCATCCGGTCCGCATCCTTCACCTTCACTCGAGCTTTTCGCTCGGCGGCAAGGAGGCGCGCGCGGTTCGCCTGATGAACCTGATGGGCGACCGGGCGCAGCACACGATCCTCTCCGCGGTCCCCGATGCGCTCGGCGCGCGCGATGCGATCGATCCGGGGATTGACGTCAGCTTTCCGACCGATGCGCCGCCGCTGGCCGGGCGGCCGTCGCTGGCGCGTTTCCGCGATCTTGCGACCTATATCTACCGCTTCGACCTGGCGCTCAGCTATAATTGGGGCGCGATGGACGGGGTGATGGCGCACCGGCTCTACTGGCATCGCTGGTGGTATCAGATGCCGCCATGCCTGATTCATCACGAGGATGGGTTCAACGAGGACGAAAGCGTCCGGCGCAACTGGAAGCGCAACCTCTATCGCCGCTATGCGCTGCGAAACGCCGCGGGGGTCGTCGTGCCTTCAACGCTGCTCGCCGGGATTGCGGTGGACGAGTGGAAACTGCCGCCCGATCGCATCCATCTGATCCGCAACGGGATCGACGTGGCCGCCTATGCTGCCGCGCCATCGGTGCCCATCCCGGCCTTCGTCCGCCGGCCGGGCGAGGTGGTGATCGGGACGGTAGCGGGGCTGCGCAAGGTCAAGGATCTGCCGCGCCTCGTGCGTGCGGTTGCAGCGCTGCCGCCGCATGTGCGGCTGGTAATCGTGGGCAGTCCGGCGGTCGGCGATGTGACGGCGATGGTGGGCGAGGCGAACCGCCCGTTCATCGCGGCGGATGAGGCGGGTTTTCGCGCCGCGCTGGCGCGCCTTGCGGACGATGCGGCGTTGCGCGCAGCGGTGGGTGCGGAGAATCGGCGCGTTGCCGCCGAGCGCTTCACCGAATCCGGGATGGTCGCGGGCTATCAAAGCCTCTATGCTCGTGCGCTGGAAGGTTATGACGTTTTTACGGGGCGTTTCCTGGGGTCGGACTCCGCCTTCGATTGACAAAGGCGGTCCGGTTCCGCTTACGGAAACGGCAAATGGGGGCTGGCGCGCGGCTGCGCAGCCGGCGGAGAGAAAGAGGTTTATAGTGTTCAAAGGTTTGAAGCCCATCCTTTACGGCGGACGCGAAGTCTGGCCGCTGGTCGAGGGCGGGAAGGGCGTGTCGGCGACCAACCATATGTCGAGCGGCGCCTGGGCCGCGGCCGGCGGGATCGGCACCGTTTCGGCGGTCAACGCCGACAGCTACGACGCCGAAGGCAAGATCGTACCGCAGGTCTATCGCGCTGCGACGCGCCGCGAACGGCACGAAGAACTGGTCCGCTACGCCATCGACGGCGCGGTCGAACAGGTGAAGCGCGCTTATGACCTCGCCAGCGGCAAGGGTGCGATCAACATCAACGTCCTCTGGGAAATGGGCGGAGCGCAGCAGGTATTGGAAGGCGTGCTCGAACGCACCAAGGGGCTGATCACTGGCGTTACCTGCGGCGCGGGGATGCCGTACAAGCTCAGCGAAATCGCCGCGCGGCACAATGTCCATTATCTGCCGATCATCTCGTCGGCGCGTGCGTTTCGCGCGCTGTGGAAGCGCGCCTATCACAAGGTCGCGCATCTGATGGCGGCGGTCGTCTATGAAGATCCGTGGCTCGCCGGCGGGCACAACGGCCTGTCGAACGCCGAAGATCCGCTGAAGCCCGAAGATCCCTATCCCCGCGTCAAGGCGCTGCGCGACACGATGCGCGCCGAGGGGATTTCGGACGAAGTGCCGATCGTGATGGCGGGCGGCGTCTGGTATCTGCGCGACTGGAACGACTGGATCGACAATCCCGAATTGGGCTCGATCGCCTTTCAATATGGCACGCGGCCGCTGCTGACGCAGGAAAGCCCGATCCCGCAGGAGTGGAAGGACCGGCTGCGCACGCTCGACGAGGGCGATGTGTTGCTCCACCGCTTCTCGCCCACAGGCTTTTATTCGAGCGCGGTGCGCAATCCTTTCCTGCGCGATCTCGAAGCGCGGTCGGAGCGGCAGATTCCCTATTCGAAGCAGGAAGCGGGCGACCATGTCGCGCAGCTCGACGTCGGCGTGAAGGGGCGCAATTTCTGGGTGACCCCGCACGACCGCGACCGCGCGCGCGACTGGGTGGCCGAAGGCTATACCACCGCGCTCAAGACGCCCGACAATACGGTCGTCTTCGTCACCGAAGAGGATAGGACGGTGATCCGCAAGGATCAGGCCGATTGCATGGGCTGCCTGTCGCATTGCGGCTTTTCGGCGTGGAAGGACCATGACGATTATTCGACCGGCTACCTCGCCGATCCGCGCAGCTTCTGCATCCAGAAAACGCTGCAGGACATCGCGCACGGCGGCGATGTTGAACAGAATCTGATGTTCGCGGGCCACGCCGCGTTCAACTTCAAGACCGATCCCTTTTATTCCAACAACTTCACCCCGACAGTGAAGGAACTGGTCGACCGGATTCTGACGGGGGATTGATGGACCCCGTCGCCCCCGCGCAGGCGGGAGGCGACGGGCCCTCTAAGCCCACCCCTCCAGCACCTGATCGGGCGGTCGGTGCCCGTCGCACCAGGCACGGATATTGGCGATGACCTTTTCGCCCGACGCCTCGCGGCCCTCGATCGTCGCCGAGCCGAGGTGGGGTAGCAGCACGACATTGTCGAGCGCGAGCAGGTCGGGGTCGACCGCGGGCTCGTGCGTATAGACGTCGAGCCCCGCGCCCGCGATGCGGCCGGTTTTGAGCGCCGCAATCAGCGCCTGTGGATCGACAGGCCGCAGGCGCGGGCGCGCCGCGCGACGGCAAGGCCGATACGACCCATGCCGACGATGCCGAGCAATTTGCCGCCGACGCGGTGGCCCAGCATCGCGCTCGGCGCCCAGCCCTGCCATTTGCCCGAGCGCATCAGCTTTTCGCCCTCGGCCAGCCGGCGCGGGACCGACAGGATCAGTGCCATGGTCATGTCGGCGGTGTCCTCGGTAAAGACGCCGGGGGTGTTGGCGACCATGATGCCCTTCGCGCGCGCCGCGGCGAGGTCGATATGGTCGACGCCGGCCCCGAAATTGGCGATCAGCTTGAGCCGATCGCCCGCCGCGCCAATGATCTCGGCATCGATCTCGTCGGTCACGGTCGGCACCAGCACGTCGCAGTCGGCGACCGCGGCCTTGAGTTCGTCCTTGGTAAAGGCGTGATCGTGTGCTGACAGGGCGACGTCGAACAATTCGGCCATGCGCGCCTCGACCGCCGGCATCAACTGGCGGGTGACGATGACGCGCGGGCGTTTGGGGCGGGATGAATCGGGCATGGCGCCGATAGAGCGCGGCGGCGCGTGGGGGTCAAGAGGGCCAAGCGTGCGCCGACGCGAAAGCCGCTGTGGATGAACGGGGCCGAGGCTGCGGCGAACGGTTGAAAAGCGCCCCCGATTTTGACAAGGCAGACGGATGACCAGCCGCACGATATTCGCCTTCCTGACGCTGGCCGTGGCGACCGGACCCGCCGCGGCGCAAAGCGACCCCGAACTGCCCTATTGGGCGTCGATCAGCGTCGACGAGGCGCGGATGCGCAAGGGGCCGTCGCCCGATGTGCCCGTCGTGTGGGAATATCGGCGCAAGGATCTGCCCGTCAAAGTGGTCGCGCGCCACGATATCTGGCGCAAGATCGAGGACCCTGACGGGACGCAGGGGTGGATGGCGGCGCGGCTGCTCAGCCGCACGCGCACCGCGATCGTCACCGGCGGCATCCGTCCGATGCGCGAAAAGCCCGACGGCGCCGCGGCGATCGCCTTTCGCGCCGAGGCCGGTGTGGTCGGCCGCATCACCGACTGCAAGGACGGCTGGTGCTTGTTCAACGTGAAGGGCCGCAAGGGCTGGATCGAAACCGACCACATATGGGGCGATTGATCACCCGCAACGCATGACAAAGGGGCCGGCAGTCGCCTGCCGGCCCCTTCTCTCGTCACCATTGGTATTTAGCGCCAGCGGAAGTGGTTATAATAGACGCGAACCACCTTGCCCGTGCGCACATTGACCAGCAACAGGTCGTTATAGTGGCGGACATAGGCCAGGTTGCGGCCCGCCTTCGGGACGCCCCAGCGCACATCATAGTTCAGGCGATAGGTCGGGGCGTAATAGGTCGAACGCAGCGAATTGCCGACCGCGAAGCGGTGATAGCTGAACGGCGCACGCCAGTTCTGGTAGCGATTGTCGCGGCGCCAGTCGCGCTTGTCCTCGCGATATTCGCGCTTCGCGTCGCGCACGTCGCGGTGAGCATCGCGCACATCATGGCGATCGCCATAGCGCTTCGCATGGTTGAGGTCGCGCTGTTCCTGGCGAATATCCTGCCGATCGCGGGCGAGCTCGCGGGTCTGGGCCTGCGCCATGGCGGGTACCATCATCGCGGCGATCAGGCCGGCGGTGAGAATTTTGCTCTTCATAATGCCATTCCTTGTCTTGCCGTCAGGGGGAGGGGATCTGCCCGATGACAGGAAAAGGATTAGGCGAGTCGATTTGAACGGAGCCGGAATGCCGCGTTTATTTTGAGGACATTAGTGTCGCAAAGTGTCGCGCGGGTTGAATATGGCCGCGCGCCGGCGTGGTCACTTTACCAGTCGGATGCGCAGCCGTCCGCCGCTCAGTTCGGACGCCCAGATGCGATCATTTTCTGTCGTTATCACGAATATCGGTTTGCGCGCGGCATAGACCGAGAAGGCGTGGATTTCGGTCGGGGTGGGATCGAGGAGATGCGACACCACAAGCGCTTCGGTCTTTTTGCCGTCCGGTCCGTCGATCGGCAGGTTGAGGCAGGATTTCGAAAATGTCCGTTCCGACAGGATTTTTCCGTCCTTGACTTCGATCCGATGGTGGCCGCCGAGCGGGACGATGCCGGTTTCCAGCTGCGGGGTCAGCAGATAGACGAGATCGGCGCCATCGGCACCGTCGCCGGGCAGGACGACGCGGTTGAAGCGTCTATTGGCGCAATGAAGCCGACCATCGTCGCTTACCGCATCGGAAGCGGCGGCCAGCCTCGTTTCCTCTGCGGTCAGTTCGGCGTCGTTGGCACCGCGCAGCTTGCGGTCGCGGACTTCGGTCCCGGTCCACACCGCCGAATATACTGCGCGATGCGCTGTGCCGGCATCGCCCGAATAATAAGTGACGCGATAGTCCTGATCATCGGGCGTAACGACCCAGCCGCGGATCGTACCGAGTTGGGCCTTCGGTATGTCCGCGGTCAACGCATCAGTCGTGTGCCACGCGGCCTGATCATAGGCATAGATCTGCTCGGCGCGGTTGAGCGCGAGTTGGACCGCCGCCTGCTCGCTTGCCGACATCGGGGCGACCGGCGCGTCGGTCTGCTTCGCATACGCCGACGTCGCCGCGAATGCGGCGAGCGCCAAGGCAAATCCGCGGATCAAACCAGCTCGACCGCGACCGCGGTGGCTTCGCCGCCGCCGATGCACAGGCTGGCGATACCGCGCTTCTTGCCGTGGCGGTGCGACGAGCTTCGCGACCGGCTTCTTGCCCTTTGCTTCGGCGACCGACTGGCGCGTCAGCACGACCGCGGCGGCGCCGTCGGAGATCGACGAGCTGGTCGCTGCGGTGATGGTGCCGTCCTTGGCGAAGGCAGGACGCAGCGTCGGGATCTTGTCGGGGTTGCCCTTGCCGGGCTGTTCGTCGGTGTCGACGACAACCTCGCCCTTGCGGGTGGTCAGCGTGACGGGCGTGATTTCGGCGGCGAAGGCGCCGTCGGCGATCGCCGCCTGGGCGCGCTTCAGCGATTCGATCGAATAATCGTCCTGCGCCTGGCGGCTGAGCTGATAGGCGTCGGCGGTGTCCTGCGCGAAAGTGCCCATGGCGCGGCCGGCGTCATACGCGTCCTCCAGCCCGTCGAGGAACATATGGTCATAGGCGGTGTCATGGCCGATGCGCGCGCCCGAACGATGCTTCTTGAGCAGATAGGGGGCGTTGGTCATCGACTCCATGCCGCCTGCAACGACGAGATCGATGCTGCCCGCGGCGAGCGCCTCGGCACCCATGATGACGGTCTGCATGCCCGAACCGCAAACCTTGTTGACGGTGGTCGCCTGCACCGACTTGGGCAGGCCCGCCTTGATCGCCGCCTGACGTGCCGGCGCCTGGCCGAGCCCGGCGGGCAGCACGCAGCCCATATAGATGCGTTCGACATCGTCGCCGGCGACGCCCGCGCGCTCGACCGCCGCCTTCACCGCGGTCGCGCCGAGATCGGTCGCGCTCGCGTCCGACAACACGCCCTGCATGCCGCCCATCGGGGTGCGGGCATAGGAGAGGAAAACGACGGGATCGGTGGCGGTCATGGCAAAAGACTCCGTAGGGGAAAGGGCATCGGTGGCCCGATTAGGGCGCAATCATATGGGGAGACGGGTCATGGCCACCGCCATCAAGGAAGATATCGCCAGCGAAACCGCGCGGATGCAGCGCGCGCTCGAAACGCAGCGCGCCAGCTTTACCGCCGCGATGCCCGAAAGCCTGTCGGTCCGCACCGACCGCATCGACCGCGCGATCGCGCTGCTGGTCGATCATGCCGAGGATTTCGCCAAGGCGGTGAGCGAGGATTTCGGCCATCGCAGCCGCGAACAGACGTTGATGACCGACATCATGCCCTCGGTCAGCGCCCTCAAACATGCCAAGAAGCATATGGCGGCCTGGTCGCGCGGCGAAAAGCGCAAGCCCACCTTTCCGCTCGGCCTGCTCGGTGCGAAAGCCGAAGTCGTCTATCAGCCGAAGGGCGTCGTCGGTGTGGTCGCTCCGTGGAATTTTCCGGTCGGCATGGTCTTCGTGCCGATGGCGGGGATATTGGCCGCGGGCAACCGCGCGATGATCAAGCCGAGCGAGTTTACCGAGAATGTCTCCGACCTGATGGCGCGCCTTGTCCCTGACTATTTTGACGAGAGCGAAATGGCGGTATTCACGGGCGGGGCCGATGTCGGCGTCGCTTTCTCGAAGCTGGCGTTCGACCATCTGATCTTCACCGGGGCGACGAGCGTCGGCAAGCATATCATGCGTGCTGCGGCGGATAATCTGGTTCCCGTGACGCTCGAGCTGGGCGGCAAGTCGCCGACGTTCATCGGGCGCAGCGCGAACAAAGACCTCGTCGGCCAGCGCGTCGCGCTCGGCAAGATGATGAACGCGGGGCAGATATGCCTTGCGCCCGACTATCTGCTCGTCGCCGAGGATCAGGAGGGCGAGGTGATCGACAGCGTGAGCAAGGGCGTCGCGTCGCTCTATCCCACGCTGCTCAAGAATGACGACTATACGTCGGTCGTCAACGGCCGCAATTTCGACCGCCTGCAGGGCTATCTGGCCGATGCGCGCGAAAAGGGCGCCGAGGTGATCGAGGTAAATCCCGCGAACGAGGATTTCGCGAGCGCCAACGGCCACAAGATGCCGCTCCATATCGTGCGCGGCGCGACCGACGATATGAAGGTGATGCAGGAGGAAATCTTCGGCCCGATCCTGCCGGTCAAGACCTACAAGACCATCGACGAGGCGATCGATTATGTGAATGCGCACGACCGTCCGCTCGGCCTTTATTATTTCGGGCAGGACAAAAGCGAGGAGGACCGCGTGCTGACGCGGACGATCTCGGGCGGCGTCACGGTCAACGACGTGCTGTTTCATAATGCGATGGAAGACCTGCCCTTCGGCGGGGTCGGACCGTCGGGAATGGGCAATTATCACGGGCTGGACGGCTTCCGCACCTTCAGTCACGCGCGCGCCGTCTATCGCCAGCCCAAGCTCGACGTCGCCGGGCTCGCCGGCTTCAAGCCGCCCTATGGCAAGGCGACCGCCAAGACGCTGGCGAAGGAATTGAAGAAATAGCTTGGCAAGCGGCGGCGCTTCGCCCTAGGGGGAGCGCCGCGCTTTCGGGCGATGCGCCCGTGGCAGGCCCCTGTGGTGAAATTGGTAGACGCGCTCGACTCAAAATCGAGTTCCGCAAGGAGTGCTGGTTCGAGTCCGGCCAGGGGCACCATAACCGATCATCGACCTTCAGACGCGTAACGGCCCCGGCGGAACCCGCATGGCAGGCCGCGCATTGCATTCGCATTCCGCTATGGAGGTTTGCAGATGGTGCAACGCGCCTATTGGAAGGGTCAGATCCGCCTCGCGCTGGTGTCGATCCCGGTCGAAATCTATCCGGCGACCAAATCGGGGGCGAGCGTCAGCTTCCGCCAGATCCACGAACCGAGCGGCAAGCCGGTCAAATATGAAAAGGTCGTGCCCGGCATCGGCGCCATCGATACCGACGACATCGTCAAGGGCTATGAGGTGTCGAAGGGCCAGTATGTCCTGCTCGACGAAGAAGAGATCGAGGCGGTCAAGCTGGAGAGCAAGCGCACGCTCGAACTGGTCCAATTCGGCCGAGGAAGCCTATATCGTGCTGCGCGAAGCGCTGCGGCGAACGAAGAAGGTGGGGCTGGGGCAGCTTGCGCTGCGCGGTCAGGAACAACTCGTCGGGCTGCGTCCCTGCGGCAAGGGGCTGGTGCTCGAAGTGCTGCGCTATGCCGAGGAAGTGAACAAGGCGGCCAGCTATTTCCGCGACGTGCCCGCGAGCAAGCCCGACGCCGACCTGCTCGATCTCGCCGAAACGCTGATCGACAAGAAGAGCGGCAAGTTCGACGCCGCCGACTATCACAATCACTATGTCGATGCGCTGAAGCGCGTCATCGCCAAGAAAGCGAAAGCCAAGGGCAAGCGCGTGCTCGAGGATGTCGAGGAGCCAGCCGATGTGCGCGAAGGATCGAATGTCATTGATCTGATGGCAGCGCTCAAGGCGTCGGTCGACGGCAAGAAAACAGCCGCCGCTGCGACGAAGAAGAAGGCGCCCGCCAAAAAGGCGCCGGCGAAAAAGCGGGCATAGTCTCGTGAGCGCCGGATTGCCCTCGGCTATTGTGTACCCCTGCGAAGGCAGGGGTCCATCATCCGGCCTCGCGCCATTTTCCTACGGTTCGGCTCGCGTCGCCTACATCGGTGATGGGCCCCTGCCTTCGCAGGGGTACAGACAAGGTGGAACGCGATGACCCGTGCCGACCCTCTCGCCCAATATAACAAGAAGCGCGATTTCAAGCTGACCCCCGAACCCGCGGGCAAAGTTGCGAAGGGGGGCGGCAATCGCTTCATCGTCCAGAAACACGACGCGACGCGCCTCCATTACGACTTCCGGCTCGAAGTCGATGGCGTGCTCAAGAGCTGGGCGGTCACCAAGGGGCCGAGCGCGAACCCCGACGACAAGCGGCTCGCGGTGCGCACCGAAGATCATCCGATGGCCTATGCCGATTTCGAGGGGGTGATCCCCAAGGGCGAATATGGCGGCGGTTCGGTGATGCTGTGGGATCGCGGCACCTGGGCGCCGGTCGCGGGGAAGAGCGCGAAGGATCTGGAAAAGGGCCATCTTCACTTCACCCTCGACGGCGAGCGGATGAAGGGCGAATGGTTGCTCGTCCGCATGGCGTCCTCACCGACCGCCCGATGGCCGAGATCGCGGGCGACGAAGGCGGCGAGCAATCGCTGAAGGGCGCAAAGGGTGAAGCCTTCGCGAAGAAGATGGCGGCAGCGGCGGCGCACAATCGCAAGGTCGCCAAAGGCTCAAAAGCCGGCGCCAAGCCGCCCAAATTCCGCAAACTCCAGCTGGCGACGCTCGTCGACACCGTGCCGGCCGGCAACAACTGGTTCCACGAGATCAAGTTCGACGGTTATCGCGCGCTCGTCGCCGCGGCGGGGGATCAGGTCGTCGTCTACACGCGCAGCGGGCTCGACTGGACCGACAAGTTCGCCCCGCTCGCGCGCCATATCGCCGCGCTCGACCTGCCGCCGTGTCTGATCGACGGCGAGATCGTCGCCTATGGCAAGGACGGCAACCCCGACTTCTCCTCGCTCCAGGCAGTCCTGAAACGCGGCCACGGCGCGCAGGACGAGGCGACTGACCTGCATTTCTTCGCCTTCGACCTGCTTGAAGAGAACGGCAAGCCGCTCACCGCGCTCGGCAATCTCGAACGCAAGGAACGCCTCGAGGCGCTGTTCCGCGATGTGGCGCCGCCGATTGCGGTCGCCGATCATGTCATCGGCGCGGGCGAAACGCTCTATGAGGCGATGTGCGGCGCGGGGCAGGAGGGCATCATCGGGGTGAGCTTGTCTACAAGGGCAATGTCGGCACCGGCTTCGATACCGATACGATGGCGATGCTCGCGGCGAAGTTCGCGGGCCGCGCGCGCAAGACGGCGCCGGTCGATGTCGACAAGGCGGCGGCGCGCAAGGTCCATTGGGTAAGGCCCGACCTTGTCGCCGAGATCGCTTTCGCCGAATATACCGCCAGCGGCTCGGTCCGCCACGCAAGCTTCGTCGGGCTGCGCGCCGACAAGGAGGCGAAGGACGTGAAACCCGAAACCAAGGCCAAGGCTCCCAGCCCGGTCAGCGACGTGAAGATCAGCAGCCGCGACCGCGTCATCTTCCCTGAGGCAAAGGCGACGAAGGGCGACCTCGCCGACTATTATGCCGCGGTGGCGCCGGTCATGCTCCCGCACCTCGCGCGCCGCCCGGTCAGCCTCGTCCGCTGTCCGCAGGGGCGCGCGAAGCAATGCTTCTTCCAGAAGCATGATTCAGGCTCTTTCGGCCCGCACGTCCACCACGTTCCGATCGAAGAGAAGGACGGCGGCGTTGAGGATTATCTCTATGTCGAGGATGCGGACGGCATCCTCGCCTGCGTCCAGATGGGGACGATCGAATTTCACGGCTGGGGCAGCCACGTCGATACGCTCGAACAGCCGGACCGCATGGTCTTCGACCTCGACCCCGACGAAGGGCTCGACTTCGCCGACGTCAAAAAGGCCGCGGCGGATTTGAAGCGCCAACTCGCCGACATCGGCCTCGTCAGCTTCGCGATGCTCTCGGGCGGCAAGGGCGTCCATGTCGTCGTGCCGCTCGATCCGGGGCACAGCTGGGACGCGCATAAGGATTTTGCGAAGCGCTTTGCCGAGGCGATGAGCCTTGCCGAACCCGATCGCTTCGTCGCGACGATGAGCAAGGCAAAGCGCAAGGGAAAGATCTTCATCGACTGGCTGCGCAATCAGCGCGGCAGTACCGCGATCATGCCCTATTCGGCGCGGGCGCGGGCTGGGGCGCCGGTGGCGGTTCCCATCGATTGGGACGGGCTGGCCGCCATCGACAGCGCGCGCCACTGGACGATCGCAGACGCCCGCGCCTTGCTCGATCGGGCCGCGAGCCCGACGCTGAAGGGATGGGGATTTGCGCGGCAGGCGCTGCCCGCGATCTGACCCCGCATCGGCGCTGCGATCCTCCCGCTTTCGAGGCCCGCAAAATAACGATGCTTAGCCATTTAATGTTGTAATTCTGGCACCGTTAAAATGAGGAAAATGTGCAAATTATTCATAATCGGGATGCATGCTTATCGGGCGGTTGGGTCAACTTGTTGAAAGCAGGTTAACCTTGCTCGGGACATGATTGAATATTTTACAGAATTCGGATATTCTTGCCCGACCAGGCGTGAATATTCTCCATTAGTTCGATGCCATTTCCTTCCATCGGGATGGCATTGTGGATCAGGAGGATGGAATGATCGAACCCCGCTTTTCGGGCACGGCGCACGAACCCAGGGCCGCGACCGATGGCGATCGTCGTGGGGGGGACCGTTACCGGACGGTCTGGCGGATCGCAAAAGTCGTGCGCGACAATGATGTCGGGCTATGGCGCGTGCGCAATATTTCGGACCGCGGCATGCAGCTTGCGGCCGACGTTCCCCTTCATGTCGACGAAAATCTGGACATCTATCTGTCCGACAGTGTCGTGCTGAAGGGCAAGATCGTATGGGCCGACGGTGGCCGCTGCGGCGTGGCCTTTCACGAAGAGATCGACGGCGCCGGCGTGCTCAAACAGCTTGCTGCCGAACAGCGCGCTTATGGCTATCGCGCCCCCCGCATCCCGCTCCACTCGCGCGCCAAGGCGCAGGTCGATGGGGTCGAAAGCATCATCGAGCTTGTCGACATGTCGCAAAGCGGCGCGGGCTTCGTCCATGGCGGACATCTCGAGGTCGGGCGCCATCTGCACCTGACGCTGGCCGACGGGCTGGAGCGCAAGGCGATCGTGCGCTGGGCGCGCGGCGGCCGCGGCGGACTGTGGTTTACCGAACCGCTGAACCGCGTCGATCTGGAAAGCATTCGCCGTTTCGAGGGCTGAGCCGCTCAGGCGATCGCCTTTGCCTTGCCGTCGCGGACGATCTTCGCCCAAGGGTTGAGATCGGCCTCTGCGACCTTGACCAGCCGGTTGTGGTCGCGGTGGCGGAAAGGCTCGTCGCGGCCATGCACCATCAGCATCGTGTCGGAGACATAGCTCCACGATCCGTCGGCATGGAATTCGACGTCGAGCTGATAGCTGTCGGTGCGGAACGCCGCTTCCAGAAACGCGGTTGAACAGATGCCATATTCAGTCTGGCCACGCTCGGCGCGCACCGACAGCTTGCGTGCATCGGGCGCCGCGTGTCCCGCCGCAATCGCGATCTGCCCGCGCGGGATCGCCAGCGTTTGCAGGATCAGACCGGTCGCCGGTTCGTAGAGCCAGTAACCGACCTGGTCGTGGAAGGTGATATCCTCTTCGGGCGTGTTGATGTGCAGATGGTAGCGCAGGCCATAGAATAGCTGCGGCCCGTTCGCCTGCGGGTCGATCGGCTGCATCTCGACCCGCTCATAATAGTTGCGGGTTTCTGGGCCGTCGGCCTTCGGATTGACATCGACGCCGCGCTTTCCTTCCCAGATGCCGGCGAAATGGCGCAGTGGGCCGAGATTGGCGAGCGTGTCGGGGTCGACATTCTCGGGCTCGGTGAAGATGTCGTTCGGCACGTCCATGCGTTATCCCCCAATGCGTGCGCTCAGATGTCCTCGGCCAGTCGTCCGTAAAGCTGCGGCCGGCGGTCGCGGAAAAAGCCCATGCCCGCTCGATGCTTCGCGGCGCGGTCGAGATCGATCGTTTCGACCAGCACCCCCGTTTCGGCGGCGCCGAATGCCTGCGTCAGATCACCCCATTCGTCGGTGATGAAGCTGTGGCCATAGAAATTCGCGTCACCCTCTGCGCCGATGCGGTTGGCGGCGATCACCGGCATGCAGTTCGACACCGCATGACCCTGCATCGCGCGGCGCCACATGCGGCTGGTGTCGAGGTCGGCGTCATAGGGCTCGCTGCCGATGGCGGTCGGATAAAAGAGCAGTTCGGCACCCATCAGCGCCATCGCACGCGCGCATTCGGGATACCACTGGTCCCAGCACACGCCGACGCCGATCCGCGTTCCGAAGACGTCCCAGACCTTGAAGCCCGTGTTGCCGGGGCGGAAATAATATTTCTCTTCATAGCCCGGCCCGTCGGGGATGTGGCTTTTGCGATAGATGCCCATGATCGCGCCATCGGGGCCGATCACCGCGAGCGTATTGTAGTAATGCGGCCCGTCCTTCTCGAAGAAGCTGGTCGGGATCGCAACTTTGAGCTTCGCGGCGAGCGCCTGCATCGCCTTGACGCTGGGATGGTCGGCGGTCGGGTGGGCGTTGGCGAACAGCGCCTCTTCCTCGACCTGGCAGAAATAGGGGCCTTCAAACAGCTCGGGCGGCAGGATGACCTGCGCGCCCTTGGCCGCCGCTTCCTCGGCGAGCGCCGTGACCGCGTCGATATTGGGTTGCATGGGGCCGGGCAGGGGAAGCTGGAGCGCAGCGACGGTGATGGAGCGGGTCATGAGGCGGATATAAGCAAGCCGGCGCATCTTGCCACCGCAAAAGCGGATGAGCGGAGAGCGTTGTTATAGCAGGGGGCGTCCGCAAGCGACCGGTTGCGGACTTATTTTCCTTCGTCATCCCGGACTTGATCCGGGATCTATTCCGACGCTGCGTGAATGGATCCCGGATCAAGTCCGGGATGACGAAGGTATGAAAGTCTCGCGTTGATATTGTGTGCCCCGGCGAAGGCCGGGGTCCAGGGCTTCACAGCACCAACACCGATTTTTTAACGCTCTGGACCCCGGCCTTCGCCGGGGTGCACAATGCGGTTAACCGTAACGTCCGCATCCCACCCCAAAACCGACGCTTGCACCACCATCTGTGCCTACGCGTCGCCTCAGGCCGGCACCTGCTGGCTCGAGCAATGGAAGCTGCCGCCGCCGGCTATGATTCCGCGCGCTGGAACGCCGACGGAGCGGCGATCGGGGAACAGAGCCGCGAGCGCCTCGACCGCCGCAGCATCGTTGGCGACGCCATAGGTCGGGACGACAACAACCGTGTTGCCGATGTAGAAGTTCATATAGCTCGCCGCGACGATCTCGCCGTCCATCTCGATCCGGCCGGGCGAGGGGAGGTCGACGATCTCGATGCCGCCGAACGCCGCGGCGCGCACGCGGGCATCCTCGTAAATATCGGCGTTGGGGTCGTCGCTGCCCGCCGCCACGGGCAAGGCCAGCCGCCCTTCGCCCACGAAGCGGGCGAGATTGTCGACATGGCCGTCGGTATGGTCGCCGACCAGCCCCTTGCCGAGCCACAGCAGGCGGTCGATGCCGAGCGACTGGTGCAGTCGCACCTCGATATCCGCGCGCGTCAGCGACGGGTTGCGGTTGATGTTGAGCAGGCATTCCTCGGTCGTGACGCAAAGTCCGGTGCCGTCGACGTCGATCCCGCCGCCTTCGAGCACCCAATCCTGCTCATCGACGGGCAGGCCGCTTTCGGTCGCCAGCGCCGCGCCGACTTCCTGATCGCCCGGCATCACGAATTTCTCGCCCCACCAGTTGAAACGAAAGTTGCGCGCGCGCCTTTTCAGGCCCGTTCCCACAATGATCGGTCCCGTGTCGCGCAGCCAGATGTCGCCGAGCGGTTGCACCAAAATGCGCACCGCGGGATAGACGAGAGTCGCAGCAATCTGCGCCTGCCGCTCGTCATTGACCACCAGCCGCACCTCCTCGCCGCGCCCGCCGTCGTGGACAACGTTGGCAAAAGCAGCGACATCGGCCCGCGCCGCATCGATTTGTCCCGCCCACTCGTCATCGAGGTGCGGAAAGCCGATCCACACTGCGGCGTGCGGCGCCCATTCGGCGGGCATGGGGAGCGTCATGGGCGCCGCCTCGCTTATTTGCCTTCGCGCGATTTGTCGCGCGCGGCGCGGAACTCGTCGCCTTCGTTCCAGTTGGGCCAGCTATCGGTCGATGCGAGCATCCGGCCCGCGGCATAATAGAGGCGGAGATCGGCGAGCATGCCGTCCCAATTCTTTATCGCCGCATATTCATCGCCGGGCGCGTGGTAGCGGTTCTTCTCATAATCCTCGGCGGCTTTCTTGCCGGCGTCCTTACCGCCTGCGACCAGATCTTCGCCGGCGCCGAAGTTGAAGAAGGGCACGCCGCGCTTGGCGAAGCTGAAGTGATCCGAGCGATAGTAGAAGCCCTTTTCGGGGGTCGGTTCATCGACAATCGTCACCTTCGCCGCCTTGGCGATCTTCTCCAGATAGGCGTCGAGTTGCGACTTGCCGCGGCCGACGACGACGATGTCCTTCGCGGGCCCATTGGGGTTGAGCGCGTCCATATTCACGCCGCCAACCGTCTGCGCGAGCGGAAACACCGGGTTCGCGGCATAATATTCCGATCCGAGCAGACCCGATTCCTCCGCCGTCACCGCCAGGAACACGATGCTGCGGTCGGGCGCGCCCGCCTTCTGATAAGCCTGCGCCAGCGTCACTAAGGCGGCGGTGCCGGTCGCATTATCGACGGCGCCGTTGCAGATGTCGTCGCCGTTCACCGGCGTGCAGCGGCCAAGATGGTCCCAATGCGCGGTATAGAGCACATATTCGTCGGGCCGCTTCTTGCCGGGTAGAATGCCGATGATGTTATGCGACAGCTTCTTGGAAATCTGGTTGTCGAAGCTGAGCGAGGCCTTGACGCCGGTGAGCGGAACGGCCTTGAAACCCTTCTTGCCCGCCGCTTCCCGCAGCTTGTCGAAATCCTGCCCGGCGCTTGCGAACAATTCCTTCGCCTTGTCGAGCTGGATCCAGCCGTTCGCCGCAGTCTGATCGGCGCCGCCATCCTTCTTTTCGGCGAGATATTGGGTGCCGGTGTTGCTGCTTTCCACGACGTTCCAGCCATAGGCGGCGGGTTCGGTGTCGTGGACGATCAGCGCGGCGGCGGCGCCCTGACGCGCCGCTTCTTCATATTTATAGCTCCAGCGGCCGTAGTAGGTCATCGCCCGACCATTGAATTCGCCTTTGGTTTCCGGGGTTTGCCAGTCGGGGTCGTTGACGAGGATGACCACCGTCTTGCCCTTCACATCGAGCCCGGCATAATCGTTCCAGCCCTTTTCAGGCGCGTTAATGCCGTAGCCGACGAAGACGACGTCGCTGTCCTTGATTTCGGTCTTGGGCTGCACGCGGTAGCTGAACGCGACATAATCCTTCGCATATTGCAGCGTGACCGGCGCCTTGCCGCCGGTGAAGCGCAGCGGCGTCGCATTCTTCGCTGTGATCTCGACCAGCGGGACTTCCTGCGTCCACTGGCCGTTGTTGCCGGGCTTCAGCCCTGCCGCCGCGAACTGGCTCGTCAGATAGGCAATCGTCTTTTCCTCGCCCTTCGTGCCGGGCGCGCGGCCCTCATAGGCGTCCGACGACAATTCCTTTGTCACATCCTGCAAAGTCTGGAGCGACAACTCAGGGAACTGGACATCGGGCAGCACGGCAACCGCGTCGGCCGCCGTGGCGCCGGTCGTCGGTGCATCGGCATTGCACCCGGCAACGCCGAGCAGAACCGCAAGAGCTGCGGTGGTTCGGGGGAAGCGAAGCATGGAATTTCCTTGGGTTTTCGTGTTCGACGGGAGGCTTTTGCCAGCCGGGCCGACCCGATGCAAGAAGAGTGAGGCGGGCTTCAGTGCAGCCAGTACTGCAGCATTGATGCTTGAATCGCTCCCCGTATCTGGCACTTTTGTCCCCCGATTTAAGGGAGTTCTAGTGTGATTTCGAAAAGACTGATGGTTCGCGGAATTTCCCTCCTCACAATGCAGTTGTTCATGCTGCCGGTCAACGCAGCCCATGCCGAAGATGTTGATCTGGCCACGCGGTTTGGCGCGCTGGAATCCGTGCTCGACGTCAGCCTTTCGCCCGATGGGTCTCAACTTGCCTTCATTGACCAAGGCGCAAATCGAAAGAGGCAATTGTATGTCGTTGGCACCGCAGACGCTGCGGAACCGCGGCTGATTCTCTCGAGTGACGGGACGAGCGGCGACAATCTGAACTGGTGCGGGTGGGTTACCAATAGCCGACTTGCTTGCCAGACCTTCGTCCGCGACAGCGTGGCAGGAAACATTTTGGCAGCGACCAACATCATCGCCGTCGATGCGAGTGGAGACAATCTGCGCGTACTCAGCAAGCAACGTAGTTCGCGCTCGCTATATGCCGACTTCCGCGGAGGCAGTGTTATCGACTGGTCCTCATCGGATAATGGCTCGCTCTTGATGACGCGCAGCTACGTTCCTGAAGCAAGCACTGGCACGCATATCGCATCCAAAGCGGAGGGACTGGGGGTCGACCGGGTCGATACGGTGAGTGGGAGGGCTCGCAAGGTCGAATCAGCAAATCGTGATGCAATATATTATTTGTCCGACGGCCGCGGCAATGTCCGTATCATGGCGACGCAGGGATACAGCACTAGCATCGGACAGTTCGAGCCTGTCGTCCGCTATTCTTACCGGGCGGCGGATGGGGGAGGCTGGAAGTATTTCGCCCAGCACGACGTTGTTACGAATGAGGGGTTTGAGCCCGTGGCAGTCGATGCCGAAGCCAATCGGGTGCTCGGTTTTCAAAAGATCGACGGACGCCAAGCCGTCGTCGCTATCTCGCTCGACGGGGCGGCTCAGACGACGGTCGTCTATGCGCATCCCGAAGTCGATGTCGACGACATCATTCGTGTCGGCCGCAATGGACGAATCGTGGGTGTGTCTTTTGCGACCGATCGGCGGGTTGCGGTCATGACCGATCCGGCCATGGCCAAAATGACGGCCGCGCTGTCCAAGGCGCTTGGCGAGAGCTCAATTGTGGTGATCGATGCCTCGGCCGATGAAAGCCGCTATATCATCCGTGCTGAGGCTGATACCGATCCAGGAGTTTATTATCTTTTCACTCCTGCTGCCCAGGAATTGCGCCCTTTGTTGCTGTCGCGCGAACCGCTCTCCGATCTGAAGCTTTCGCGCGTAAAGGCGATAGATTATGCCGCTGCCGACGGGACCAAGATTCCGGCGTACCTGACCTTGCCGCCCTCGCGTACCGATATGAAGGGCTTGCCGGCGATCGTTATGCCGCACGGTGGGCCTTCTGCACGCGACGAATGGGGGTTCGATTGGCTGGCGCAATATTTTGCGCAAAGCGGCTACGCGGTCATCCAGCCCAATTATCGCGGATCCGCTGGCTATGGCGATCAATGGTATGAGAACAATGGCTTCCAATCGTGGCGGACGGCCGTCGGAGACGTGACGGATGCGGGCCGCTGGCTGATTTCGCAGGGAGCGGACCCCGGGAAGCTGTCTATCTTGGGCTGGTCTTATGGCGGTTACGCCGCCCTGCAATCGGGTGTGGTGGCCCCCGATCTGTTTCACGCGATCGTTGCGATCGCGCCCGTGACCGACCTGGCTCAGCTCAAGGACGAGACATCGCGTGATGGCGGCGGGCGGATCAACGCGAAATTTATCGGATCTGGGCCTCATATCCGCGAAGGATCTCCCGCGCAGAACGCAAGCCTAATCAAGGCACCCGTGCTGATGTTTCACGGTGCGCTCGATCAGAATGTCAATATTGCGCAATCGCGGACGATGTTGCGAGCACTCGAGAATAGCGGCAATCGCGTTGAACTGGTCGAATATAGCGACCTTGCTCACTCGCTAGAAGCATCGGAGGCCAGAACCGACATGTTGCGCAAAATAACCGCGTTTCTTCCGCATTGATGCGAAAGGGGGCGGCCAGTCTCCTGGCCGCCCCCTTGATTTTGCTTCGGTGGAAACCGGATCAGCGCGAATAGAATTCGACGACCAGATTGGGTTCCATCTTCACCGGATAGGGCACTTCGTCGAGCGTCGGCACGCGGACGAAGGTCGCCTTGGTGCCGTCGAGCGCCAGATATTCGGGCAGGTCGCGCTCGGGCAGGCTCTGCGCTTCGGCGACCAGCGCCATTTCCTGCGCCTTCTTGCCGAGGGTGACTTCGTCGCCCGGCTTCACCAGGCGGCTCGCGATGTTGCACTTCACGCCGTTCACATAGACGTGACCGTGGCTGACGAGCTGGCGCGCCGAGAAGATCGTCGGCGCGAACTTGGCGCGATAGACGAGCGCATCGAGGCGGCGTTCGAGCAGGCCGATCAGATTCTGGCCGGTGTCGCCCTTCATGCGCGCGGCTTCGATATAGTTCTTCTTGAACTGTTTTTCGGTGATGTCGCCGTAATAGCCCTTGAGCTTCTGCTTGGCGCGGAGCTGGATGCCGAAGTCCGACATCTTGCCCTTGCGGCGCTGACCGTGCTGGCCGGGGCCATATTCGCGGCGGTTGACCGGGCTCTTCGGGCGACCCCAGATGTTTTCGCCCATCCGGCGGTCGAGTTTGTACTTGGCGCTCTGGCGCTTCGACATATGTCGTCTCCAATTTGCTGTGTGCCGAAGAATTTCGGCGGATCCCGGATCGCACCACAGGACCGCTGTCCTGTGCGACCGCCGCTTCACCGGGGTGCGGGGTCAATTTGCGAAGGCGCGCGGTTAGACGGTAGGCGCGGCCGAGTCAAGTCGTGCCGGACGCTGGACGGCGCGCAAAAAGGCGCTAAAGGCAGCGCGCATGACCTCTGCCAAACTTCCCGACCAATGCGAAACCATGGCCGATGTGCGCGCCGGCGTCGATCAGGTCGACCGCGAGCTTGTCGCGCTGCTGGTGCGCCGGTTCGGCTATATGGACGCAGCGGCGCGGATCAAGACCGAGCGGAGCGCCGTTCGCGACGAGCCGCGCAAGGCGCAGGTGCTCGACAATGTCGCGCGCGAAGCCGAAAGCGCCGGCCTCGACCCGCAGCGTATCCGCGCCGTGTGGAACGAACTGGTTGAACAGTCGATCGCGCACGAATTGATGCGTTGGGACGCGGCGGCGAAGCCGGACTGACCGTCGCTGCCGGAGATCAGTTCCCGCGACCCATCGACGCAGCCGGATCGTTTCCGATATTTTGCTTATAGCTCTGGTTGACGTTATCGATATTGGCCGACTGTTCGGCAATCCACTGTTCTTCGGTCTTGCAAATGCGGCGGCCCAGATTGCTGCCGGTCATGACGATACGCTTGCACGTCTTTTTCGGTTTCGCGGGCTTGGCCGATTCGGTTGCCGGATTGGTGCTATCGGGCGTGGCGGATTCGGCGGGGGTGGCGCCGGCCATGGCAAGCGCGAGGGTCAGAACAAACATTGGGAAGGGCTCCTGTATTAATATTATAAGGCAGCCTAGAGGATTTTTTTGACGCGGCCAAGGCTTGCGATGATCCCGTGCATCATCCTGATATCATTATAGGACCAGCCGGTCTTGGTGATCGCGGTGCGGATAGTGCGTAGCGTGGCCTCGGTGCGTTCGGGCGGAAAGAAATAGCCCGCTGCGTCGAGGTCGCGGTTCAGATGCTCGATCAACTGTTCGAACTCGGCATGATCGGCCGGTGGGTCGAGCGGGACCTCGGGCGGGCTGGCGAGCGCGACGCCCTTCGACCATTCATAGGCGAGCAGGATCACCGCCTGCGCAAGGTTCAGGGATCCGAATTCGGGGTTGATCGGCACGGTGACGATGCTGTGGGCGAGCGCGACATCGTCGGTTTCGAGCCCCGACCGTTCGGGACCGAAGACATAGGCCGAGCGGCCAGCGGTCGCGTGAACCGCCTTCGCCGCGGCTTCGGGGGTCAGGACCGGCTTGGTAACGCCGCGCTTGCGCACCGTCGTCGCATAGATGTGCGTGCAGTCGGCCACCGCTTCGGCCAGCGTGTCGAACACCGCGGCATTGGCGAGCACGATGTCGGCGCCCGATGCGGCGGGCCCCGCATCGGGGTTCGGCCAGCCGTCGCGCGGCGCGACGAGGCGCAGTTCGGTCAACCCGAAATTGAGCATCGCGCGCGCCGCCTTGCCGATATTCTCGCCAAGTTGCGGGCGAACGAGGACGATGACGGGGGGAGGGGCTGCCTCTAGAGGCGCGCCCTCGTCGGGGCTCGGTCGCTCCTCAGGGCGAAGAGATGGTGAAAAGCTCCGTTCGTCCTGAGGAGGAGCAGAGACTGAGCTTGTCGAAGGCTCCGCTCCGTCTCGAAGGATTTTCGCCCGGCTCGCCAGTCTGCGAATGGCTGGCCAATCTTCGCGGATCAACGCTTCCTTCTTCGCTCGCGACCAGCCCTTTATTTGCTGTTCCGCTTCGAGTGCCTCGATCCGGGTTGGAAATTCCGCGCTCCATACCATCTTCACCGGAAGTCGCTTTTGCGTATAACCCGGCACCTCACCCGACTGATGTTGTCCGATGCGATGTTCGAGTTGATCGGTATGTCCAACATAGTAGCTGCCGTCGCGGCAGCGCAGCATGTAGGCCCAGAAAGTCACGAGAGAGGCCTGTCGATTGGGCCTTTCGAACGGCTGCACCGGGCGGGCCCTTCGAGACGGGACTTCGACAGGCTCAGCCCCTCCTCAGGACAAACGGATGTTGTAAGCCAGCCCAATCTTCAGCCCTTCTTCGCCGCCTCGGTGATCGACGAGGCGAATTCCTCGAAATCCCGGGCTTCGGTGAAGTCGCGATAGACGCTGGCGAAGCGGATATAGGCGACATTGTCGAAGCCCTTGAGCGCTTCCATCACCATCGCGCCGATCTGCGTCGCCTGAACCTCGTTATCGCCCGAGGTTTCGAGCTGGCGCTGGATGCCCGACACCAGCCGTTCAATCCGCGCGCCATCGATCGGGCGTTTGCGGCACGCGATCTGGACGCTGCGCATCAGCTTTTCGCGGTCGAAGGGTTCGCGCCGGCCGTCGGCCTTGAGGACGGCAACTTCGCGCAGCTGAATCCGCTCGAAGGTGGTGAAGCGCGCGCCGCAGTCTTCGCACTGGCGCCGGCGACGGATGGCGGCGCCGTCCTCGGTCGGGCGGCTGTCCTTCACCTGGCTGTCTTCATGTCCGCAATAGGGGCAGCGCATGGGTTAGCGTTTCACCCGCGTATAGAGCGCGATCGCCGCGCCCGCGAAGAGACCGACCGGCCAGGTCACGACGGGCAGCACCGCACCCGCGATCGCGCCGACGACGCCGCCCGTGATGACCGGCCGCGTCGAGGGATGGTCGATCCCCTGCTTGCCCATCGCCTTGACCTCTTCGATCGTCAGTTCGACCAGCGTCGGTTCTTCGGGGTGCTGCCGCGCCATCGCCCTTATCCCTGATAGATGGGGAAGCGTTCGCACAGCGTGCGGACGCGGCCGCGGACATTCGCCTCGACATCGGCATCGCCATGCTCGCCCTTGTCGCGCAGCGCTTCGAGCACGTCGGCGACCATGTCGCCGATTTCCTCGAACTCGGCGATCCCGAAGCCGCGCGTCGTGCCCGCGGGCGATCCGACGCGGATGCCGCTGGTCTTGACCGGCGGCAGCGGATCGAAGGGCACGCCATTCTTGTTGCAGGTGATCGCCGAGCGTTCGAGCGCCTCGTCGGCGTCGCGACCGGTGATGCCGAGCGGACGCAGGTCAATGAGCGCCAGATGCGTGTCGGTGCCGCCCGCGACGACATCGGCACCGCGCGCCTTCAGCCGGTTAGCGAGCGCCTGCGCATTGGCGATCGTCGCCTTGGCATAGTCCTTGAACTCGGGGCGCAGCGCCTCACCGAACGCCACCGCCTTGGCGGCGATGACGTGCATCAGCGGGCCGCCCTGCAGGCCGGGGAACACCGCCGAGTTGATGCGCTTCGCAATCGCCTCGTCGTTGGTCAGGATCATGCCGCCGCGCGGGCCGCGTAGCGTCTTGTGCGTCGTCGTGGTGACGACATGCGCATGTTCCATCGGCGAGGGGTGGACGCCGCCGGCGACGAGGCCCGCGAAATGGGCCATATCCACCATCAGCAGCGCGCCGACATCGTCGGCGATCGCCCGGAAACGCGCGAAGTCGAGCGTGCGCGGATAGGCCGAGCCGCCCGCGATGATGAGCGCGGGGCGATGTTCCTTTGCCAATGCCTCGACCTGATCGAAATCGACCAGATGGTCGTCGGCGCGCACGCCATATTGGACGGCGTTGAACCATTTGCCCGACATGGCAGGCGCCGCACCGTGGGTCAGGTGCCCGCCGGCGTCGAGGCTCATGCCGAGGATCGTGGCGCCGGGTTTGGTCAGCGCGAGCATAACCGCTCCGTTCGCTTGCGCGCCCGAGTGCGGCTGGACGTTCGCGAAGTTGCAGTCGAAAAGCTGCTTCGCGCGATCGATCGCGAGCTGTTCGACTTCATCCGACGGCGCGCAGCCCTGATAATAGCGGCGCCCCGGATAGCCTTCGGCATATTTGTTGGTGAAGACCGACCCCTGCGCCTCGAGCACCGCCTTGGAGACGATGTTTTCCGAAGCGATCAGTTCGATCTGATATTGTTCGCGTTCCAGCTCATGCTTCATCGCCGCGGCGACCGCAGGGTCGGTGGCGGCGACGCCGTCGGTGAAATAGCCGGCCGATTTGATGGGCTTGTCGAGCGTGTCGGTGGTCATTGGCTGTTCTCCAGGACGGGCGGGTGGGAAAGCTTGTCGACGCGGCGCGCGTGGCGGTCGCCGGCGAAGTCGGTGGTCAGGAAGGCGGTGACGCAGGCCTTGGCCATGTCGATGCCCGTCAGCCGCGCACCCATCGCGATGACGTTCGCGTCATTATGTTCGCGGGCAAGCTTCGCCGACAGCGGCTCGGACACCAGGGCGCAGCGGCACGCGGGGTTGCGGTTGACCGAGATCGAAATGCCAATGCCCGATCCGCATAGCGCGACGCCCTTATCGGCGCTGCCATTGGCGACGGCATCGGCGAGGCGGTAGCCATAATCGGGATAATCGACGCTCTCGGGGCCGTGGGTGCCGAGGTCGGCAACCTCATGCCCTTCGCCGCGCAGCCAGTCGGCGAGCAGCGCCTTCAGGTCGGTGGCGGCATGGTCGGATGCAATGGCGATGCGCACGGGGCGTCTCCCGCTGGGGCCTTGAGGGAATCGGATGAGCGCGCTTTAGGCGAAGCGCCGCGGATTGGCCATAAGCGGCTGCGGCTTTTTCGCCGCTATTTTGTCACAAAGCGGGTTTGACCGGCCGGCCTGCCGCCCGTAGAGCGCCGGGCATGGGCGACACGCTGCTTTCGATCGTCATGCTGGGTGCAATTGCGCTGTTGGTCGGCGCGGTCATGGTGTTTCGCAGCGGCGACCGCCGCCGCGCGCTGCTGATGATCGTCGCGGCGCTGACCATGTTCGCCAATGTCGCGATCTGGCTGGTTCCGGTGAAATAGCCTTATCGTCATTGCGAGCGAAGCGAAGCAATCCAGGGGCGGCATCACACCGCTCTGGATTGCTTCGCTTCGCTCGCAATGAGGAGAGGAGCTGAATCAGCGGATCGGCGAATCGGGCGCAAGCCGCATGTCGAGATAATTGTCGAGCGACTTCATCAGCTGATCGAGTTCATGCTCGAAGAAATGGTTGGCGCGCGGAATCTCGTCGTGGTGGATGGTGATGCCCTTTTGGGTGCGCAGCTTGTCGACGAGCTTCTGGATCGCGCCCGGCGGGACGATTTCGTCCTGGCCGCCCGCAACGATGATACCCGACGACGGGCAGGGCGCGAGGAAGCTGAAGTCGTACATGTTCGCCGGCGGCGCGACCGACAGGAAGCCGCGGATTTCAGGGCGCCGCATCAGAAGCTGCATACCGATCCACGCGCCGAAACTGAAGCCGGCGACCCAGGTCGTCTGCGCCTCGGGGTGGATCGACTGGACCCAGTCGAGCGCCGCCGCGGCATCGGACAATTCGCCGATGCCATTGTCGAACGTGCCCTGGCTGCGGCCGACGCCGCGGAAGTTGAAGCGCAGCACGGCGAAGCCGCGCGCGACAAAGCTCTTGTACATCGCCTGGGTGATCCGGTCGTTCATCGTGCCGCCACCCTGCGGATGCGGGTGAAGGATCAGCGCAACCGGCGCGCGCGGACGCGGCGGGGGCGAGAAACGACCTTCGATGCGGCCCTCGGGGCCGGGGAAAATGACGTCGGGCACTCAGACACCTCTGTTTCTTGAAGCTGGCCCCCGAGTCGCCAGGCAGGCGGGGTGGCGAAGCGAAGTCGGCGCCTATATAGAAATCGGGTGGCAAGTTGCAACTTTTGCGAATCGTTCGCAATAGTAGGCGTTTCTTACTCTCGTTGGTCATCCGACCAGAAAGAGCGAGCGTCGCTCGACACCAACGCGATTAGCGGGCAAATGCCGCAAATGATCTACCTCGACTATCAGGCCACGACCCCGCTTGCGCCGGAAGCGCGCGAGGCGATGCTGCGCTGGCTTGGCGATGACGGCGACAGCTTTGCGAACCCCGCGAGCACGCACAAGGCCGGGCGCGCGGCGGCGGCGGCGGTCGAGGTTGCGCGCGATCAGGTGGCGGCGCTGTTGCCGCGCGGGGGGCGCGTCATCTTCACGTCGGGCGCAACCGAGGCGCTGAACTGGGCGCTCTTCTGCGGTGCGCGCGTGATGCCCGGCGGGGTCGCGGGTCTGAGCATCGAACATGCCGCATCGCTGCAGTGCCTCGAGCGGCTGGACGCGGCGATCCTGCCGGTCGACGCGGCGGGGCTGGCGCTGCCGCCCGACGCGGCGCTGATCCCCCAAGGGGGCATCGTCGCGACAATGCTGGTCAATAACGAGGTCGGGACGATCCAGCCGGTCGCCGATTTTGCGGCGGCGGCGCATGCGAAGGACAGCCTGCTGCTGTGCGACGCGGTTCAGGGTTTCGGCCGCATCGCAATTCCCGAAGGCCCCGACCTGATCGCCGTATCGGCGCACAAGATCCACGGACCCAAGGGCATCGGCGCACTGTGGATTCGCGACGGTGTCGATCTGCCGCCGCTGATGCTGGGCGGCGCGCAGGAACAGGGGTTGCGGTCGGGGACCGTCTCGCCCGCGCTCTGTGCCGGTTTCGGCGCCGCGGCGGCGCTGGCGGCGGACCGCCGGGATGCCGACGCTGCGCATGTCGAGCGCCTGTGGTCGCTCGCGATGAACATGCTGCCCGAATGGACGATCAACGGCGCCGAAAGCCCGCGCTATCACGGCAATCTCAATATCCGGCGCGAAGGGGTGAACGGGCTGCGGCTGATGTCCGATGCGCGCAGCGTCGCCTTTTCGCTGGGCAGCGCCTGCGGCAGCGGGTCGGGCAAGGTCAGCCACGTGCTGCGCGCGATGGGCATGAGCGAAGCCGACGCGCGCGCCTCCATCCGTCTCGGTTGGGGACGCTATACGTCCGAACAGGCGTTGCGCGACGGGCTGAATGCCATCAAGGATGCGGTCCGCTTGCAGGGAGGGAATTGATGCGCGTCACCTTCATCCATGCCGATGGCAAGGGGCGCACCGAAGTCGTCGCGGAACCGGGATCGATCCTGCTCGACGTCGCGCAGGCGCATATGATGCCGCTGGAAGGGACGTGCGAAGGGCAGATGGCCTGTTCGACCTGCCATGTCATCGTCGCGAAGGAGGATTTCGGCCGCCTGCCGCCCGCCAGCGAGATGGAGGAAGATATGCTCGATCTTGCCGCCGGGGTGCGCCGGACCAGCCGCCTGTCGTGCCAGATCGTACTGACCGAAGATCTCGACGGTCTGACCGTTCATATCCCGTCCGAAAGCCGCAACATGCAGGGGCCGCGCTGATGCGTCGCCGGCGCGCCGTGGGCCTTGCCCTGACGCTCGCCGCCGCGCCCGCCGGGGCAAGCCCGGTCGCCAGCGAAATCAGCGCGCCGGGCCCCGATAGCGCGCTCGCCGGCACATTGCTGAGCGCCGAAAAGACGGATGCTCCCGTCGTCTTGATCATCCCCGGATCGGGGCCAACCGACCGCGACGGCAACAGCCCGCTCGGCATCACGTCGGCAAGCTACCGCCTGCTCGCCGAGGCGCTGGCGCAAAAGGGGATCTCCGCGGCGCGCATCGACAAGCGCGGCCTGTTCGGCAGCAAGGGGGCGATCGCCGATGCGAACAAGGTAACGATTGCCGCCTATGCTGCCGATGTCGGCGCCTGGGCGCGCAGCCTGACCGACCGCACCGGCCGGCGCTGCATCTGGGTGGCCGGACACAGCGAAGGGGGGCTGGTCGCGATCGCGGCCGAAGCCGACCCGCATGTCTGCGGCCTGATCCTGATATCGGCGATGGGACGCCCCTTCGACGTGGTGCTGCGCGAACAGCTTGCCGCCAATCCCGCCAACGCGCCGATCCTGCCCGACGCCAACGGCGCGCTCGACCGGCTGGCGAAAGGCGAGCATGTCGATGTGAGCGCAATGCACCCGGCGCTCGCCCGCGGCCTCTTCAATCCGGCGGTGCAGGATTATCTCATCGACCTGATCGGGCACAATCCCGCCGCGATGCTGGCTGCCACCACCAAGCCGGTGCTGATCGTCGCGGGCACCGCCGACCTGCAAATTCCCCTCGCCGATGCCGAGAAGCTGAAGGCCGCGCGTCCCGACGCGACGCTGGCGGTGATCAAGGGGATGACCCATGTGCTGAAGCAAGCGAGCGCCCGCGACCGTGCTGCCAATATGGCGACCTACACCGATCCGAGTCTGGCGATCGACCGTTCGCTCGTCGCCGACATCGTCCGTTTCGTGCGCGCGAACAGCCACTGAAGGAGGCCCGATCATGCTTCACCTCTTCCTCGACAAAAAGCCCTGGTTCCGCGCCAAGAACCGCGGCTATGGCACCGGCCTGCCGATCGCGTGGCAGGGGTGGGTCTTCATGGCGCTGCACATCGCGCTGATCGCCGGGCTGTCGATGGCGCTGCGCAACCAGCCGGTCGCGATGACCATCGTCGTTGTCCTCGCCGCGCTTGCGCCCATGCCGATCTATCAGGCGCGCACCGAGGGCGGCTGGAAATGGCGTTGGGGCAATCGCGCCGCCGAAAAGCGCGACGACAAGCGGCGGAAAAAATAGCCGCCGCGCCCGCCCGGACCGATTATCGACAGTCTCCGCCGGGCGGCGACGTCCAGCGCCTTGCCCCCATACCGCTTGATGGTTAAGGGCGGTCGTCATGACCGCCGATCCATCTCCCGTCCGCATCGCCCCTTCGATCCTGAGCGCCGACTTCGCGCAGCTGGGTGAAGAGGTGCGCCGCATCGAGGCGGCGGGCGCCGACTGGGTCCATATCGACGTGATGGACGGGCATTTCGTGCCCAATCTGACCATCGGCCCGATGGTGGTAAACGCGCTGCGTCCCCATTCGACCTTGCCCTTCGACGTTCATCTGATGATCTCGCCGGTCGATAATTTCCTCGATGCCTTCGCCGCGGCGGGCGCCGACATCATCACCGTCCATCCCGAAGCCGGCCCGCACATTTACCGCAGCGTCCAGCACATCAAGTCGCTGGGCAAGCAGGCGGGCGTGTCGCTCAATCCCGCGACCCCGGCGAAGATGCTCGACTAGCAAGATGATCGACAAATCGGGCCGCGACATCCGGCTGGAAGTCGATGGCGGCATCGACGCCGCGACCGCCCCGCTCGCCATCGCAGCCGGTGCCGACGTCCTGGTCGCCGGCACCGCAACCTTCAAGGGCGGCCCTGCGGCCTACGCCGACAATATCAAGCGCCTGCGCGGCTGATCGATGGAAGGGAGACCGTTGACCTCTGCTCCCGTCGATCCGATGCCCGAAACGGGCGACCCCGTCGCGCCGCTGGACGACAGCATCGAACCCGGCAAACGGCTGATCCGCCTGCCCGCCGACAAGGGCCTGTCGCTGGGCGATCGCATCGCCAATCATTTCACTCGCCTGACCTGGCGCACGCCGCTCCACGCGCTGCGGTTGAAGGGGCGTTTCCCGCTCAAGCTGCTAGGCGTACCGGCCGATCCGGTTCCCGGCGACACGCGCGCCGGCATGGCGATCCGCGCCGGCCACTTTCTTCACCGCGGCCTCAAGCTGCCGGTGAAGGAGATCGATTTCGCGGCGCTGTCGGTGGCCCCGGCCTTCGCCGATTATCTGCACAGTTTCGCCTGGCTGCGCGATCTTGCCGCCACCGGGACGCGCGCCGACGGTGCCCCGATCGCCGAAGCGCTCGTCCGCCAATGGCTCGCCGCGCACGGCGAAACGGTGAGCGAACCCGCATGGCGCGCCGACAATGCCGGCTGGCGCATCCTGTTCTGGGCCGCACACGCGCCGCTGATCCTGTCGTCGAGCGATCTCGTTTATCGCTCCGCCGTACTCAACCATCTCGCGCGCGCGGCGCGCCACCTCGATCGCGTCGCCGACAAGACGCGCCCCGGCACCGGCCAGCTCGTTGCCTGGATCGGCATCGTCGCTGCATCGCTGCTGATGCCGGGCGGCGAGCCGCGCCAGGTGTTCGGCGAAGCGGGGCTGCGCAAGGTTCTCGAGACCAGCTTTTATGCCGACGGCGGCAATATCGCGCGTTCGCCGCAGGCACAGCTCGACGCGATCATGGCGCTGTCGATGCTGGCGCGCGTTTACGACATGCGCCGGATGGAAGTGCCGCCCTTCCTGCAGGAAGTGCTCGCGCGCACCGTGCCCGCGCTGCTCGGGCTGGTCCACAGCGACGGCGGCATGGGCAATTGGCAGGGCAGCGGCGCGACGCCGGCGGCGGTGATCGAGGCGGTCGTTGCGGCAAGCGGCGTGCGCACCCGGCCGCTCAAACAGGCGCGCGACTGGGGCTATCAGCGCCTGGTGGCGAACAAGGTGGTCGTGCTGGCCGACGCCGCGCCGCCCCCGATCGCGCGGGTTACCGAAGCGGGCTGCGCCTCGACGCTGGCGTTCGAGCTTTCGGATGGCGACGAACGCATCGTCGTCAATTGCGGCGGTGCAGCGCTGACCGGCGCGACGATTCCCGCCGACCTGGCGCGCGGGCTGCGCACCACCGCCGCCCATTCGACGCTGACCATCGCCGACAGCAATTCGACCGCGATCCTGCCCAACGGGACGCTTGGCCGCGGCGTGACCGAGGTCGAGCTCGACCGGCGCGAAACGCCGCAGGGCAGCCGGGTCGAGATGGGGCACGACGGCTATGTCCGCCGCCACGGGCTGATCCACCGCCGCCTGCTGATCCTGTCGCCCAACGGGCGCGAGTTGCGCGGTGAGGACATGCTGCTCCCCGCCCCGCGCAGCCGCCGCAAGGGCGACAAGGCCTTCACGCTGCGTTTTCACCTCGGCCGCAATATCTCGGCCAGCCTGACCGCCGACAAGCTCGGCGCGCTGCTGCGCATCGCGGGCGGCCCGCTGTGGCAGTTCCGCACCTCCGAAGGCCAGCTCGCGATCGAGGAAAGCCTGTGGGTCGACGGCGACGGCCGGCCGCATCCGACGGAGCAACTCGTCGTAACGGGTGCCGCGCCCGCCGGCGGCGCCAGCATCGGCTGGATCTTCAAACATATCGGCTGACCGCCCGTGGAGTGCGCAGCAGCGCGGCGAAAAAATCTTGGGCCGAATTTTAGACGGATTTTCCAGCGGCTTAGTATAGCCGCACCCCCGCTTGTTTCACTCGTGTGACATCGACGTAACACAGCCGTCATGGGCGATTGTCACAGGCCCCCTCGATCCGCCGGCACAGGGAGCCGGCGGCCATCTGGACAGGGGCTCTTTCCATGACACTGATTCGCAGTTGCCGTTCGCGCATCCTTCTTGGCACCGGCCTTGCCGCAGCCATGCTCGCTCCGGCGAGCGCCTTCGCTTCCGACATCGTCGGCATCGTCACCGACGCCACCGACACGCGCGCGCTGCAGAGCGCCGAGGTTCGCATCGTCGAACTGGGCCGCGTTGCCGAAGCCGGCCGCGACGGCAGCTTCCGTTTCGGCGACGTGCCTGCCGGCACCTACACGCTCGAGGCGCGCTACGTCGGCGCCGAGCCCGTGCGCAGCACGATCGACGTGCCCGCAACCGGCAGCGTCACGGTCAATTTCAGCCTCGGCGGGGCGAACGACATCCTCGTCGTCGGACAGGCCGCGAACCAGGCCAGCGCGCTGTCGCGCCAGAAAGCCGCCGACGGCGTCGAAAGCGTCCTGACGCGCGACGCGATCGGTCAGTTCCCCGACCAGAATGTCGCCGAATCGCTGCGCCGCCTGCCGGGCGTCAACATTCTGAACGACCAGGGCGAAGGCCGCTTCGTCTCGGTGCGCGGGCTCGATCCCGAACTCAACGCCTCGTCGCTGAACGGCGTGCGCCTGCCGGCGCCCGAAAGCGATGTCCGTTCGGTGGCGCTCGACGTCATCTCGTCGGACACGATCGAATCGATCGAAATCAAGAAGTCGCTGACCGCCGACATGGATGCCGACACGATCGGCGCCTCGATCGAGATTCACACGACCAGCGCGTTCGACCGCCAGCGCGACCTCTATTCGGCGCGTATCGAGGGCAGCTACAATGATTATTCGGGCAAGCTGACCCCGAAGGGCAGCCTCGATTTCGCGACGCGGGTCGGCGACAATTTCGGCATCGCGGGCAGCATCAGCTATTACAAGCGCAAGTTCGAAACCGACAATGTCGAAGCCGGTGACTTCTGGAAGGAAGCCAATGGCGTCGCCTTCACCCCCGAAATCGAATATCGCGACTATGACGTCACCCGCGAGCGGATCAGCGGCGCGCTGTCGTTCGACTGGCGCGCGTCGGACACCACCAAAGCCTATATCCGCGGCAATTTCAGCCAGTTCGACGATCATGAATATCGTCGCCGCACGACGATCATCTTCGACGAGGACCCCGCCTCGGGCGACGCGAACAGCGCCTTCTTCACCGATGCCGATGGCCGCATCGAAGTACGCCGCGACCTCAAGGACCGTTTCGAACGCCAGCGCATCCGCACCATCGTCGTCGGCAGCGATACCGACACCGGCGTGTGGAAATTCAACTGGTCGGCAAGCTGGGCCAAATCGAGCGAGCGCGAGGATTTTTCGATCGACCCGTTGCGCTTCCGCGCCCGCTTCAACGACGACGGCGTCGATGTAAACATGGATTACAGCGATCCGCGCGTTCCGCTCTACAGCGTCACCGCCGGCGCCGCGCTGTTCAACGACCCCACCGAATATAGCTTCAACCGCCTCGAACTCACCGACCTGTCGGACAGCCAGGACGAGGAATATGCGGTCAAGGCCGACCTCGCCCGCACCTTCGCCGGCGATAAGGGCGACTTCACGATCCAGGGCGGCATCAAATCGCGCTGGCGCGACAAGAGCTATAATTTCAACCTGCTCTATTATGGCGACTATAACGGCGACTTCACCCTTGCCGACGTGCTGGGACAGCAGACCTATCGCCTCACCGATATCGGTCCCGTGGCGAGCAAGACCGGACCGGCCGCCTTCTACAATGCCAATCTCGGCAATTTCGAGGTCGACCAATATGAGACCGACCTCGGGTCGAACAGCAGCGACTATTCGGTCAGCGAGGATATTCTGGCGGGCTATCTGCTCGGCCGCTGGGACAGCGACACGCTGCGCGTGATCGGCGGCGTCCGCGTCGAACGCACCAAGAATGTGCTGAACGGCAACCTCGTCGCCGACGACGGGTCCGACGTGTTCGTCACGCCGGTGTCCTATCGCCGCAACTACACCGACTGGCTGCCCAGCATGACGATCCGCTTCCAGCCGCAGCAGGATCTCGTGCTGCGCCTCGCCGGATCGCGCAGCATCGTGCGCCCGAAGCTGTCGAAGCTCGCGCCGCGCTTCACGATCAACGAGGATGACGAGGCCGAATTCGGCAATCCCGACCTGCTGCCCTACAAGGCGTGGAATCTCGACGCGGGCGCCGAATATTATTTCGGCCGCAACGCCGCGCTGAGCATCGGGGGCTTTTACAAGTCGATCGACAATTTCATCGTCGACGGCTTCTTCGAAGACAGCGACGCGCCCTATAACGGCGTCTATCGCGGCACCGCTTTCAGCGAGGCGATCATCCCGGTGAACGGCGACAAGGCCGAAGTCGCCGGGCTCGAAGCAAGCTACAGCCAGGTGTTCGACATGCTGCCCGCACCCTTCGACGGGCTGCTGGCACAGGCCAACTACACCTATACATGGTCGAAGGCGAAGCTGTTCGACGGCCGCAGCATCGCGCTGCCGTCGAATTCGCGCAACACCTTCAACCTCGTGCTCGGCTATGAAAAGGGGCCGATCGACATCCGGCTGGCGGGCACCTACCGCGACAAATATCTCGACGAAATCGGCGGCGATGCGGAAACCGACCGCTATGTCGACAACCACTTCCAGCTCGACCTGTCGGTCAAGTTCAAGGTCACCGACAATGTCCGCCTCTATGGCGAATGGGTGAACATCAACAACGCCAAATATTTCGCCTATCAGAATTATGCGAACAGCCAGCGGCTGCTCCAATATGAAGAATATGGCTCGACGTTCAAATTCGGCGTCAAGGCCAATTTCTGAGGGGGGCGAGGCCATGACGACGGGAGCGCGGCGCCGCCGCAATCGCTGGATCCTGCCGATCGCGCTCGCCGCGATCGGCTCCGTCCCCGCTGTGGCGGCGGCGTCCGCCGCCGGCGGCACGCTGCCCCGTTCCCCCGGCCTGCCCTATGCGCCGCGCAACCTGCCCGACCGCATCGTCCTCACGCCCGGCTCCGATCCGGCGCGCGAGATGGCGGTCGCCTATCGCACCGACACCGCACAGGCCGAGTCCCAGGCCCAGATCGCGGTGTCGGTCGACGGGCCGACGCTCGAGGAAAAGTCCCGTCTCGTGACCGGCACCGCGGTGCGGGTCGACAGCAGCTACGGACCGGCGCTCTATCACCAGCTGCGCTTCACCGGGCTGAAGCCCGATACCGTCTATGCCTACCGCGTGAAGGGCGCGGCGGGATGGAGCGAATGGTATCAGTTCCGCACCGCGGCGGCCGAAGCCAAACCCTTTCGCTTCCTGTATCTCGGCGATGTCCAGAACGGCATCCTGACCTATGCCAGCCGCGTCATCCGGCAGGCGTTCCACGCCAATGGCGACATTCGCCTCGTCCTCCACGCCGGCGATCTCGTCGGCCAGCGCGACGACCTCGACCATGACGATGAATGGGGCGAATGGAACCAGGCGGGCGGCTATAATTATGCGATCGTCCCGCAGCTGCCCGCGACGGGCAACCATGAATATGTCGACGCTCTCGCGCCCGACGGCAGCGAAAGCCGGCGGCTCGGTCCCTATTGGCCCGCGCAGTTCGTGTTGCCGTCGAACGGCGCCGATCCGGTCAAGTCGACGACCTATCATGTCGATTATCAGGGCGTGCGCTTCATCGTCCTCGACGGCACCTCTGCCCTCGACCTCGGCACGATGGCGGCGCAGACGCGCTGGCTCGATGCCGCGCTCGCGTCGAGCAAGGCCAACTGGAACGTCGTGCTGTTCCACCAGCCCGTCTTCACCTGTGCGCGGCCCAACGACACCAAGGAAATCAAGGCGGCATGGAAGCCGGTGTTCGATGCGCGCAAGGTCGATCTCGTCCTGCAGGGACACGACCATTCCTACAGCCGCCTGACCTCCGAAGCCGGGCGCGAAGCCAGCGCCAGGGCGCGCGCCGACGGCAGCGTGCAGGGGCCGGTCTACCTGGTCTCGGTCACCGGATCGAAGATGTACGCGCTCAACGACCGCACTCCCTGGCAACCCGACAAGGTCGCCGAGGCGACCGAACTCTATCAGATCGTCGATGTCGAACCGCAGCGGCTTGCCTTCCGGACCTTCACCGCGTCGGGCCGCCTCTATGATGGCTTCACGCTGGAGCGCCGCGCCGACGGCGCCAATATCCTGCGCGAGATCGATGAACCGACGATCGCGGCGCGGCGGTGCAGCGGCACCGTCGGTCCCGACGGCGGCGCCTGCGTCGCGCGCGGCAAATGACCGGCCCGAATCGATTGGCATGACAGGGGAATTTCGATGATGTCTTTGCGCACGCGGCAGCTTGCCGCTTCGATCGGCTTTGCCGCGCTGCTCGGCGGATGCGCCGCGCAGCCGGGTTCGGCGGTCCATGGCCTGCCGCCGGTCGCGGTCACCGCAGACGGCGAGACCGTCCCCGTCGGCACGGCGAAAGCCGACGCCGCCGACGATCCGGCGATCTGGGTCGATCCGGCCAACCCCGGCCGCGCGCTGATCGTCGCGACCGACAAGAAGGCGGGGCTGCACGTCTATGACCTTGCCGGCCGCGACCTCGCCTTTCTGGAAGGCGGGCGCGTCAACAATGTCGATGTCGTCGGCAATATCGTCGTCGCGAGCGACCGTAACGACGGTGTGAGCGCGCATCTCGCGGTCTTCGCACTCGACGGTGCCAAGCCCGCGCTGACCAGCCTCGGCCGCGCCTCGGCGGGCCCCGGCGAAGCCTATGGCCTCTGCCTCAAGCGCAGCGCGCCCGGCGAGCCGGTGACGGCAGCCCTCATTATCAAGGACGGCACGGTGCGCGTCGGCACGCTGGCGCTCGCCGAGGGGGCCGAACCCGCCTTTGCCGTGCAGTGGGAGCACAAGATTCCGACCCAGTCCGAAGGCTGCGTCTTCGACGGCGACACGCTGTATGTCGGTGAGGAGGATGCCGGCATCTGGCGGTTGACGCCGAACGCGAGCGGCGTCGATGCGAAGCTCGTCGCGCCCGTCGACAACCAGCGGCTGGTCGCCGACGTCGAAGGGCTTGCGACGATCGATCACAAGGGACAGTGCTACCTGATCGCATCGAGCCAGGGCGACAACGCCTATGCGGTCTTCCGCCTGCCCGGCATGGACTATGTCGGCCGCTTCGCCATTGCGGCGGGACGCTATGGCGCGACGAGCGAAACCGACGGCATCGAAGCGGTCGCGGGCAATTTCGGCGCGGCCTATCCGGGCGGCCTGTTCCTGGCGCAGGACGGCGACAATGCGCCCGCAGCGCAGAATTTCAAGCTGGTGCGCTGGGACCGGATTGCGGCGGCGCTGGGCCTGTAGTCGAAAACGTCGCCCCTGCGAAGGCGGGGGCGACGACCCTTGCCCAAATGCCCGCACCCGCCTAGGGGGACCGCGTCTTTCCCGTCTTGCAAAGGCCGCCCTCCCATGACCGATCTCGTTCCCGTCCGCCGCGCGCTCCTTTCCGTCAGCGACAAGGCGGGCCTCGCCGATCTTGCCGCGGCGCTCGTCCGCCACGGCGTCGAGCTGGTTTCGACCGGCGGCACAGCCAAGGCGCTGCGCGATGCGGGGCATGACGTTCTCGACGTCTCCGACCTCACCGGCTTTCCCGAGATGATGGACGGCCGCGTCAAGACGCTGCACCCGACGGTCCACGGCGGCATCCTGGCGGTGCGCGACGACGCCGCGCATGTCGCGTCGATGGAGGCGCATGGCATCGGCGGCATCGACCTGGTCGTCGTCAACCTCTACCCCTTCCTTCAGACGGTGATGAGCGGCGCCGACCGCGATACGATCATCGAGAATATCGACATCGGCGGCCCCGCAATGGTGCGCTCGTCGGCGAAGAACCATGCCTTCGTCGGCATCGTCACCGAGCCTGAGGATTATGCCGCGGTGATCGCCGAGATGGACGCCAATGGCGGCGCGACCACGCTCGGCTTGCGCAAGCGGCTCGCCGCGACCGCCTTTGCGCATACCGCGACCTATGAC
>LULO01000089.1_pt1 | contig 42140 bp, 60 predicted proteins | sample 728121 | NCBI WGS metagenome assembly LULO01 (sample SAMN03860287, study PRJNA289734) | marine metagenome | biome: seawater column; feature: ocean; material: water; isolation source: Red Sea water column Station 149 - depth 50m | place: Saudi Arabia: Red Sea | collected 2011-10-15 | depth 50 m | reverse complement strand
ACCAGAAGTACAACTAGACGGCATAGAGCTGTAGACCATGAATGACACATGGTACGTAGAATATGCTATTGCTAATGTGTTTAATCGCAATCAGGTAGTTAACATCGAATCTTTCTCAGATATTGTTAAAAAGAATATAGGTAAAGAAATATACAGAAGCATGTATTTATACAGCGAAGATATTGTCGAATACCTCAAAGAGAACAAAACGGTAGTTGGATTCGATGGTGTACAATCTGTAGATAAACTAGTTATTGATATTGACTATGCTAAATCTCCTGATAGAGATATTGCAGGACAACAAACTATTGATGACGTATTTAAAGTTATTTCGATAATGGATGAACTTAGTATCAGAGAACATCATTACAACATATGGTTTTCTGGTACTGGGTTCCACATACACTTAGCGGATGTATATGGATTCCAAGATCAAGTAAGTAAAAACCTTGCATATCAAGTACGTAGCACAATGCAACGTGACTTTGAGAATGCAATAGACAACATCTATGATTCTAGAAGATTGATACGTGCAGGGTTTAGTTACAATAGTAAATCAAAAACATACAAAGTTCCTATAGATATAAAAATGCTAGGCAACATGACCTATGACGAAGTTATAGAATATGCCAAAGATCCATCTGGTAAAAAACCAAACACAATAGTACATGAATCTATTATTGGTTTAGAACCTATGGATGTAAGTAGAAAGAATACAAATGAAGTACGTAAGGTCTTTGAAAATGCAAACGCATCTACGACTAGAATTATTACATGTGCACAGCACATATACAATGCTGGTCAAGTAGAAAAGAAAAGACACTTACATCTACAAGCTTTGGTAGCTATATGGAATAAAAAACTAGGTCTTGATAAACAAGGTTGTTTACAACTAGCAAGAGCGTACATGGATAAAATGGAAACTCCTCTTCCTATGGAAGAAGTTAATCGCATTGTTGTAGATCAAATGCGTAGAGAATACAATCATGGCTGCAATCATCCAACTCTTGTACCGTATTGTGATAGCAAGTGCTTTAAATACAAGTACAAAGACTTAGATGAAACTGCTAGTATTATTAATGCTAAGAACATGATTGAAAATCTTACAGAATACTATCAGACTGATTGGTCTGAGAGATCTTTTGATTTGCAAAATGTGTTTCCATTTATGAATAAATCACATTATTTTACAACAGGACAACTTATCACAATAATTGGAGATACAGGTCTTGGTAAAACTGCATTTGTTCAATACTTGATTACACAAATACCTAGCATGAAGTGTTTGTTTATGTCTTTAGAAGTTGATGAAGAAACTATTAGTAGAAGATTCTTGCAAGCATCTCTAGGAATGTCTAAGAACGAAATAGCTTTGAGTTGTAAGAATAAAAATAATGAGATTTTGCTAGAAGCTGAAAATTCTATTGAACATATACAACTAACTTGTAAGTCACCAGACATACAGGAATTGCCAAACTATGTACAAGATAGTGAAGCAAAGATTGTTGTAGTAGATACAATAGATAGAATCCCTGCTAAATATGTAAGAAATGATGATCTTGTGCGACAAGAGACTATAGCCAATGCTTTGAAAGATATGGCTATGGACTTAGATGTTATTGTTATTGCAATTCATCATATCTCAAAATATTCATCGACAAGACTAAGCGAAGGACAAAAACTAGATGTACATAGTGGTAAGGGTAATTCAGCAATAGAACAAAAGTCAGATCAATACATAGCTTTTGAGAATCCAGAAATGGTTACAAATCCAAAATCTATGTTGCGTACTGTATCATCTCTCAAAGCTAGAGACGAATCAATGTTTAAGATAATGCTTAACTTCAACTATGATACATTCACATTTAGCAAACGTAAATAATCAAAGGGCACAGCTTCCTTTATTTGTGCCCTTTTGGTTCACATACTAAAGGAGGCTGTTATGCCAGTAGTAGAAATACATATCAAAGATAATGAAGTACAAAAAATATCAGGCAACAATGCCTACGTATTTGTACACGATCATGATATTAACGAAACCACAACTATGGTTTTTAAAAAACAGGAAGAAATTTATGATAGTACTAAGAACACTAGACATAGTATCAATGAAACTATTCAATCTTCAGAGAAGTGATAAGTATCCAATTAAAGGATACAAGTTTGTTATATTAAATATGTTTGGAGTATCTATTACAATGGACGACTCATTAAAAGGAGCAGTAGGAATATCCTTTGAGTTCTTACCATTGAGATTATTTATTGGATTTAATATATCTAATAGGTGGATTATATGAATAAATATAGAGCAAACATACAATCAGAAATGACTCAAAAACTAATATACTTTTTAAGTGAATTAGAAACTACAGATAGATCAAGAATGAGTACAGTAGGTAGAAAATGCTTAGATAACATATGGAAGTTATTAGGGCAACCAACTTACAAAGAAATGATAATAGCAAAAGAAAAAGTTTTACACAATTTTGAGGAGGAAGAATGAGTAAACAATCAATATATGTAAGACATAAAGACGAAGTTTTTAATAACTTAATAAAAACGTTAGAAAATATGCCTATTGAAGCAAGCATGGGAGATCCAGAAAAATCATACGATATGGGATATAAAGATGCTTTAAAATGGGTATTAGACCTTGATAAGAAGGAATCAAAAGATGAGCGGCAAAGCACCTAAACAAAAAGGTAACAGAATTGAAAGAGAATGTGTAAACTTGGCTAAAGAATATGGTTTTGAATCTAAACGTGCTTGGGGTTCTGATGGCAGATCACTAGGCTGGCATGAAGAAGTAGATATGATAGTTATACCACAAAAAGAACCACAAACTGCTGTTGGTGGTGGAAAAGTAAGAAATATCTACAAGTTTCAAGTTAAGGGTCGTAAAAGTATAGCTGACTACTTAAAACCATGCGATGAAGTCTATGGACAGATTCTCAAAGAAGATCGTAAAGAAGCTTTAGTGACAATACGGTACAAAGACTTGCTTGATTTATTTAAAATGATAGCAGGATAATGAGCAAGGTGCTCAAAGGAAGGCTCTTTTCCAACGATAGCATATGCTTAGGAAAGAGTAAATAAAGATCTTAAATATGTTTTAACTGTAGTTGGCTCTAAGTTAAAACTGTTAAGATAAAGTTAAAAGGGGAGGAATACAACAATCTTCCCCTTTTAAAACATAACGAGGATAATATGCATGCAGATAAAATATATGAAATACTAGATAGTATACCTATAATAACAGAAAAAGACGAACCATTTGATGCTGAATTATTAAACAAGTTAAATGATATTCGTTTGTTAGTAGAAGATATGAATAAGGAAATACAACATGTTCGACGACTGGCTATTTGGGGAACCGATTACTAAAGGATTTGACGGTGCTTTATCTGAAGGTAAACGAACAGATGCAAGAGTAAAGTACTGTCCTGAATGCAAACTTTGTTGGGAGTTAGATAAATATCAAAGCCAACAATATCATAATAAAGAAAAAGATAGAAAGGCATACAACTATTATGAAAACTTTCCTAAATATGGAAAAGAAAAAAAAGTATGCCCTAGATGTAAACAACTTAAGTAAATCGAAGCAGGGAACAGTAGATAATATTCTATAGTGAATCGACCTTCCCTGCTGACGTTTAAGGAGTAAACATGGAATACATCCAAAAATCAAAAGTAAAAAAGTTCATTAATAGCAAAGGTTACAGGTTACGTCCTGATGCACTTGATGGTATTAATAGAACTGTAGAAGATGTTATTACTTCTATGTTAAATAATGTAGAACAGGATGGCATGAAGACATTACTACCTCAACATACAAAAGTAAGTAATACTGTTGAAAAAACCAGCAATAAATCACCATACGTAAATATCAAACCAGAATTTGTAAAGTTTGCTAAAAGCGTACAGGATTATTGCCATGAACAGGCAGTTATACTGTCAAGGAAAGTATAATGAGATATTATTGGGAAGCACTATTTAGCACAGAATACTTTCCTTATTGGGAGTTTACTATGCTAATGATGTTGGCATTAAACATAAGCATTCTTTGGAGATTACACAGAGTAGAAAAAAAGATAGACGATTATGATGGTATATTATTGTTTCATTCAAAGCTTATGTCAAGCTTAAATAAAAAGATAGATAGACAATGATATTTTATCCAGATTGGTTAATTATCATAGAAGCTGTAAGCCGTTCTATATTGTATGTAGGAATAGCTTTTAGTTTATTTGTATACTTTTTATTAAAACTAAAAGACTAATATAAGATCTGCATGGGTATTTCCTGTGCAGATTTTTTTTAAGACTCTTCTAACAGTTCATCAATAAACATTCGTCGTTTTTTATCTGTCTTAGCACGTTCTATTCTGTTTATAAACTTATTGTAAGGTATTCTAAATAAGATTTCTGGAGCACGTTCTACACCTCTACCAACCCTATCATCAGATAGCTGCACAGCTTGACGTATACCTCTACCAAATGGCAACAATGTATACATAGTATATCCAGTAAACTCATCCCAATTACCAGTTAACAACTCCATACCTGCTTCTGGTATTCTTGCTATTGGAGGTTTTAAAATATTTAATGGCCCTAAAGGATCATCAAAGTATGCCAACTTTCTTTGTTCTTTAGTTCCAAATGTATAATCAGCAAATGCTTGTATCCAATCCCAAGGTGGTGGTAATACTGTATCAAAAATGCTAAACATAAAAGCAGCACCAAGAATATACATCCACATATCTATTGTAAATACATTTTTAAATCTTTCATACGCTTCTGTATTAGGTTTTAAGCCTTGAGCTTTAGCTTGTTTATAAAATTCTTTACGAACTCTTACACTACCAAATGCAAAATATTTAAATCTATTTAATACCCTGCCTGTAGTAGTGCCCATAAAAGGAGGTTTAAATGGAATTTGATATAATAACTGTGTTACTTCTATACCTTTCAAAGCTTGTTGAAAAACATATGGATCAGCAATAGTCATATCTTTACCTGCTTGACCAAATCCTTTAACAGTTTGTAATGCATGAGATAAAAAAGCATTTTTTCTATTTACACGTTCAGACTCTTGCATTAAAAATCCACCAGCTTTTGTAATAGTGTCAGTTACTCCGTATTTTTTTAATACATCTTTAGCACTTTGATCTCGTTCACCTTTTTTACTTTTTAGAGCTGTAATTAATTCTCTACTAAAATTCTTAATGTTTATACCAAGTTCTTTAAAACGAGCTTTAACTTCTGGATTTACTTCAAATTCATTTTGTATATAGTTATCATAAAAACCGTTTTCTTCTAACCACTTACTTAACATTTTTTTATTTGTAACAGGTGTACCATTTTTCATAAATACTTTATTTGAACCATTAGAATCTTGTAATAATAATGGCCTGATTACACTATTACGTTGAGCATCAATTATATTACGTATTCCAGCACTACCTGCTGTCATAGCACCACCACCAAATATATTAGTAGAATATGATCCTGTATTAGCAAGCAATGATAATAATTGATATTTAGCTTCTGTTGCTCCTAAATTTCGTATAACATTATAAAAATATACTTGTCTTGCTTCTCTATTTTTAGGAATAGCTTTACTATTAAAAAATGGTATAGCTTCTTTACGACCAAATTTGCTTCTGTATATTTTTTCAAGATTATTAGCCATTACTTCATCTGATGTTAAATAGAATAAATTCTTCTTATTTAAATGTAATAGTTTTTTACCTTGATCTGTTTTCATGCGAGTGCTAAATGTAGTTTGATAACCCATACCGCTTTCAGTATACATTCTAAGAAAGTCTGCCCAAACATCCACATAATTATTATATCTATATTTATCTGGTATTTCAGATTTACTTATACCTTTATAAAGTTCGGTAAACTTCTTTTTTTCTGGAGCACTAGGTTTATAGTCTTTCATATTAAACAAAAATCTATCAATATCTTTTTGTGCTTTAAACTTCATTAAGTTTCTAAAATAACCTTTTATTAAAGCACTTTGATAGTCGTTGAATAAATCTTGATTACGTTTAAAAGGTATAGGATCATCACCTCGCTTACGTAAAGGAGATGCCATAGTACCATTAGATTGTTCAAAATCTATTTTAGGATCATCTGTTATAACTATTCTATCTCTATTATCTAAAAATGGATTATCTTGTGCTATGTCTCTAGCAACAATACTAGCAACTTTGGGATCTTGCCTATCAATCCATTCAGCTTGTTTTCTTTGTAAACCTTCATCTACGTTACGTATGCTGTGATGGATATATGTATCATAATTTCTTTTTCTACGAGCATTAAAAGGATTGTCTTTTCTAATTGCTTCTCTTAATTGTTTTTTATCACCTTTAACACCTAACAATGATTTTTCAAGTTTGTATTCATATCTATATCTCAATATTCCATCAATACCTACATTATTAATAATAGAATCATTTTGTCTTAGTTGATTTAAAACAGTTCTATCAAATAATTTAAAATCAAATCGACCATTTTTATCATAAGCTATGTATGAATTAATTTTACCATATTGATGATCTACATCAATTTTTTTCCAATCATATTCTTTACCAGATATGTCTTTAGTTGTTACCCAAAACTCCCACATATCTTTATTAAACTTTGTTATTTCATCATTTAATCGATTGAATTTATTTGTATCAAGAGAAGAGTCTATTTGATCAATAGATTTTTTACCTTCTCTAAAATCAATAATATTATCAATGTATTTATTACGTTTATTTTTATCTGAAATAGTGCCAAGTTCTTTGCTTAACCCAGAACGCATTGACTCTTTTAATAAATCATATTTATTTTGATTGCTTTCTGTTGCTTGTATATATCTAGCTATAGATTCTACTGGAGAATAAATATATGTAACATCTCTTGGAACAGCACCTTTTGATGTTAAAACTTGCTCTCGAACTGTCATGCCTCTTGATTGTAAATTCATAGCTTGCATTTGTTGAGCAGTTGTCATTGGTGCTTGATACCAATATTTTAGTCCAAACTCTAAACCTTTCTTAGTATTAACACTATCATACCAATTATTTATAAAACGTATATCATCCATTGTAATTGTAGAAACATCTCGCAGCTGACCAGTTTGAGAACCAATAAACTGAGTAAACCAGTTGTTAAAATCAACAGACATTACAGATGTTTCATCAATTCTATTTTGCAGCCTTTCTACTTCTGCAATATCTCTTTTATTTAATGCAAGGTTTTTTAATTTACCTTCAGATACAATTTCGTTTAATGTTTGATATGTTTTTGCATTACTATTAATAGTGCTATTGTCAAGAATCTCTCGAACTCTGCCAATTTGTATTGGCCTATCATCTTCTTTAAGAACTCTGTTATATATCTCATCCATTTTATTATAAAAGTTTTTCTTTGTTCTAGGATCAATTGCTCTAGACGAATGCAACATTTTATAATATTGTGGTTTAGCAGGTTTGTTAGGGTTTAAATTTTGCCTTATAGGACTTAGAAGCCAGTATCCAAAATAATCTTGCAGTAAGCCGTTTTGCAATCCATTAGTTCTTTCTATTTCTTGTAGTCGTTCCATTGTTCTACGAATACGAGCATCTATGTCTAAATTCATGGCATTGTCACGTTCTGGCTCTTTAAACACTTCAAGAACTTTACGTTTAACATCAAAAGCTTCTTTTTTAATATTAGGATATACATCGTCAACTACATTAACAAGTCTACCTTTATCTGAAAAAGCATTTTGTATATCTACAAATTGTTTAGTTAATAATTCTAACGTAGCATACTGACCTATATCTTTACCAAATGTATCTAAAGCTTCATTAGGATCAGTACTAATTTGTCTAACATGTTTATTAGTAGAGCGAAAACTTAATTCTTCTGTTATAATATCAAAATGTTTCGATAAGTATTCTTCTTGTTTCTTTTTGTTATCTCTTATTTTTAACTGACCTGTTTTTTGAATTACATAGCTTTTATTTAATTCATCATACAGTAGTTTTTGAACTTTATTTATTTCACCAAAATTAAGACCACCAGCAAATGTTTCTTGCAATTGACGATTCAAATAAATATTAACTTGATCTAATCCCTCATCACCTAGTCTTTGTTTTACGCTGTTTAAATCTTCTATATACTCAAATAATGTTTTAGAACTAGCTACACCCTCTGAATCAAATGAAGTTTGCTGTGGCTTGTTTAGTCGTACAGCATCTATTATAGCACTACTAATTATTGCTCTGTCATTTTTAGCTTTTGGTTTTGTAAATTTTATAAATCTATCATAGGTTTGTATAGGATTACCTTTAGGATCTGTTATATCAAACAATGTTTTAAAAATAAGATCTCTATGTTTATTGTATGGTAATATTGTAGGATCTTTACTAGAGTCAGCAGATTTATTTACAATCATAGTGCTTTTATCTAAAAACTCTTTAAATGATTTTTCATCTTTTACACGAATAGTTAAACCACCATCTTGTATAGAACCACCTTTTGATTTAATATAATCATGAATATTCATTAAATAATTCTTACCAGAAAGTCCAAATCCTAAACCATCCTTACCAGTACTAGAATTTCTACCAGCAAGAAACCTGTAAGAAGGTGAAAATATATTAAACTTATTTTCAAAACCTTCTTTTAATTGCTTAGACATATTAGGATTTTCAAATCCTTTATTTAATTTATCTACATATGGTTTATCTTGCTCCCATCTAATACGTTCATCTTTATTTCTTTTATAATGATCAATAAGCTCATTGCCTAAACCTTGAAATATTTTGATGCTGTCAGAATCATGGTCTGCTCCACCAGAATATTCTTTGTCTTTTGGATGTAATAACGATCCTGCTCCTTTTTGATTCGTCCAACCTCTAAAACGTAAAGCACGTATACCGCTAATTGAATCAGCAGGTACACGTATAGTAAGAAAAGTAAGTGCTTCATCGTACTCAGCAAGAGCTTCTTTGGAAAGTCCTTTGGAGTAGTCCCTATTATACTTACTCCAAAGTTCGCCAAGAGTGAGTTGCTCGTTCCTAAATACCACAGGCATCTGTCTATGACCTTCATTTAAATATATTTCTCCATATTTAATAGTTCTATCGCCACTCTTAATTGGATCAAATTCTATGAATTGTACAGCCTCTTTTATTTCATACGGCTGCAACCAACTTTTACTAGAATACTTATACTTTGGATTAGTAATGCGTTTAGTAAAGTATTTACGCAATGCATTCTGATAATTGTTTTTTATAAAGCTTAATGTTCTTCTAGGAACATGTGTACCGCTAGTAACATTAGACAATAACTCATTTTCTGAATGATAATCTGCAAAAGACGAATCGTTATCTAATTCAATATTTTCATTAATAGGTTCGTCTAGAAAAAACTTACTGTCTGATTTCATTAACTTATCCATTAAGAATATTGATATAGGCTCAGACTGATCTACCATTAGTTTGTTTCTAGCAAAGTCAAGAGGCAAGTCAAACAAATCTAGATTGTTATCATTGTACTCTTTAGCAAATGTTTCAATATCTATTTCATTATTATTAAAACGATTTACTATATCAACAGCTACATCAGAACCTTTATTTGAAGGTATTAATACTTTTTCAATAAAAGGCTTTAAGAACTTAGGTGCTTGAGTAGAATTAGTTTGACCATAAAACTGTAAAGGAATACTTTGTCCAGACTCAGTATCTTTTTTAACATTTTCATAAGTTCCAGAATTTATCTGAAGACTAGTAATTGGTATCTGTATTAATCGAACATTGTCAGATGTATACTTACCATCTTTACCATAAGCTAAATCAGTTATAGGCATATCGCCTTTTCTTTTAGCACTTGACGTATATACTATTTCATGTATTTTGTTTTGCTTCATAAAATCCTGCATAGCAGGCATAGCTCTAAATCCAGCAGATTTTTCTGCAAATATACCAAAAGGAGTTCTGTGAAATGCTACAGGCTTATCTGCACCTGTTTCTTTTTCATTTAACCCCATTACACGATTTCTAGCATTTAAAAAATCGTCTCTTATAAAAGTACCACCATCTGTGTTTGCTACGTCTCTATCATTTGTTAATATGATATTATAGGTCTGCCCTTGATTTGTATCTGCAACATCTCTAAAGCTTGATGGTGTCATATAAAAACTTCTAGTAGAAAACATCTGAGTACGTTTATTAAAGTCTACTACGTTTTTTAAAAAAGGTGAGTCTTCTTGTATAAACCTATAAGCATCTTCTACAGGTATACCCTCTAACTGTGTTTCATTTACCACATTAGATATAAACTTTCTTCTAAATATATCTGCTACATTTTTGCTTTTCCCAAATAAATCATATTCAACTTGCAACGCATCATCATAATCTTTCTGCAGTTCTTCAACACTCCTACCAGATCTTGATAATATATTAAATATATCATCGATTGTATAACCATCATCTCTAAATTCACTAGTAAAAACATTAAGTTTATCTTTATTAGCACTATAGATGTATCTATTATTACTGGCTAAAACGTCGTTTATAAGTTTTAATTGTTCTTTATTAATGCTATATACTATTTTATTGTCAACTAATTTTTGTTCTAAAATCTTTACAGCTTTGTTTCCTTTTTCAGTAGGAATAACAGCATGAGTCATATACCGAATATTTGCATCAGGTAAAAACTTTTGTATAGGTAACTGAGGAGCTTTTTCTCTAATAGTTATATCATTAATTCTTTCATTATCTACTAATCTTAATCTTGTATTTTTACCTAGTACATAAGGTAAATCAATAGGTTGCAGTATTGTAGACTTATCAATAAAATATTGTGTTAAAGCTTTATTAACATTGGGTGTAATAGCATTACCAAACTCATTTTTTAAATTTGTACGAAATACTTCTATGTCGTTATTAGAGTTTTCAAAATTAGTTTTAATAACTTGTACTATGTCTGAACTAGTTTCATATTTATCTGTACTTTTTAATATTCTTTTAGCAGTACTTCCTAGCGTAGATACTTCTTTATCTACTGTATCCATTATATCTACTTGTTCATTGTTGTATACATTACTTTTAAACTGAACAGCATTACGTATTTCATTTCTACCAGACTCATACAACTGCATAGCTTTAGAACGATAATAATCAAGTATATCTCTTTCAGTATACTCTAAATTATTTCTTTCAAAATGCTTTATAGCTTCTTGTCTAAAATTAATGTTCTGTCCATTACGATTAGCTTGTGTTCTAAGGTATCGTAAAGCAACACCAGAACTACCACCAGCTTCATTATTGCTAGACTCATAACCCATAGGATGCTCATATCTTATATAATCACGAGCTTCTTTACTTATGTTATTAAAATCTTTAGATTCTTCTGGTCTAAAATTTTCTTTGGGATCACGATTATTGTTAAACCATTTAGATGCTTCTCTGTCTACAGCAGGTCTAGCGTTATAACCAAAGTAACCACCTAATAAATAATTGTATATTTGCATTTCTGTAGGCTCATCTGCAAGTGTGCTAGGTAATCCAGTTATTAAAGAACCTACTCCAGCACGTAACATTTGATTAGCTCTTTCTATTTGTTGTGGAGAACCTTTGTACAGATTACCTATAGAAACAAAATTACCAATACCACCAAATGCTCCACCTGCAATAGCACCACCAATAAATCCATCTAGTACAGCATCTTCTCCTTTCCAAAAATTGCTTATACCGCTTGCAAATGCTAGTCCTACGGCTTCATCTGCTATTTGCCTACCTGCAGTACCACGTTTTAAAAATTCTGCAGAATCTGCCCCTGTTTTTGTAAGTATTTTGTCAAATCCATACTTACTAGCTCTACTAGCTAACATTGGAACAGACTTTGTACTTAGTATGTCTATATGATCTAATGCAGCTTGAGTAAAACGACTGCGTTGTAATGTTGAAGATAACGGAGATAATCCTTTTTTACCTGCCACACGTTGTGCAACTTTGGATGCAGCTAAAATAGGAGCCTTTGCAATTCCTGGAGCGAAGCCTACTAGGTGTCCTATTTGTCTAAATATAGCCTCGCCTGTATTACGAGGTCTTTCTGACATAAGATCAAAAGTAGTAAACCCTTCTGCAAATCCAGCAAATGATTGACGTATAGCTCTGTTTAAATTAAACTCGCTATTAAATCGTTTAAAATTTATGCCATTATCGTATGCTAATGCTTCCAGTTGATCTAACTGATCATCTGTAAACATAGTAGGATTTGATCGGTACGCTGTTACTAATTCACGTACCTTATACGATTCGTAAGGTGATGCCATCAATTAAAAAGGTAACTCATTTGGTCTACGATCAATATTGTCATATCTACCAAAATTAAATCTTCTTATATAATCAATATTTCCAGAAAAACCATCTCGGTATTTGTACAATTCATCTAATGCTTCATAAGCATCGTAATCACCCATATCAGCCAAATTTTCTAGTCTTCTTATTTCTATATCTATGTCATTATCAATACCAGATGTTAACTGAAGTAAATTTCTTTTTGGAGCACGTGTTTTAGAATCAGGGCCTACTAATAAATCAAATCTAGTAAAAGAATTGTCCCTTGCTAATATTTCTCTATCTATACTTTCATCCTTAATTCTTTGAATAATTTGATTTTTTTGTGTTTTAGTTAATTTATTTGGATTTTTAATTGTACGTGGATGCTTATTAGCATAATTTATTAAACTTTGCCTATCAAAATAATTACCTTTATCGATCATATCAGTAATTCCCATATTCTCTGCAAACTCACGTATTTCAGATGGTGCTGTTGTTTTTCTTGTTAATGACCTAGAAGGATTTGTTCTAGATAAATTTTTCATTTCTCTATATGCAAGCCCAGCATCTGTAGGAGCAGGTCTTCTTATTCCTGTTAAAAATCCTAAAAGATCACCTCCCATAGGAATAGCTTCTCCAGCTCTACTTGTCATAGGTATTGGTTGACCACTAGTAGAATCTAATGGAAGTCTGTTTCTTCTAATTTGACTTCTAGTTTGACCACCTAATAAACCTTGACCACTTGGCAACAAACGTTGACCACTTGTTAATTCAAGTAAATTAGATCGTTGTGGAGAAGGAGTTCCATATCTACCATATTGAACAGAACCACTTAATAATGGTTGCGTATCTAAAGGAGATGGACTACTTCTAAATCTATTAATTATACCTCTACCTCCTCTTACAGCACCAGCACCTAGTGCAGCACCACCAGCTAAACCACCTAATAATCCACCTACTGTTTCAGAAGTAGCTTCACCAAAAACACTTTCACCCCTAGATACTGGTCTTAAAGTATCAGGAAGAGCACCTAATAATGCTGTATCAACAAAATCAAACAAACCCTTACTAATAGCTTTATTTTCTTTTTTAAAATTAGCTTGTAGTATATTTGCTAACCCTGCAATAAACTCAGCTTCTTCGTCTGTATACCTTTGAGGATTTTTATTGTAGGAGTCTATTATTTCTAATACTAAATATGGATCCATATCATCTCCTTAAATCTTGTAACATTAAATTCATAAGATTACCTCTTGGTGTGTTTTGATTTACTACCAAATCTAAACCGTATGTTGGAAGAACTCCACCAAAATCAGGTAATTGAAATTCAGGTAAAGTTGGTCTTGGCATTCCAATAAATTCTTCAGCAGTAGGTGCATAGAAATCAAATAACCTTGGATTTGTACCAAATCTACCAGATGTATTATAAACATTTATAAACTCATCATAAGCATCTATCGCTTTTTTTGCTTGTTGTCTATCTAATTGTTGCTGTATCATAGCTCTGTTAGACTTCATAACATTTAATTCTTGTTGTTCCTTTCTATTTAACCTGTCTTCTGCCAAGTCAAACCTTCTAATGTCTTCATCAAGTTTATCACGCTGCATTTGCATTTGCGTATTAAACTGTCTGTCATCTTGTTGCATTTTTCTATTAGCCATTACATAACCAAGTAATGTATCTTGTAGTTGATTGACTACATCAAAACCTACTAATGCTGGATCTACTGCCATTTTATACTCCTATTAATTTTAAACTCTAAACCATTGAGTGCCATTCCATCTATATAGATTTCCATCAACACCAAGTTCTTCAAAACCTTGCATTGGATTATTTACTGGATCATATCCGGGTGGTAAACTTTGAGGTCTACCTTCTCCATATGTTCCTCCAAAAGGCCCTGTAGATTGTTCATCACTAACTTGTCTAATTGTAAATTCATCTTCACCAGATCTTTGTATATTTCCTAATGCTGTTGTTAGTGCATCCTGAAAACCAAACTGTGAATCTAAAACATTACCTCTGTATCCACCCATTGCTTGAGATAAATTAGTTTGATATTGTCGATTAAGATCTCGTAATCCAGCAGTTATATTAGATTGTCTTCTACCAAAACCTTGAGGCATGCTGGATATACCCATACCTCCTGTCATATTTAACAAATTTCCTTGACCAGATAATCTTTGAGCAGATAAATCATTTCCTAATCCATATCTAGCCATAGAAATTTCTTGTTGCATACGATTTGATGATGGTAAAAATATTTGACTTGAAGGATCCAAATCTTGTACATCAATTCCAGAAAAATCTCGTAAAAAAGCTAAAGGACTAGAAGTATCTGCAGGCGGTTCATTACCTGTAGGAGTTACGTTCCAGTCATAATGATAAGGTGTATGTGCCATTAACTACCTCCTTAATAATTTTGCATTGGTTGATTATAGAGTTATAACACTAGGCTGAGGCAATACTGTTCTTGGATCAAAACTTTGAGGCAAAGATAATCTATTTACTGGAGCGTTCATTGCAGCAGGTTGATAAGCTTGTGCACCAGCAATATTAGCTTCTGGAACATCAACAATAGAATTAACTACTGGAGGATTTAATAAGCTTTGACCGTAATTAAAACCTGCAGCTTTAATACCTGTAGTAAGTGCTGAAGATAGTATTCTATTATTTAATGCATTTTGAAAACTATCTATACCTGTATTGTATCTATCTTTAACGCTTTGAGAAAATTCTTTTAAGTCTCCAGTTAATGCATCACGATTCATTCCAAGCTCTACTGCATCAGAACGCCTACCGCCACCAAGTTCTAATCCAGCTCTTGATCCTATTAATGACCCAGCAGTTGCTCCTAAACCTGTTAATGCTGCACTACCTAATGCTGCACTACCTAATAAACTAGCTCCACCAGTAAAAGGAGCCAACGCTAACGCTCCTAAGAAACCACCTAGTCCACCACCAATAGAACTAAAAAGTCCACCTCTTTCTCGTCTTTTTTGTTCTTTTTCTAGTTGTCTCTCATAATTTCTTTGAGTCTCTTGTTGTTGTTGTGTTAAAAATAAATTCTCAATTGACATTACTATCTCCTATTAAACTTGTATTTCTGTTTTCCAAACTGATGTTACATACCAATCTATTACACCAGAAGGATCTGCTCCTGCCTGTACAGATATAGCAACTTTATCTTTTGCTCCTACTGTAGGAGGATTATCAAAATCAGATCGATTAACTACTATAGATGTATTACTTGCAAGAGTTGCAGTATACGTAGCTGTTGCAACAGTATCTACAGTAGCATCACCATCATCTTGTTTTTTAATTTTAAAAGTAAGATCTGCACTAGTATCTGTTAATGTTTCTGGTCTAAATAAAATCTTTTCGCAACTCATTGTATATGGTGTTAAATATGCTGTGTACTCTTGATCCATACCTGTTTGTTCGGTTATAGAAAACCAAGGAAGAAATACTTCTGATGTTGATATATCATCTTGAAAGTTATGCACAAACATACGATGATCTATAAACTTAGTATCATACTGTAAATTTTTAGTTCTTATTGTACCCTTTGATATAATGTCTTCATTCTTAAACATATCTGATCGCCAAAGAATACCTTGCTCTTTTCTATATCTAGATAGTATTCCATCTTTTCTAACATACAATACTTCTTCACCTTCTTTTAAAATAGCAACAGACGGCTTATATCTAGCTACGTGTATCTTGTTTTGTTTTAAATCGGTTAATCTTCTGCTAACTCTATCCATTATACATTGTCCAACTTTTTAACAAGTCTGTATTCAAACGTTATATTGTTTATAAAAACAGTAGCACTTGTTGTTGTAGTATCTAATTCAAGCATATACGTAGAGCTTTCTGCTGGTGTATCTAAAGACCACTTACCTTTTATCCAGTTATTAGTACCTGTTGTACTAGAACCTGATGAAAAAGATTCAAAACTGTATCCACCATTTTTGCTATATTTTATTTTTGAAGATATATCTGCTGTGCTTTTGTATTCAACATGAACAGCGTACAGTTTCTTAATTCTATTTGGTTGATTAAAATCAAAATTTTTTGTCTTAAAACTTATATTCTGCATTGCAACTGGAGTTCTATTATGTTGATAAAACTCTAGACTACTTGTTGCATCAATCGCTACAAGAGATTGACTAGAAGATGTTAAGTTAGAAACAACAGGATTTGTTATACCATCATGTGTAAAATCTTTTAAGAATGTAAAGTTACCTCTTTTTAAATCGTATGCGTAAGCATCACCATCACTCGTACAGTTTTTTATAACATACACTAAGCTTTTTAATTCATCATATATAATAATTGTATTGTTAGAAAAAAATGTACCCCAAACATCATCATCTATTTTATTTTCAGACAAATTCTGTATTGCATTTCCTGTATATAAATACAAACCATTTTTATTTACCCAAACAACACCGTATTGAGTTTTATAAACTGCACCATGATGTTCTACGCCCATAAGGTTTTTTGTATCTTCTAAAAACCAGTTAGCATCACTTGGTGAAGATATATTTATAATATCCATACTATTACGTTTATAAGCTAGTAATCTATCAGCATAGGACTCTACGGCCATATAATGATCTGCATCACCTTTGGCTGCATCAATAGTATTAAATGATGGAAATGTATCTAATCTATTTGGCATACTATACATTATCATATCAGGATGCACAGTTAAATCTGCAGCATTAGCATGTCCTGCTATTTTATTAGAACCTTTTGATTTGTCAGCAGTTCTAACGTTGCAAACAAAAACTCTATTATTAGATACAACTGCATCTTGCCAATTTTCACCATCGCCACCTAAATGATTAGTAAATATACTAGACGGATAACCATTAATAATTTCATAGTTTAATAAACTTAATTCTGTTACCTCTAAATAATCTGTTACAGATGTACCTATGTAATGTTCATCTCCAGAATTTTGTTTCCAATCAGTAAAGTCTCCTTCAAGACTTGTACGTGCTCCTTTTGTAAGATCAATATCTACAAGAAGTGTAAACTCATCATCACTATCTTTTTTACGAATATATATTCTACCACCTGATATTCTAGAATCATAATCTCCTTTAGCACCTATTTGTATTTTTAAAGACTCTAAATCTGTATGAGTTAAACTAGTATCTTGAGTAGATGCTTTAGTAGTATCATCTTTTCCATAAAGAGCTAATAAAGATTCTTGATTATCATCGTAAATAAAAGACTGTGCAAACTCATATTCACCTCCTTCTATAGCACCTGCAGAACCAGATGAAAATACTTTTAATGTAAATCCTTTGCCTGCATCTGGATATGTTAAGGTATCTCCACCTGCATTAAAGTATTTCATGTTACTTCCAGTATCTGTAGGAGGTGCTAAATCATTGTCTTTTGCAAAATAACCAGAGTAAGATTTACTATTTAAACTACTTTTAAAATGTGTTCTTGAAATCCAACCAAACCATTGTATTTTACCTTTAGTTCCTACATTAGTATCGCAACATCTAATTTGATCTTCAGATTTATAATATAAAACTTTACTAGACTGATTATCAGTACTATAACTCTGCAATGTAATTGCATCTTCTGTATAATCTGTAACACTATTTGAATACACATCTATCTTGTGTTCTTCTGGATGTGCTATTAAAACTATTTTATCTCCTGATAAAATTCCAGTTATAGTTCCTGATACACTAACTAAATTATCTGCTAAACCTGTTCCACCTAATGCTGTAGATATTTGAGCAGGAGTAGCTCTATCTAAAAAAATTGTAGTTGAACCATTTCCACCAACAACTGTGTATACTCCATCTATTACACCATCAGCAATTGTTTGACCTAAATAACTTCCATCACTATTCATACCAGAAAGAACTATTTCCGTTCCAGTAGGAAACCAATTGTGTAAATTTAAAGCTGTTCCAGCAGCAGAATTACTACCTTGATTATAATCTACTTTATCATCTCCATCACTAAATCCAATAACAGAATGCGTAGTTCCGTTTGTAGAAAAAGCAAACCCTCTGCTTGAAGCATTTCCAGTTAATGTTAATGACCTTGCTGTTCCATCGGCAAAATGATCTGTTTCAAAATAACCTAATCCATAACCGCCCTCTATCGCATCTATATGGCTAGTATCTAAAGCAGCAACTTTATTATTGCTTGTATCTTTCATAGATAAACCAGAATCAATTACACCTTGCCTAGTAAACATAATGTTTTGAGCATCTGACAATTCGTTATCTTGAATATCAGATGGATCTTTTAGATTATTAATACCACCACTAAAATCTCTTACTGGATATAATGCTTTAGGCATTAAACTGTTTCCCCCAAAATGTACATTGTCCGTTTACTATTTCTATTGGTTCTATTTGAAAATTGCCTTTTGGTTTATCAAAAAATGTTACAATGCCAAAGCAATGATTCCAATTATGCAATCTACCTTTTAACCATTTGTTTTTATTTGGTCTCATATCTTTTAAGCAACCCATTGACCAAGCTGCAATCGTGCCAGAGTCTAGTTTAGTTAAACTATGTCTTTGAATATCGTGAGTATGTCCATAGACAATATTAGAACCGTAAGCTTCTAGATGTTTTTTAGCATGATAAGTTGTAGCATATGCACCATGTATAAAGTTTAACTTTCCTATCTTTAATGGTTTATTGTAAGATAAATAATGATAGCCTCTTTCTTCCCATCTGCAAGCTTCTTTAAACGTATAACCTTTAAGATATGGATGCTTATTTACAAAATGATCTAACCATTCATCATGATTACCTGCTAAAATGTAACGCTCTTTGCATTCTATTTTATCAAGCACTTTGTCAAACATGTCAATACCTTTGTTTACTTTTTCTATTTCAAGATCTACGTCTATTAATTGATGTTCAAGATTTGGCAATCTTTTACCTTTAAATCTCCAAGCAGAAACAGAATCCCATTCACCAACATCACCCAGATTAATAAATATTTCTGGTTTGATATATTCAATTGCTTGCAATGCAATATCTATAGCTTTTATGTCATGAACAGGAAAATGTTGATCTGGTATAACTACAGCTCTTTTCATTTATTCCATTAATTCAAAATGTACTAGATCATCAAAATTATTATCTTTGGTAGTACGTTGTCCTTTAAATTGACTACTGGCATTCCAGTCGCCTCCCCAACGAACTTTATAGCCTAGCCTATTTGCTGTTGCTAACATCCATCCACCTAGATAATGAAAATCATCTCTAGCTTTCCAATCTATAGGATATGGTGCTATATCAACGGCCATGCCTAAAACGTGTTTACCAAACTTTGTTTTGCTTTTGCCTTCAGCAACTAATTGATCTTGTCGCTCTTGACTTCTTTTTCCTTCAATAACTGTAATATCAAAGTACTTAACAACCTCACTTAGAAGATGTACAAGTCTTTCATCAACTCCTTCAAGTCTTTGCTTACTTCTTTTTCCTAATCTTGGCATTATTTCTTTTTACGTTTTGACTTAACAATCATTCTTTGAAGTTTTTTAGGTAGTGTCTTTTGCTTTTTAGTTAGCATTGACTTACCTTTTTTCTTCATTGGTTTACCTGATTTTTTCTTTTTAGGTCTTCCAACCCTTGATCCGTATGTTCCTTTACCCATTGGCATTATTTTGCTCTCCTTACTTTTCTTGCTATTGATTTACTATACTTAGCTTTACCCCTGCCTTTAGCACTAGCAGCTCTTTTTCGCCTGTTAGTAGATGCTTTTTGACTAGGCGTTAAGCTCTTTCTTACTGATTCTGGTAGATAACGACCACGTTTCTTTTTAGGTTTTTTCTTATCTCCTTTGCTAACATAATCCCATTTTTGTTTTGACCATTTAGATAGCTTATTACTTGAAGATTTTTTACCAGAGTATCTACCTCCCATATCTTTATAATATTTAACAGCTAACTGCATAGCTCTAGCAGAATGTTTTCCACCCATTTTTCTTTTAGCTTTAGCTTTTGCTCTTGCCCACTTAGCAGGGTCTCTCTTTTTAGCAGTAGCCATTATTTCTTAATCTTTTTTACTTTACCATTTTTGGTTCTGGCAAACTTATGTGTTTTAGTTTCTCTTATGAGAGTACCATAATGTTTCTTGCCTCCCCACATCCAACTAACTTTTTTAGCCATAACTTACCTATTTCTTTTTTTTGTGTCTTTTTGCAAATGCTTTAGCTGCAGCAACTGAACCAAATCCCCATCTTTTTAAAGCTAATGCTTTTCTCGTAGGTCTTCCTTTTGAATCTTTCATTGGCCCTTTCATTCCTGCAAACCTTGCAGCAAAACTAACTCTTCTAGGACTAGTGCCTTTACTAAGAGGAGGTTTTAAATTGCTACCCTCTCTTTTAGCAGAAGCTCTACCTTTTGCATTTAAACCGCCTTTAGGATTTTTACCTGCTTTTCTTTGCCACGCAGGTGTTTTATAGCTTCTCTTAGTTGATTTTCTCTTGGCAGGCATTATATACCAATTTTTTTAAGAAGTACACTTTTGATTACTTTCCAAAGTGCTTCAAGTATTTTTTGCTCTGTAGCTTCTGAAATGATAGGTATGTCGACTGATTTATTTATTTCAGCAATTACCTCTGCACCATTTTCATCTGATAAAAGATCATCTGCTATTAACTTCGCTAACATAGTTAACTCCTATTTTTAACTGTTTTTATTTTGTATGTAAGATACACAATAGTCATTATACCTATAATACATTGTAGTATCAAGTTTATTTCGGCAAGATGTATGCCGTAATTCATAAAAGATACACCAGAAACCTTTAAACTGTCCATTAGTGTTTTCCATTAATGCGAGATAGACTACCTTCTACTCGGCTAATTTGATTATCTAAGTCGTTAATTTCTTTAGTAATTGCATCAAACTTTCTATCTAATTTATCATCAGACTTGTTCCAACGTTCAATTAATTTAATAATCATGCCTTCCATGTTTTCCAAGGTTTCTGATTGACCTCTATTTTCTGTTTTTAAATCTTCTAGAGTTTCTTGTTGCTTTGCTGATTTATTAGATAGTGATACTACTAGATACACAAACATTGCACCTACTACACCTATCATCCCTGCTTCACCGTATACTGCCATAAAATCCATCAAAATACCTTAAATGGTAATAGGTTCCAAATATACATAGAAACAAAAGAAAACATACCGCCTAATACAGTTGCTATTACATCTTTATTAGACCATGCTTTATGATCAATATAGTCATATAATTCTTTACCAAAAGCCAATATAAACAATACAATCCATGATTTTGTAATTGCAAATCCAGCAGATCCTGCCATAAAATGCATAAATTTATCAGAGCCAAATTGAAGAAGAAAATCATTTACCTTACTCATTTTCTTTTCCTTTTTTTATTCCAACTAAGTGGATTAATGTTAAATTCTTTTTCATAAAACTTTACTTTCTCTGCCAGTTCTTCTCTTTCAATCCTTTCTTCCACGATATGTTTATCAAGTAAGTTCCCAATTTGTTCATTAGCATCAAGCATTTTCCCTTCAAGAGAAGCAATTCTAGTTTCAACCTTCCAATACCCATATATTAATGCACCAACTGCAAGAAATACATTAGCAAGAAACTTTATATTAAGAGAAATAACAGCGTTGTCATCAATAATAGCACCTCTATAACTGCGAGCTGTTTTAGGTTTTTCACTCATTGAATCCTTACTTCTTCCCATTGATTATGTAATATGCAATAATTATCTCCATGATACAGCTTACCAGCATACCAATGCATTGTTGAATCTTTTGCTATAATCTCTATAAATACAGTATTTGTATCTGTTGGTGTTAACTCGTAACCCCCTACAGACCAGCCAGAACTACAATTAAGATTTGTAGATGTAAACAACAGGAATATTATAACTCGTACTAACATTTGCATTTACATTTGCATTTTTCATAAAAGTACATCCTTACTTTAGCACCCAGTTCATAGTCATTTGGGTATTTTTTTATTAGTTTTTTAATCTTATTCATAATGTCTTTATTACATGATTTTCTAATTTATGTTTACCTACAATCATTCTACCAGTTCCACCGCCATGTCTAGAATCACATTCATCTACATAGGCTTTTTCAATAGTATCCCAACTATCACTTCTTTTAATTATTTCACCATCTAAAACTAAAAAGTATTTATACCTAGAAGGATAAGTCAGGGTCTCTACCGTACCATCTGGATATGTTTTTTTCCTAGTAGCACTAGGACTAGAGTTTCTATAGAGTTTTAAATCGTGACCCTGAGAACTTTTCCTTATAAGCATTAGTCTTCCTTTACTTCTTCTAATGATTTTTTTAACATTTTTACAAATGCATCACGACCTACTCTAAGTTGGTCTGCAACAAAACTGTTTGATGCTTGTTTGTTTTGTATGTCGTTAATGTGATTTACCATCATTTTTTGCTCATCAGTCATATCTTCTATAACGTATTCTTTACCGTCAAGATTCAAGACTGGCTTTTCTTTTTCTTTTTTAGCCATTATTGACTCCTTATGTTAGTTGTTATTTACTTTCTAATTCTTCTACCCTTGCAGATAGCTCCTGTACAGCTTTAATTAAAGGAAATATAAGATTTCCATAAGTCAAAGTTTTAATACCACTATCCTGTGTTGGTGCATACGTTTCTACGTTCCCAACACCATGCTTTGCAAGTGCCGCCTCAACTTCTTGTGCAATTAATCCAACCTGCGTTTCTGTTGGGTCACTTGGTCTTTCATGTATTAGGTTGCCATCTTCATCTTTTGCATCCCATTTACTATGTCGTATTTCATCTGGAAAGTCTGCTGGATTTTTATACAGATATGTTTTCAACTTTAGTTCTTTAATAAAATCAACACCTTTTAAATCATAATCTGCTACATCTTTTTTAGTTCTCTCATCAGATGAGTATGGTGTTATGCTTGATACCTGTGCCTTGATAGCTGAGATACTTGTATTTCCTAGTGCTATTTCATTATCACCAGTACCATCTGCATTGTAACCTATTACAGTTTGATTACCGGCATTAGCTCCACTTCCATTAGTATAAGCACCCAGAAATGTATTTTGAGTTCCTGTTGTTAAATTATTAGTTCCGTCATGCCCTGAATTACTTCCTAAAGAAGTATTAAAAGTTCCTGTGCTAATATCACCGCCAGCACTAGCACCAATACCTGTGTTATGAGTAGCTACGGAACCTCCACCACCGGGGTCATTAGGTGCAACCATTTCTAGTGCCATCCTTCCCACTCCAGTATTAAAACTTCCATGAACATTAGTTTCTAATGTTTCGTAACCTATCGCTACATTATATTCCCCTACTGTAGTAAGTGTTAATGCTTTATAACCTAATGCAGTATTTTGGTCTCCTACATTTAAAGATTTACCGGCTTGATACCCTACAGCAGTTGAACCAGAGCCAGAAGTAAGAACTTGTAATGCTTGATAACCAATACCAATTATACCATCTACAGTAATATCAGCACCTTGACCAGCGTGATAGCCAATTAAAATACTGTCATCTGAATTTGTTGTGCTTGCACCAGCCCCAGAACCAATAAGCACATTTTCGTGTCCAGTAGTCATAGCAAGACCTGCATTACCGCCTATTGCGACATTTTCAATACCAGTACCGTTTGCTACCGCTAAAGCTTTATAGCCTATTCCAACATTATAACCATCTCCAGAATTGTCTGTAGCATTTAATGCTTGGTATCCCACAGCAACATTTCTATTTCCTACATTGCTTACTAAGGCTCCAGAACCAACTGCTACGTTGTAATCTCCAGCATTTGCAAAGTTAGCCGAATACCCTAAAGCTACGTTATGTGTTCCATCAGTACAATTTTTTAATGTATCAGCACCTAAAGCGGTATTTTGACTGCCAGTATTTATATTATTACCACTTCTATATCCCACCATCGCGTTAGCAGTTCCACTTGTAAGAGGAGCTAAAGCCTTAAATCCAATACCTGTATTTGAATCTGCACCACTTGTCATTGTGCCAGTACCAGCTACTTGGTGACCAATAAAAGTATTTTCTACTCCACCAGAGGCTATATTTAATCCAGCTTGATAGCCAAGTAAAGTTGTGCCTACTGCTCCACTTGCATCATTATTACTTAGTGAGATTCTTGAGTTATCGTCAAGTGCAAATCTAATATTAGCAGAGCCAGCATAAAAATTTAGACCACCTAAAGCATTATAAAGATTAAGATTGCCATGACTTGATGAGCCATATCCTAAATAACCTTGTTGAGCATTAGCAGAATCTCTAAAGCTGACAACATTAACTAGTCCATTACCAGTTGTATTAGATTTAATTACTAGCTCAGGGGCGGCTAAACCGCTATATCCTCCAACATATAATACGCCATCATGACCAAGCCTAAGTTTTTCTGTTGGATTTTGACTACCACTTGCAACTTTAAACATTAAATCAGTTCGTGCTTCAGAGGTACTAAAGGTTGCTCCAGCTTCTGCTAATATACTAGCACCTGTGTTATATTCAGAACTTCCATCGTAACCTTGAAAAGCTATTTCTCCTAAATCATCGCCAGAATCAACAGCACTATTAGTTCCTACTGTATTGTTATTTGAGTGCCTTAATTGTATTCTCGGTATTTTACCTTCATTAGTAGAAAATGCTGTTAAAACTAAGTTTACTGCCGAATTGGAATTTCCATATATTGATAGTTTTCCATCTGGACTTGAATCTCCAATTCCAAGATTACCATCAGATGTAATTCTCAATTTTTCAGTAGCATCACCACCTGTGCTAGTTTCATTAGATGTCCAGAACGACAAACCAGTCTGGTCTGCATCAGCACCAGTTTGAACTACAGCAATAGCGGCTTTTTTATTGTCACCACCAGAAGCTCTTGAAAATCCTATTGATGCTCCATAGGCACCATCACCAGCAGAGGCTCCGAGACTGTTTAAATATATATTATCCGTCGTATTACTGCTTGCGGCAAAACCTGCACCTTGTACTATTTTTAACATACCATCAGATGTAAGCCTCATTCTTTCTAAAACACTACCGTTATTAGCGGTATAAAATTTCATAGCTCCATAATTATCTCCAGTATCTCTTACTGTAGAAATTTTTCCTATAGTAGTTTCTGATGTAGCATCGTCTTGCCAAGTCCAATCTAGAGATACACCAGAACCATCACCAGCTCCTGTGCTATCATCATATTTTAATCTCATAGCTGTATATTCTTGATTGTCTAAACTACCAGAAATACTTACATCTAAAGTTCCAGTTATTATTTCGCTATAAGTACCACTATTATCTCCATTAACAATTAAATCTCCATCTATAGTAACATCGCCAGAGATTGTACCTCCAGACTTAAGACCATTTTCTGAACTAATAAAATTAGTAATCATTTTAAACCTCCACTACTCTAACAGCACAGGCAGAGCCTTTGCCTAAATGATTAAAATATATTGTTGATCCTAACCCTTGAGGAACTGTCATAAAAATTAATGTTTCTGCAGGTATAACTAAATCATTAGATGTATTACAATCTGTTGTAGAGCTAGAAAAATTGAAATATATTTCGCCAGCAGCGTAGATACCTATTTGGCCAGACTTTGAAACATCTAAATGTATAGTGTCTGTTGTTGCTGTTCCTCCATGAGTTGCTGCCGCATTGACTGTCCATTCACCACCAAACCCTGCTGAGTTAAGTGATTCTTGTACTGATAAGTGTTGTTTTTTTGCCATGTTATCCTCCTGCTCTAAGGATTGACGATCCGTGAATGAGCTTGTTTGTTAATTATGTTAAATATTTTTGTAACTCTTTTTCATATGTAGCTTCTAATGCTTGAGACTGTGCTAAATGTCCTTGTGTTAACTCTACGTCTTCATCATTAATTGCTGTTGAAATCTTTCGTTTTAAACACCTAGATGCCGCTCCGAGCACCATTAATCTTTCTGCATCTACTGGAAAAAACTTTGTAGCTGTTGAATCGTGTGCAATTTCAGTACTTCCATCTGTAGTTGGTTTTACTGGTACTGAAATAAGATTGCCAGTAGTTAATGATGCATCTGCTAATACGTATAACTTTTCTCCTTTGATATAATATACAGGATCATTGCTTGTTGCATAATAAATAGAAGAAGAATTTTCTGCTCTTGCAACGTGATTTACTACTATTCTATTAGCTTTAATATTTGATTTATGCACATCTAATATAATTTTTTCACTAATATCTAAACCAGTAGACGGAATATCAGACTCTTGTGAGTTATTAATTAATTTAGGCAAAGGAGTTTTGCTTAGTATTTCTGAACCTACAGCTAGTAATGAATCAGTTATAAGCTGATCATCTCCAACATTACCTATTAAATCTTCTACTTGTACTTTAAATGATGCCATTATGATATTACTCTTTCGGTCATGCTACCAGATGATAAAGTTCTTTCAGTCATAGTAACAGTATGTGGTGTATAATAATTTCCATAAACTTTTACAAATTCACCTAAATTACCAGTTCCTTCCCAAGAAGAAACTCTAAGAAAATTTTCATCTGAAAAACTTACTCCAATATATGTTAGTTTTTGTAATGTTCCTAATGTATCTACAGCATATAATGTTCCAGAGGTATCAAAATTAACAACAGCTTCAACTTCTATAGTAATTGAACCATTGTTAGTAGTACTAGTTGTTTGATCACTTGATGAATTAGGTAAATAGTTTATTTCTTTAAAATCTGTCATTAGAAATCGTATCCTTTAATATGATAGCCAGAACCATCACGACCTTTATTAGCATAACGTAAGCCTTCTCTAACACACATATCAAACTCTCTTTTAAAATATTGAGCAGCTTGAAGTGTTTCTGGCCGTAGCTCATAGCCTTTAGCTATTGCATATTGTGCTAAACCTTCGTGAAACTCTTCTGGTATAGCAGGTGACTCTGTAAGCGTTATGCCAGAACCAGATGCTACAAAATCTTCATCTAATTTTACAGCATGTACATTGATTTGCTTTACTTCTGTAGGAGATACATAGCTAGTTGTAGTATCTTCTGTAGAAGTTTTTACAATAGCTATTGCATCTCTTTCAATAAAATATGCGTGATTAACTGCGTTTTCTCTTTCTTTAGGCATTATATATCCGTATCAATTTTTTCAGGTTGCCCTACTAATCTCGGTATTCTATAATTATCATAGTCTACCCTTGTTACTTCTAGTATGTTACTATCTAAAGGATAATAACGTTTATCAATTGTTGTATTAAATGTATACAACGTTTTTAAAATTCTTGTTCTACGACAAAACTCATCCAATGCTTTATTAAGAAATATTCTTATTTGTGCATCTTGTAAGTCTGGATGATGTTGTTTTACCGTTTCTATTAATTGTTTTTGTGTCATATGTTATTTAGCTAGGGGAGCAATAAAGCTCCCCCAACTTGTTTTGTTCATTGTGTTAACTGATAGTAATACCAGCAGCGACTTTGCCGAGTCCTCCTACAATGTAGTAGTTTGTACCATCTGATACTAACTTTACATAATCGCCTGCAACTGCTTGCCCATCAACAAATGAAATAGTAGTATCACTACCATCACTTGTGTCAGCAACATCGTCAGCAGCACCAGCACTAACTGATCCTAGTATAGCACCTGATGGAGCTACTACTGTATAACTCGCACCTGATGGGGCAGCCTTTACAATAAAAGTGCCTTCCCATCCTATATTGCTAGGAGCAGGTAAAGTTGTTGCAAACTCACTACTTGAATTTAGCATAAACACTTTACCACTATCAGCATTGCTTAAGGTTGATGCGGCTGTCAATTCCTTGACACCTGCACTTGAACCACCTAGATAAGGTCTAGCCATAATAAGCCTCCTTACGCTGTGATTTTAAACAGATGATGACTTTCAATTAACTGTATACCAACACCTTCATCAGACATATATTGATCCTTAACACCATCAAAAGCATTATCTGTTTTGATGTTTGTCTGATACATAGATGGGCGATACATTGCATGAAATAGATTTTCCTCAGAAACAACTACCATGTACTTGTTATAAGGCCCACGTAATGCTGGAGTTGGAATCAACTGCAACATTCCATGAGGTGTTTCAAGTAACCTATAGTTAAATCCAAGACCATCACGTTTCATATCTCCAAGGTTAACTGTCCAACCTGAGTTGCCAGCTAATCCTGATGCACCTGCCATTTTTGACCAGTATCCTAAAGCACCAGCTCCAACAAAAGCACGCTTTACACCTACTTCTGGTATATACTGAAATACTTTTTCTGTATCATCAACGAAATTGCCATAAGCATAACTTGAATCAACAGTAAAGATATTTTGATCATCATCGCTTGATGAAGATATTCCATAGTTTTCTAATGCAGAAATAATTCCATAAGTTGAACGTATTAGATTGCCATCTGCATCAGTACGGCCACCATCAGCAAAAGAATCAGAAGTAGAACCATCATAAATATCTAATCCAGTTCCACCTACTCTCTTACCAAATAAGAAAGCTTTTTCTTTTTGCATCTTGTGTTCTTGAGCTTTCATTCTACGAAGCCTAGCTAACTCAGATGATTCACCTCTAAGAACTGCAGCCTCAAGGGTTCCAGTTACTTGTAGTGGTGTTTTAAATATCTGAGTTGAGTTCCACACAACGCCCAGTTCATCTGACCATGCATCTGGAGCTGAACTTCCTTCACCATGTGCATTACCAACAACAATAAAAAAATCATTATCAGCAACGTCTATTGCGGCATCACCCATAACTTTAAATTTTACTGTGTTTGAATCAACGACAGAAGAAATAATTGCATTACCTCTTTTGGTTGATTTTGTTGAATCCCATACCTCACAAACAAGTCCAACATAAGAACTATCTGCAGAAGAAGATAATCCTTTAATGTTGTCTATGTCCATATTATCTGATTCAGCATCAGCTGCACTTCTGCTTGCAACATCTGTTGCAGACTGAAACTCTTGTTTTACCCAAGGATTACGATGTTCAAACATCTTAAAAGTTGGGTCTGGTACATCACGTTGTTCTATATTACTAATTAAAGTAGTAAAAGGGGCAACGTCTGTCCATAGCTCCTTAGTGACCTGCGGATCTACGTAAAAATTTCGTCTATCCGTATAAAGTACACCAGAAGCTTTTAGTAGCTTTTCTGTAGCTGCCATTTGTAACTCCTATTATTCTAGTTTACTTTACGACTTACCTGCCCAGTAAAGCATCACTAAAAAGTTGTTCATCTGTTCTAGGCTGTTCTGCCTGACCAGTTTGAACTGCAGTTGTTTTAGGCACATTTAAACGATTTGCCTGATTCTGCATCTCTTCTGTTTTTTGCTTGACTACTGGATTAGGATTCGTCCTTAATTCAAACAACTTGGCTAAATTATCTAATGTAAGATTTTCAGGACTCTGCGACCACCGTACAAACTCCATAGCTTTATTCTGATCCCATCCAAAGTTATTTACAGCATGGCTCATAGCCTGTTGCTGTACCATCTGTGCTTGTTGCTGTTGCATTTGAGCTTGATATTGTTTTTGCAGTTCCTGTTCACGTACTTGGTCTTTTTCTTTTAGAAAATCCATGTACTTATCTCTATAGGCTTCTTTAGCCACTCGATACTTAAACGATTCACTTTGTGGATCATTATAAGCATCAACCTCATTGTATGAATGTGGTCTTTCAGGTGCTGATGGCTCCTTCAATGAAGGCTCTTGCAATCCTTGTTCAGGGTATGCTTGAGGTTGTCCATTGGAGACAGAGCTTTGTTCAGCAGGATTGGTATTAGATCTATAGTACTCCAATTCCTGACGTAAAGCATTAAGCTCTCCCTTGGCTTTGTCAGCTTGTGATTGCCAATATTCAAAACGAGTTGAGTCGTCTCTAGGGGAGACTTCTTGTGTTTCTTGCGTAATTGACTCAGACACACCACTATCTTGTGGTATTTCCCCATTAGGTATTGCAACTTCTTCTATATTAATCGTTGCATCCTCTCTTGGTGCCTGATCAGCATTACGTGTTTCTATGATATTCTCCATTACTTTTCCTTTGCGATTTGGTTATTTCCAGCAACCGCTTTCTTCAATTCTTATCTAAAATCCTCTGGCATCATTCGATTACTACTAGGTAAATCTTTCATAAATGGATTTAATTTATCTTGCATAACTATTAGTTTATATCTAGGTTGCCCTTTAGCAACACCTTCGTTATTTGTTGGTGCAAAACCAAATGTAGCGTTTCTACTCATTAATTCTTCTTTATTTTTTTTAAGTTCTTCAAGAGAGGCTTCTATGTATTTAAACTCATCATTAGTCATTTCACCATTTTCATAAAGTTTATAAGCTCTTGTTAGTTCTTGCTGAATTTGATCATCAAATGAATCATTATCTTTAAGCATTTGGCTTGCAATACCACCACCTATAGCACCTGTTAATCCTGCAGCTCCAACATACTCTGGATTATTTCTTAATAAATCCATACCTCTATCTCTAGCAATTGATCCATAGTTTCTTCCAGCTTGCCCTAAGTTTCTTCCAGCTTGTATTGCCTGTTGTAATATTTTACTATGCATAATTATTCATCCAACATTAGCATCTCTTCGTTCATTTCTCTAGTAGGATTAGGCTCACTAAACTCCTGTATATCTTGTTTAGCCATTTTTAGCTCATCTGCCAAACGGTTCTTATAAAGTTGGGATGCCATTTCAACTTTAGCTTCTGCCTTTGCCAGTTTCTTTTCAAATTCTTTTACTTCTACACGTTTGCGATCATGTAAAGACTCTCTTTGTGCAGTCTGCAGATCGCCACGTAGTTTCTTTATTTCATCTTGTTGTTGTTTCATTTGTGCTTGCATCTTCTGCATTTGACCTGCACGCTCTAGCACTCCTTCCATGTCTGCCACATCTGTCTGTTTTAGTACTTCTAATTGATCTATCAAACCTGCTTGATAAAGCTGCATGTAGTATTCAAATCGTGCAAATCTATTAGATGGTAACGTAGATCCTGACAAAACAACAACATCGTATTTACCAACTGTTATATCGTTAATCTTTCCTATTTCATTACCAACCCTATCATACATTGGACTATTAATAGGTATTTCAATAGGTCTATTGTTAGGTTGCATCAACCTCATAACCTTTTGACCTGTGTATACATACTGCACTAAACCTACTACTACTTTTGCCAGTTGGTTAATGCACTCTTCTACATCATCCCTTTTAGATTTAATTCTTCTTTGACCAAACTCATCTAATGCTACCGTGCCTTTGAATGTTTGTGGTGCGGCCGATCTATCTCCTTGCATCAATGCATAGATACCAAGAATACGCTCTATGTCTGCTTTTGCATCTGCTTCGTTCTTATACAATTCATTAGGAAGTGGTACAGGGCCAGCTACGATAGGTTGTCCTAGTTCTGGATCGAACTCTATAACTGCTGTACCAGCTTTACCCCACTCTGCTTCTAGATGTGCTTTATCCATACTACCACGTGGTATTAATAACTTTACATTTGTAGAACTACTAGCATGTGCTACAATAAGACTACGTATTTTATTTATGTACTCCTGTAGTCCTTTTACAAGTCTAACATCAGACAATGGAAATGGATTACGATTAAAACCATTCATAAATGGAACAATTGGATATTCTTCTATTGGCAAAATAACATTAAATAACTCTGTATCACCTGCACTAACAATTTGTTTTATCTGTGTTAACTCTACTTCATTAACCATAATACCATTATCTTCTATAAGTGTTTCTTTTGTTAAGATGTCTATAGTAGAAGTACTATTAGGTACAGAACCTTCGTGTTCTTCTCCAGCCATAGGAACAGGTTGCCCTGTCATTTGATCTAACATTAAATGATATGTAGAACCTATTTTTTTTGCAATATCCATATAGGTTCTTACGTTTGCTTTATCTGTAAATACTTTTTGTCCTTCTGCGTTAGTCAATACAACAATAGGTTCTTTCTTGTATTCTTCATATTGTGCTACATCCAGTACTCGTTGATCATCGCTTAACGGATCATATATCTTATAGTATAAACTTTTTACTTTAGTGTAGCGTTCAAATACTTCTAATTCTCTTTCTCCTGTTATTTGACTACCAGTTAATCTTCTTTTGTTGGTTACATCTTCATTGCGTAAACCATGCCTTGATTCAGACGTAGTATTAATATAACTAGTTTCTGCTGTATCTCGTATTTGATCTGCAAATTCTGGATAATGCTCTATTAATGCAGTCTCTGAAATAATCTTACCTATGATTATGTGAGCCGCATCTCTGCAGAAAGGGTCTTTTGACGAAGGGTCTATAAATAATTCCAATGGATCTATGGATTTGAGCTTAACCTCACCTGACCCTAGATCAGCATCTGGGTCTATATAAGCCATCATTGCACCCATTCCCTTAACGTAGTAGTCATCGATAGCCTGCTTCAACTCCACATTTCCATTGGAATGATCCCATATGTAGGCCATAATATCAGAAAACATCCTGCCTACTTTAGCATCAGATGTTTCCCTTGCTGTGGATTGAAATTTAGGAGAGTTAGCAGTAAGCATAGCTTTTGCCTGCTCTACTGCAGAATACACCACATTTACAACTAATGGCTCTTGAGCACGTTTACGTAGTGCTTGAACCTGATCATCTGTCCATTGTTTGCCGTTTCGGAACTCATTATCCTCTACAGCTTGCTTTGCCCAGTTCTGCCTAGCAGAAGAGTAATCAGACAGTAGATCTTGTGTTAGTTGTACTTCTTCAGTTTTTACTAAATTACTATGCATGTGGAAAGGGGCATTTTTATCTTAAACTAATACTTTAAGTAAAAGTTCCAAAACTATGCCACTTTCCAACTTATATCATCAACATAAGATTCGTCAACTACTTTTTTGTTTTTTATTTCAACTTCTTTATGAGCAGGAGGAAAACACTTTTTAGTAGCATAAAACAATCCATCCAGAAGATCATCATGTTTACCACGTGGATACAATAATAGTTCATTTTTTAACTCTTCCATGTTTTCTTGTAAAAACACTTTCTTTTGAGCAAAATACGGTTGCATTGTTTCTAGTCTTGATGATTTGCTTGTTCTAGGGTTTTCTTTTATTTCCAAACCTGATATAAAAATACCTTCTTCACTACATCGTTGTTTTAAATATTCTCGTAGCATTTCTTGATAGCCTACGCTCTCTACTCTAACCTTAACAGGTTTGAATAATTTAAAATACTCTATGATGCTTTCAGCAAGTTGCATGGGAGTTGCCCTATTACGGTAATACTGGAGAATATACCTGTTGTTGTTTTCGTCTACCGCTATGGGCATAATTACAGAGTAATCTGCTGTCTTGCGGACTGAAGAAGCAGGGTCAACCCCCATAAATACGTTAACTGGCATTTTTTTATCTTTTGTTACTAAGTAATGCCTACCAAAATCATCTATCTCTAATGTATAGTCATGATATTGAATATAGTCTAGCTGAAATAATTGATCCTCATCGCCTATAATCTGACACATGTATTCTCGATAGAATACACTACTACGACCTATAGACTCTAACTCTTCTTTTTTTTGTTTTAATTTTTTTATAGGCTGCCATTCTTCCCATAGTGCTACATTGTTTTTTAGATCTGGACTAAAATGCATATTTTTCCAGCCTTTCATATCTTTTAGTATCTCTACCATACATCGTTGATGCTGTGGAGTACCAATAACAATGATCTTTCCTTTCTTAGGATCTAAAGACGGCACAGCACTCTGCAGTAACCATCGAAGATTCTGCTCCATAGCCTCTGCTGTTTTGGTATTGTTCTCATCTTCTGGATCATCTACAATAATTAGAGTTGGTCTTTGACTTCCTACCTTTATACCACGTAACTGTTGGCCTGTACCTTTGCATATAATAACAGTACCGTCTTTTAATTCTACCTCACTTTTCGCCCATTGCCTTGCATTGTGCTGACCCCAGTAACCATAAATTTGTCGGAAAGTATTGCTGTACTCCAAGGTATCCTTTATGGTTCCAAGTAATTTAATAGCATGGTCTTGCGTACGTGAGACCAGCACAATAAGCTTTGCTCCACTATGATTCATAATGTGAAAAAGGGGATAAACACCGCCAACTATAGAAGACTTGGCATGACCACGTGGAGCAATAATATTTATTTGTTTATTGCTGTTATCAACGATAGCATCTGCTATTTGATAATGAAAATCAGGGGAAGATACGGAAAACATGTTTGGCATGATTACTTTACCAAACATAATCATATTATTCTTTAGTTTGTCTTTTATATATTTTACGTTATCCTGCATGTGTGTACGTACATGTTGTCCATATGTCCATTTGCTAGTTTAATTCAGTAGAAAATACGTCATAAGTGTATCCCAGACTTTCTATCTCTTTTAAAGCATCTAATGCGTACGTGTTCATCCATTCTATATTCGTGTCTTTCAAGACTGCTAGCACGTGTAAAGCTCTGATAGCGGCATCTAATTGTTGTGTTTTTAGATGATCGTCTGTTACTCCTTGATATTCTAGCTCTGTGTTATGTTCTTGCTTCATTTTCTTCGCTTTTCCTTTGCAATGTTAGCCTTCTATCTTCTTTAGCAATCGTATCTGCAATCTGTTTAGTCATATCTACCTGTATTGTGTCGGTTATCATCTTTTTATTAGGTTTCATCTCTAATAGATCCATTAGATAGTCATTTGCTTTTAGAAAATTGTTTACATCGCCTTTTTCTTCTGCCATTTTTAATGCAATAACAATGTTATCTACTGCAAACTCTTTGGAAATACTCTTTTTTGCTAGTATTTCTTTTAATTTTTCTTCTACCATGCGTTTAGCTACTTTTTGTTTAAGGAATCTGCGTACCGTTGCAACTGGCTTTTCCTGATCAGGTCTATATATCTTACTAAGAGTGTCATAGTCCACCTTTCCATCGCTAATGAGCATTTGTGCATAAGCGGTAATAGTATCTTTAGAACGTTTTTTTCCAGCTTCTTCCGTAGTCCACTTTCTAGCAGGGTTTGTTTTACTATATACACCATGTTCGTGATTCTTTAGAAAGTCTATCCTTCCAAATGGAGTGACCCAGCCAACTCCACAGGTAAGTTTAACAAATGTTTTAAGAGTTCCGTTTTTATCCGTATAGTTATTTCTAGCATAGCAGAGAGCGACATAGTTATCGTCTGTGCATCCATATTGGCTAATTTCTGCATCTTTCCAATGTACAAAATCCAATTTTTTATCCAAAGCTTCTTGTTTTGTATAGATGTTGTAATGTTTCTTTTTTCCATTAATTTTTCTCTGTATTCTAATCATTACTAATTAGTAATCTATTACTAATTAGTAATGCATTACTAATTAGTAATTGGATAACTTTATATAGTTAACTATACTATACTACTTAATCCCTACTCTCATGATTTTCATCGTAACCTAGTTTTTGAGCTATAATTTTAGTTATAATTTGGTATTCAGCTTCCATTTCTTCCTGTGTAGCTGCCATTTTAGTCTTAAAATGCTCAAATTCTTCATCTGTCATGGTTCTTTTTTCCCATTTACCAGTACGAGTATTGAATATTTCGTATTTTCTTTTTAATCGATCTTCCATTTAAGTAATGCTTTAAGTTAATATGTCTATCTAACACTTACAATGCAATTTAGTTCCAAGTACTCATTAAAAAGTACACCTAGAATGGGAGTGAGAGACACATGTTGACCGTACCCACCCCGTTGACGGGTTGTATAGGGGTTGAAATGTTGAGTTCAAATCATCTAGTTACGTTGTGTGCTTACGCACCCAGTACTATCCATTACTTCACACCCCTTTACAATACGGTACTATATATAAATCCCTACACTACTTTGATGTACTAATGTCTCCTTTATCTATGGCATGGTGCCTAATTACTAATCAATGTAGGAGTAAATTATGTTAGAAAAACTTAAAGAATCTGCAAAGATCGCAGGCTGGTTAACGCTTGGTGTAACAGCCATAGCAGTTGAGAAAACAGTTGATGGAGTCAAGGCCATCAAAGAAGAAATAGACAATGATGTACCACAGGAACTTGTGCGTTATCATTGTAGTATCGTACGTAACAGCATCAATAACATAACAAAGTTTAGGAGCAAAGATGGTCAAGCTACTGAATCTGTTGCATGATGTAACTGTTATAGTCATATGTACTTTTCTTACTACATCTATGATAGTAGGAATGGCTTTAGTTATCTGGCTTCTCTTTGGAGTCAGATAACTATAGATCATTTACTAGGAGTGTTTCCTTAATTTATGAACTAATGATAGGAGAATAATATCATGAAGTAATTAAATCCAAAGTCCACCAAGTAGAGCTGGTAAGAACGGACTAGGATAGAATGCATCTACCAAGAGGTTGAACTGTAATATTTACAAGGGTAAGTATTGCTATAGTTTGACCTCTTGACACAAAAATATGTAAGACTAGGGTCTTATAACTAACTGGAGAATATTATGTATCACTTTAATAAAAATTTAGAAAACAGAAGAATAGAAGAAATGCACGGATATGATGCATTAAAAGCTATCCAAAGATTGATAAAACTATTAGTTAATGATAGCTTTGATTCTATACACAAAATGGATGGAAATGCAGACAATTACATAGAACTAAACGATTATCTTGAAAGAAATCCAACACTAGAAAAAGATAATAGTGAATTATATATGTTAATAATGACTGCAAAGAGATTACTTAAGTATGGTAAGTAAATACTGATTCCTTAATCTATGAATAAGTCATCGTGTAGACATAGATACACGAACCTAAAGCAAGATAGGGTACAATATCTTACCAATTCGAGAGTAAAGTAGTAATTGGTCTTGCAAATTTTAACTAACCAATCAAGGAGTAAATAATGAAGAATAAATTAAAAGCAGAAATATTTGATATTAAATCTATGTTGAAGTACAATATACCTCTTGCATTAGAATCGTTTGAAGAACTATACTCAGAAATTAAGAAAAAAAATGAGAAAATAGATACGCTTAATAACGATAAAGATAAACTATTAATGGAAATTAAAATGATAGAAGATAAACTTATTGAGGCTACTAAGCCTTGGTATCTTAAACTAAAAGATAAGTTAACTAAATTTGGTATCAGAAATCCATTTTATCTAACAGATGGAGGCAGTTAGGGCTATCGCCCAAAGCAAGATAGGGTTAATGTTGTTCCAGTTTCGACAAATCACGGACATTTGTCCATTATTATAAAACTGGTCTTGCAAAGTAGGACTGTTTCCTTAATCTTTGGCAACTTTGCCATAACTAACCAACATAGGAGTAAATAATGAAAGATCTTAAAACCGTTGCTAAAAAAGCATTAAACGATGTTCGTAGATCAATACAACAGAACACCAAAGAATCTCTTCTTTGGCTTCAATCATCTGAGAAAGATGAAGATGGTATGTGGAAAAATGAACCCACTACAGTTGAACAGATAGTTAAATGTACAGATGATAGTATATTTCATAATGTCTGGGTAAAGCTTGAAGAGGGTTCTGCTGAAGAGCTTGATTCTTTTATAGAAGAACAGCTTATACCAAATGGTCTACGTATTCTTGAAGAAACCGAAAAGCAATCTGACAATGGAAGTGCCGTACGGTTTATGATAGCAAGACCTATGAATAAGTAACATATAATGAGATTGGAGTCTTCGGACGAGGCTACTCTTAGAAGTAGTTAATCTCTTTGTATTGTACAAATAATTTGCAAATGCAACAGTTGCACATGAGTATAGCTAAAGGGTAGATCTAGAACAAGACGTCTAGGCTACCCTTACTCATGAACATAATTTTTAAAAAAAAGGAGTGCTACGCACCCAGTATTTATTAAAAAAATACTGAGCAACAAGCTTGCACACAGCACATAAACATTGACTATTACAACAAATAAAGCTATTTTACACAGGGTAAAATGTAGTGTTTATATAGAGTACAGTAGTTGTGGACAACAAGTAAAACAGCAAACTGATTCCTTTATCTATGCTAATTAATGAAGGAGTAAACTATGAAATGTGTAATACACCCTAATGCTATTATTGAATGGCAAGAGGTAGTAGAAACTAAGAACCATCCCTTACTAGGAGATCTTGTAAAAATAACAAAAGATATACCGTATTGCCCTGAATGTTTTGAGGAATATACGGAAACAGGTACATACAATTCTAAGTTAGAAATGTGTGAACAAGATTACTTAGAATCACAAGTAGATAATTATATTGAAAACTATAGGAGCAAATAACTATGAATAACTATTCAGAAATGGTTGCAGTACAATCAATGTTAGATGATGTATATGATATTATGCAATCACTTGATACTGTAGATACCTTAATAAATAACTATGAACTAAAAGAAAATATGGAAGCAGTTGAATTGCTACATCATGCAATGAATAAATGCAACAATGTACATAATGTAATAAATGAATTAATAGGAGAAAGACCTACAAAGAAATCAAAGGAGTCATCATGCCAGTAACTTTTAATGATTTACATGAAGAAATAGTAAATGATGCTGTGCAAGACGAACTTGCAGAAAAAGTATTCTCAATACTTGACGACTTAATTGACGATCATCTTAGTTTTATGTCGTATGAGTTTAACATAAGTACACAAAATATGAAGAAACTATATGAAGCGTACATAATACAAAAGGAGAAAGAATTATGAATGCAAATTCTGCACTAAAATTTACACGATTATTGGGTTATGTAACAATGACTGCAAATGGCATTCTTAATATTACATCTAAGCTGGCTAACAAAGCGACAGATGTAGTATTAGATCGTAGACGATACAAGGTCGAAGTTATCGTAGACGGAGCCACTATACGCACTCATGAGAACTGCAGCACAGCTAAAGTTCAAACAATCATGAATGCGAGTAGTAAGTTAGGCATTTCTCAGTTAATCGTTACGGAGATGGAATAACTCCATTGGTTAGGAAAGTGAGAACCAGAGTCGCCAACAACTTAACATGTGCGTTAAGGGTATCTCGGAACACACCGAGGGTCTGCGTGGATAGCATGCGACAAGGACAAAACAAAGTGGCTCTGGCTATCACTAAAGTATAATTTGCTTTGTCTATGGACTGATAAATACGTTTTCTAGGTTTACAACTCCTTGTCTTAGATAAAATACTGTTTATCTGGCTTCCATACGGTCTTGATGTCAGACGCAAAGCAAAATTTAAAAGGAAAACAACATGAAACAAACTACTGCACCAGATACTAGACCAGCTATAGCATTTGATACAGGTACTGAAGTAAAAACTATTATGGATGCATTACGTGCGTATAGGGTTTATGAAGTAACTGATGAAGAAAACAAAGAGTACATTAGAAAAATAGAAGATCAATTTGAATTGGTCTTAAAAATGTTTTTAAAAAAATAGGACGGAGTAAGTAATGATAGCAGAAACAAGTAAGTTAGCATACAAACAATTAAACGAAAGTGGTATTGGAAAAACACAGAAGTCTAAGATTTTGTATCTAGTAAGAGATCATTATCAAAATACTAAAAAAGGATTGTCTTTAAGAGAAATATCTAATATGACAAACTTTGAAATTAATGCTGTTAGTGGAAGAGTAAACGATTTGAAAAAAGATGGATTACTTGAAACAACAGAAAAAAGAAAATGTTCTTATACTGGTGCAATGATAGCACCAGTAATACCAGCAAAAGAAAACGTAGTTTTAATACTATAAAAAAAGGGAGTAACAACATGAGCTTTATGATACATTGTGGTGGTAAAAAAGTAAACTTTGCAGAACTATCTGCAATAGAACTACCAGAAAAAACAGATACTTATGAACCAGTAGCTTTTTCTGATTTATTAACAAACACAAAACGTATTTGTGATGATTTACTAAATCTAGAATTTGTAGATCAGAAATTAGCTGTATCTAAAAATGAGCAACGATTCTTTGGATTGTTGCAGTACAAGGATCCAAACAACGAAGAAATGGGTCAGGCTATTGGTATACGTAGCAGTCACGACAAAAGCATGTCTAATGGTTTTTGTGCAGGCAGCACAGTATTTGTATGTGATAACATGGCATTTACAGGTGATGTAACATACATGAGAAAACATACAAAAAATGTACTTGAAGACCTACAAGACAAGCTAGTAAGTGTATTGTACAAAAGCAAAGACAAGTTTTCAAACATCGTTAAAGATGCTGAAAATATGAAAGAAATAACTATTAGCACAGACGATGCATATAGTTTTATAGGCAGAGCTTTTGGTCACAAAACACTTGGAGCTAGACAAGCTAGTGATGCTATACGTCATTGGAATAGTCCACCATATGCTGAGTTTATGGATCAGAATGTATGGTCACTATACAATTCTTGTACAGAAGCATTAAAGAGTACGCCACCAAATAAAATACTAGAACGTCATATTGAACTACACGATAGAACATTATCTGAGTTTGGAATAAGCTAGTATTATACCTAAAGGAATAACGGTGTCATATATTGCTCCGCACGCAATCCACAACACTACATCCTCGTGCATGGCACCGTTTCCTTTATCTATGAAATCATTAAATAAAAAGGATAAACATGAAAGACATGAACATACATCAAAAGCTGAATATTTTTCAGACCTCACTCAAGGTTGAGAAAGGTCATAGAAACAATTTTGGCAAATACAACTATCGTAATCTTGCAGATATATTTCAAGCTGTAAAGCCATTACTTAGTGAATATGGATGTTACCTTACTGTTTCTGATGAAATTGTACATATAGGTAACAGCAACTATGTAAAAGCTACAGTTACATTTGGCGACGGTAGTGATGAAATATCTGTATTTGGATATGCTAGAGAATCTGTACAAAAGAAAGGTATGGATGATAGTCAAATCACAGGTGCTACTTCATCGTATGCTCGTAAATATGCATGCAATGGTTTGTTTGCAATAGATGATACTGCAGATGCAGACAGTATGGATAACAGAAACCATGTAAGTGTATTACAAGAAAATACAAAAGGTACCGTTGAGACAGTACCTGATAATGTAGTAAAACTTAAAAGACTTTCAAACTCTGTACACTTTAAAGATGCTGTAACAAAAACAGGTAAGTCTATTAGTGAAGGTGTAACTGAATGGCTTAAGAAGCAAAAACGTACTGATGCAGAAATACTTCAAAAGTACACACAGTTGAAAGATCTAGAAATAGGTTTTAAGAATAAACAAAATAAGAAGGAGAAGGCGTAATGGCAGGTGGAATGGAAAGAATAGCAACCATAACATCAATTGATGTGCAATACGAAACTAAACAACCTTGGATGAAATTTGTTCCAGACATATTTCTTACTGCAGAAGTAAAACATGACTGGGATGACAAAATCACCATATTTGGTAGTTTCAAAAAAGACATAGCCTTAGATGATAGAAAATCTTGGGGTAGTGCATTCAAAATAGCAGAGTTCTTTGAATGTGCACTAGGCAAAAGAAATCTATTGGTGCAACCAGATTATAGTATTCCAGATGAATGGATACGTGACTGTATTGATCGTGAAATCAAAATGTGCTCGTATCCTACTACTAAACTAAAAGATTCTGGTAAACCATACTGGAACAACTTTGATAGAGTAGCTCAAGCTGGCTCTGTTGACGGTATATTGAAAAAGATGGTTTTGGATTCAGCAAAAGCTGGATACATAAAAAACTACAACTTTTCTAATGACCAGAAT
>LULO01000129.1_pt1 | contig 42715 bp, 70 predicted proteins | sample 728121 | NCBI WGS metagenome assembly LULO01 (sample SAMN03860287, study PRJNA289734) | marine metagenome | biome: seawater column; feature: ocean; material: water; isolation source: Red Sea water column Station 149 - depth 50m | place: Saudi Arabia: Red Sea | collected 2011-10-15 | depth 50 m | reverse complement strand
TTTTAAAACAATAACTGGAGTATCTCCATCTATTTGCGCTCTGGTTCCAGTTATATGCAAATTGTATGATGGCGTTCCACCTATTCCAACTTTACCATCCGAGGTAATTCTCATTTTCTCAGTAGTAGAAGCATTCCCATCTGTAGTGTAAAAAAGTAAATTTGATCCATTTTCACTAGCTGTAAATGTAGATTCAGCTAAAGATTCAATTTTTGCTCCAACTGTTATTGTAGAAGAAGCATCTTCAGCCCCAGCAAATTCAATTACTCCTAACCTATGACCAGCCGCCATAGCCGCCCCATCATCACTAAATAATCTTAAATGTCCACCTTGAGTTGCACTACTGGTTGTAGAGTCTTTTAACCATAATTGACCATCTATCTGTTCATCGTATGTATATGTATTACTACCAGATACGGTTAAGTCTCCACTGATTGTAACGTCTCCAGAGATTGTACCACCAGCTAGTGACATATTTAATCTATTGTTGGTAGTATCTAAAACAGTGTTTAAAGCTTCTTGTGCTGTAACTGAATTTGCGGTGACGGCATTTCCTGAGGAATCTAGGAGTACCTTATTTAATACTTCTTTTGTTGTAAACTTATTTGGATTAGCCATAATGACAACTCCTTATAACCCACCACCACCGCCACTAAGGCATTAATTTTGTAAAGCTTATCTAAAATCGTAAGGTAAGATTGCACGAGTACCGCCAGTCTTATCCCTTTTTCTCATACCATAACGCTTTACAGTTTCATTAAATCTTCTTTCATGCTGTACCATCATCTGCATAGCAGACTGTGAAACACCCGGATCGCTTGATGCTCCAGCTTTATCCATGTACAAACATTTCTTAACATAATCAACAATAGCTACATGTAACGTATTGTCAATATCAGGTGTATCATTTATAGATACAACACTATTTGGCTCACCGTAATAATGAATCAAAAGGCCATCAGTAATTGATTCTTGAATAGCCTTGTAAAGTTTTCTATCTGTAGTCCTAGAATTACCGCTACTATCAGTTTTTGTTATAAGTGCAAGCTTATCACCTTCTACAAACCAAAGTGCTGAATTTTCAGGAAAATTTATATTACTAGCCATTAGTCTGGTGTATTTACTGCTGGTTCACTAGTCGCATCCATTAAAAGAATACGCCTATCAACCAGTCTTGGTATTTTGATATAGTCACCATCGCTATCCATAAGATCAACTCTATATACTTTGTTAACTTCCAAATCATTAGAACTAGAATCCTTTGCACTATCACTTATGTCATAAAACATTTGATCTGCAACAGTGCTTAATTTAGCTTGAATATTTTTAGTATGGTAGTTTCCCATCTCAACTAAAGCTTCATTTATTAGACTCATAATATAAGTATCTGGGACATCTGGAAATACTAATTTTATTCTACTTATTATTTGCTTTGCTGTTAATGAATGTACTGACATTATATATCCTTACGACTTTAAAGCTTGTAAAGCTTTTTCATAATCTGATTGTAATTTAGCTTGCTGTTTTTCAATAAAAGAATAATCAGCCGTAATAGCTGAAAGTCTAGACTGAACTTCACTAGCATAACCCTGAGCTATTCCTATTTTATTTTGTATTTCAGTTGCATACCCTTGAGCCGCATTTATATATCCAGAAACAACAGTGTTATATCCGCTAACCTGAGACATTCTAGCACTCACCTCAGATACAAAAGACTGTGCTTCATTTGCTGATGCTCTAGCTTCTGATATAAAACCGTTTCCAGCATTTATTTGAGATGACGCCAACTCAACATCCTCAGCGTTGTTTGAAGTTACAGCACTGTCAAATTGAGTATTAGCTAACGCTACTGCTGTATTTATTCTATCAGAGGCTGTATTTATAGCTGTTAAAGCGGTATCAACATCAGCATCAACTTGAGTTGCAGATTCACCAAGCTGAGTTACAGCCGCATCTACTTGAGTATTAATTAAATCGCAAATTGCTTGAGTTTCATCTAGTTCTGCATTAATAGCTGTTAGAGCTGTTACTATATCCGCATTTGCAACTTTTGAACCTAGAGCATTTTGCAAAGCTTTTATAGCGGCATATAAAACTACTATATATTCAGCTTCATCAGGGAATACATTTATAGCATCATCCCCATAAGCGATAGTTGGAAACTGAACCTCCTCATACTGCCAAGGGTTTCCTTCAGGTAAAGAATATAAGTTATTGCTTTCTTTGTAATATACAGGATCATTTATAGTTGCAAACAACATGTCGTCAGGGTCTGTTACCCTACCGGATAACCTAGATGGAATTTCCCTAGAGGGGTGATAAATATAACCATCTGATCTTTTAACTGATAATATTTTGCCAGTGTTCATAGTATGGCTAGTACCACCTGTTAAGGTAGTTACAGTAGAACATAGTTTTAATAGATCATTTGGTAGGTGATTTATAACTTCCTTAGCACCATCTGTAAGAAACTGACTTAACTCAGATCGAGTTGGAGAACTGCTATCATCAATAGTAAGACTAGTTAACATTTCTATTTGAGTTTCAAAAGTAGCCATTAAACACTCACAGCAACTATTTCAACATTAGCATCACCACCCTCAGGTTTTACAATAACCTTATCTATATCAGCCATTGTTCCAAAACTAGGGCTCGTATCCTCTTCAGCTAACATAGAATTATCAGTAGAGGGTATTATATGGCTTTCTCCAGCCTTTAAAAGAAATTGATAGCTGGTAGCATTACCAACAACTGCAACTTCACAAGAATTTGTAGCTTCAAGGTTTGTAATTCTTATATACTTTACATCATCATGGGCAAGACACCCATCATTATTAGCGTGATTATTAGAAGCTACATTTAATATAGTTGTTTGAGAACCTGAAGTGCAAGTTGTAACCCTTCTATAAAATTGATCTATAGAATCAATTTCTTTAGAAATCATAGTTTTATACACTTGATTGCTAAGTGTTATATTTTCTTCAATTATATATTTAAAAGTAGCCATTATGCACTCGCTATAAATATTTCAACTTTTACTTGGTTTGATCCGGGGTTTACCTGTATGCTAGAAAGGTCTCCCAAGGTAGCAAAACTTGGCGAAGTATCTTCTTCGCAAAGTATAATATTGTCAGCACCCATAATAATATGACTATAACCAGCATCTAATTTTATTTGATATAAACCCTCTGTGCTACTATTACCAACAACGGCTATCTCTATAGAATTTGTTGAATCTTTGTTTGTGATTCTTATGTATTTAGAATCTTGAATATCTATAGCACCAGCCGCACCATAAGAGTTATCATTAAAAACGGCTATTGTAGTAGTTTGACTAGCCGCACAATCAACAGTTCTCTGATAAATCTCATCTATACTATCAATAGTTAATGTATTAACACTGTCGTGAAAATAATTATCTAACATCATATTTTCCTTTATGCGAACTTTCAATGTAGCCATTAGGCTCTCCTTACTTTAGCCGCTATCTTTTTTGTGTATTTAGCTTTTTGTCTACCTTTGGCAGAAGCGGCTCTTTTTCTTCTGTTTGTAGCAGATTTTTCAGAGGAACTAAGACTTTTCCTAACTGACTCAGGTAAGTAACGCCCTCTTTTCGCTCTAGGTTTTTTCTTGTCACCCTTGCTGACATAATCCCATTTCTGCTTCGACCATTTAGTTAATTTGTTACTGGAAGATTTCTTCCCTTTATACCCACCGCCAGCTTTTTTATACCTAGCTGTAGCTAACTGTGCCTTACGAGCACTCCACTGTCCGGGCCTTCCACCTTTACTGCCAGCTTTAACAGAAGCTACTATTCTTTTCCACATAGCTTCTTTTGTTTTCTTAGCAGTAGCCATAATTATTTTTTCTTTTTAGCCTTTGAATGTGCCATTTGTACCTTAAAACTAGCCATTAAACTAGCACCTTTATGAGGCTTATATCCACCTCTAGGATTTTTCATAAGCTTAAAACCAGCACCGGACTTCATCCAATGATAGCCGTTAGGTGCTTTTACTTTTTTATTCATAAGTACCTTACCTATTTCTTTTTAATCTTTTTAACTTTGCCATTCTTTGTTCTAGCAAACTTATGTGTTTTAGTTTCCCTAATCAAAGTTCCGTAATGCTTTTTACCACCCCACATCCAACTTACAGTTTTACCCATTCTACCACTTTACCTTGTTAGCCCACCATGCGGCTGACATCTTACCTCTGGCAATATTTTTAGCATGACGAGCTTTAAATGATTTACGTTTCGCTTTCATTCTAGCGGACTCACCCTTCTTTGGCTTTCCAGCAGTTCCAGAAAGTGTGCCAACTCTTTTACCTTGCTGTCCAAAGCGTATAGTTTTTATCTTATCACCAACTTTAGCAACAACAACGTGAGACTTTGTAGGGTGACTAGGTGTTCTCTTGGGTTTGTTATATCCAGAAACACCCGCTCTTTTAAGTCTTGGATCTTTCTTTTTAGGAGCCATATAAATTCTTATTCATTTTTTTAATGTTATCACTCATAGACTGAGTTGAAAGTTCGACATCTGACCTTTTACCCATATCAGACATCATCCACATATTAGTTGTGAACTTTGACTCAGAAGCTTTCATGCCGCAACTTTTGCAGTAAAACCAACCGCCCTTATTTGGGTGACCGCAGTGAATACATTTTTTTTTCATATCTTAACCTTCCTTTGGTTTTGAGGGTTGCCCTTTATACGACAACCCCCACAGTACCAAAAAACTGCTATCCTTATTGATTCGGATTATTAAGCAGTTGCTGATCCAACTAAATGAACCGTACCAACTGCTGTTGCAATATGCCCACTAAGATGCCAATTAGTACCATCGCAAACTAAAGATAACTTTAGACCCTCTGCTGACTGTGCAACAGAACCATCTACTGTTATTTTAGAAATGCCATTAAATGCATCTACTGTGCTGTTTGCCGCTAAGGTAACAATACCACCGTAAATATCAGTTCCGTCTGCACCGGTTGTAATAATGAAATCTGCATCATCGTCAGAATCAACAGTGAAGCAAAAATCATAATTAACACCAGCAACGGCATCTGATGCTGTTGGAAGCGTTAATGTTACGTTATTATCCACAGCGGACATATCCACAGCAAAAAGAGTTCCAGACTCAGCCGCAGTCAGTGTTCTAGTCACTGCCGCAGAATTATCTATCTTTTGGAACGCTTTTTCACCAGTTTGATAACTTGAACTATTTACGTTTAAACTATCTGATTTCATTCTCTAACTCCTTAATCGTGTTCTAGGTTAAATAAAGCGTGAGACTCAGAAAGACTTACTTCAAGACCTGCTTCAGTTAGGATCATATCTTTTCTTAGATCCTCATCAGCCGCCTGTATATTAGTCATTACTTGCGTATCACGATTAATACCATTACCAATTAAAGGTCTGTAAGATACTTGAGTCATGTCAGCCATTAGCATAAAACCAGCCGCAATACCCCTAAATAGAGGCTCTTTAACTAGGTTTAGTCTTCCATGAATAGTGTCAATAACCATCACGCTATGACCAAATGCACCTTGTCTTTGAGACATGTCATAACGATAGTTATTATTACTATGCCCCATAGAAGCATCAAGGAATTTACCATCACCTAATTTGTTAAAGTATGTGATAACTGGTAGCGAGCAAAGAACTAACTTATCAGAAGCACCACCACGAGCCGGATCAAAAATCACTTCAAGATCACTAAGTAATCTATCGTAAGTCATTTCAGACTGTGCTACACTTCTGTAGTATGAACTTCCAGAGCTGTAACTGAAATCATCAGTATTGACGATTGGGTTTACATTTTTTAGAATGTGACCCACCAAACCCTCAGTGTACTGAATACCACCACTGCGAGCTTTTTGACCAAAGAGCATAGCTCTTTCAATGTCAATTTTATGCTCACGAAGCTTTGAAGCCCAGATACGAGACCATTCATCAGCGTAACCTCTGTAGCGAGTTGCGTATGCTGTATTGGTCATTTCAGCCGCTGTTTTGAAGATTTGAGTGTACCCATAGTTATCTTCTAACTCACTTGACCAAACGTCTGGAGAACCAGAACCTTCTTCAAATGAAGTACCAATGATCTGACAAGTATCGTTATCTGCTACTGAATTGTATCCAGATACGTTACTATTTGAAAGATCAATTACTTTTCCTGTAAATGAAGAATCACTAGATCCATGAGTTACTGCTGAATCAACTCTCACAATAGCGTGACCAATACCAGCATCGCCTGTGCGATCAACTGTTTGAGCCACGAAAACCATTCCCTTTAATAAATATTCTACAGCCGCACCGCCGGAAGTATCTACAGTAAATGAATACGAAGATCCCGCCGCAACAGTACCGACTGCTCCTTTAATTAAAAAAGAACGATCTGTGAAGCTAATTTTATTCCTATTTTCCAAGTATCTAAATACTGGATCATCTGTTGGTGATTTAGCTACTTTACTCAGATAGACGAAGAATGGTGACTCTTCAGGAGTCAATTCGGCAACCCTGTCACCGAAATTAAATATTCGCCTTCTATCAGGAGCAGTCCCAACACCAGCAGAGGAAGTACTAGCAGTAATATCACTGGACTTTAGTGTTCCACTGTTATATGATATTGCCATTTATATACCTCTTAGTATGTGTTTGTTATGGTAAAGCCGCTCCAGAGCCAGAACTTATTATGCTATCAAATACTTTGTCAGTATCCGTTTTAGGCGTTTGAGGTGCTTGTCCCTGTAGTACGCCTGCTGTTCTGGGTGCTTGCTTAGCCGCATTTACCGCCTGTATTGTATCATTATTAGCAACAGACTGTCCATTCTGCATCTGCCAAAGCTTAACTAGGTTATTTAGACCAACCTGTTCTTTTGGCTGTGTAGTAAAACTAAGAAAATCACGAATGTCATTATCAGACATTTTGTAAGTACTTCTAAGTTCACTAACAGTGTTATTCAGTTGCATTTCAGCCTGCATCTGTTGCTGTTGTTGGGCCAACTTTTTATTCACGATATTTTCCATCTGACTATTAAGTTGATTAGCAACATAATCTCCAGTTGTAGTACCGGGTTTAAAAGTTTCCCAAGGATTAAAATCATCTTCTTTGAGACCGGGCTCCTGTTTTACTGTGTCCTCTGGATTAGCTATACCGTCTTGCAGTTTCTGCACTAGGTCTGGTCTCTGTTCCAGTAGCTGTAAAATCTGAGCTCCTTGTTGCAATTTAGCATTTTCGGCTTGAGACCGATCATACATAGATTGAAACTTCTTAGCCTCAGCTTCATAATCAACTGAAATAGTTTGATCCTGTGCTTCTTCTGGCAAACCCTGTTGAGCTAACTCTTGTGGAGTTTCCTCATTAGGCATTTGATTCTCGACAATATCTTCCACGAGTCCAGATCCATTAGCCACTGGTTCGTTTAAGACGTTTGCTTCCTGTTGTTCTAGCGTTGACATATATCCTCCTTTTAGATGTCTCTATGCTTCTGGAGTTGAACTAACCTTACGCTGAACTTCTTTCAGGTTGTTGGCTAATTTCTCCACTTCGAGCTTCACCTCGTTTTCGAGTTTACTACGCTGTACCCTCCTATCTGCTTTTGACTCAGAAGAGACTTCGTTAAGTCGAGACTTAAATTTCTCAACTTCAACTCTCTTTCTGTCACTAACAGATTCTCTTTGGGCAGTCTGCAAGTCACCTTGCAAATTCTTTATTTGTGCTTCCATAGACTTTATTTGATTTTGCATTAATTGCTTTTCTTCAGTTCTCCTCATAATACCTTCTTTATCAAACAACTCAGGGTTTTTCTTTAGCACTTCGTAACGATCAACTATACCCATTCTAAATGCCTCTAAATATACATTTAATTCAGCATATTTGTTTGATGGCATTGTTGATCCCGGTTCAATTCTTATATCATGCTGGTCTAAAGCATGTCTATCTTTCTTTAAATCTAAAACAGCACCACTAACATCTGTATAGAAGTTAGCCATAACTTCAGTTATATTGTTATTTGGCTGTGACAAACGAAAAATCTTTTTATGAGTATAGTGACCTTTGGACAAGTTGTAGATAACTTTACCCAATCTATTGATGCTAAACTCTATATCTCTAAGTTTTGACTTTGGTCTTTCGCTACCTAAAGCTATCATTCTTTCTGTGGCTCTCATTGTTTCTGGAGCCTTCTCTGAAAAACCATGCATCATCTCAGGCAAGCCAAAAATAAAGTCAATATAAAATTCAGACTGTTGAATTAGTCTGTAAAACTCCCCAGACAATGGTTGAGGAGAAGGATAATGGGGCTCGCCTTGAGATGAATCTACTTCTATAACAGCGTTAGGATTAGCCCAGTCTTGTTCTAATTGACTGACATCATCAACACTGCCTAACGGTACTAAAAGTTTCAAACCAGCAGAAGCCTGTGCATGAGACAGTGCTAAAGACCATAACTTATTTAAAAGTCTTTGCATTGGTCTAGTTCTTGAAACGTCACTCTTAGGGTAAGGTGTTCCAGTCCAGATATTGGGAAGGGGTATGATGGGGTATTCATCTGTATTTAGAACTTGCTCATAAAGAACAACCTCACCCATAGAGGCACAAACTTTAACTCTATTCTGTAAAACCTCAACCACTGTAAAAGCACCCATCTCTACAGCTTCTGAATTACCTTCCATAAATACAGCATACTCTTCTTGAGATAATATATCCTCTTCTTGAGTCTGCATGTCAATAATCCTATAAAAAGGAACTTTTACTTTATAAAATCTTTCTAATATTTGATATTTTTTTACTTGGTAGTAATCCTTGTCTTTTGTCTCTGCTGGTGTAAAAACAGTCATTGAGTTTCTATTTTGAGAAGATGGATAATCCTCTTCATCATAAGTAAAACCGGATATTTCATTAATGAGACCCGGTATTGTTTCTCCAGTTATAGGGTCTGTTTTATCACCCAATTCAGGGTAGAGGTTGATGACTTGCTCGCCAGTCAGTATGGTAGAAAGGATAAGACCATCTGAATCGCTAAACCACCTATCACGAGAACTGGGAGATGCATAAACTCTGAAGGGGTCAATATATGTGAACTTGACATCACCTCTACCGAAATCTGATGTGCTATCTATATAAGTATACAAATAACCCATTCCTGTAGTAGCATAATCTTGTATGGCCTGTTTCATCTGCCAATCACCGTCTGATATTTGCCAAATATAACCCATGACAGTACGCCACAATGAAGATACTTGAACATCGGAATCTTCTCTTGGGGTTATGGTAAATGCCGGAGGCCTAGCCGTAAGAACTGCTTTAAACTTTTCAATAGCTCCAGATATACGATCCATTGGTATATCTGCTTGGTTTCTTGATGCTAATTCATCGGACTCGTCAGAAGTAAAATGATTACCAAGATAAAAATCAATGTCTTTACGAGCTTCAGTATCCCAATCAGAACGTGCATCACGCCATTTCCGATAAAGCTCTTCATTGTATAAAGCTCTAGGGTCTTGATCCATTAAATATAGCCCATTTGCATCATTTTATTAATCATTTCACCTCTTGATGGCTTTTTAAGATATATTGTGTTATCATCTAAAAATGGTGAACCCTCTAAAGTATCTGGGTTGTCTAAAATGTCAATATCCTGTGGATTGTTTCTCAAGGAATCTAATAACCCCATAAGTTTTAAACTATCCCTAGCTTTTTGAACAGTGCTATCTTCTATAGAATTTTTAAGCTCCATAGCTCTTAACATCCTAAGTTGTTCTATATCAGCATCTGAAGGGCCCATAACCGTTCCGGGTGGAACTTGTCCGGGTTGCATTATTTCATTTCTCTGTGGTGCTGGAGGGCCAACCATACCACCTTCTTGATAACCCATTGGTTTAATTTTACTAAAAAGAACATCAAAGTCCAACCTTTCAAAAGGGTTTTGTATTTTTTCTCTCATAAGAGGGTCTAAGACCTTTGACTTTAATGGGAGTTGACCAGACGATCTGGTAGTCCCACCTACGTCTACTCCAGTATTTGCTCCCTTGCCACTAACTTTAAATACAAAATTAGCAGGATTTTGAAAACTTAAAGTATCTATAGCAATACTTTCAGGGCTTGCACCTAACATTTTAGCGTACCCTTCTCTAGTAAGTCCACCTTCCGGAGTGTACATTCCTTCAGGTTCGGCACCACCCAGCTTATCAACAAGCTTTCTTATTGTAGATGCGTAAACTTCAGGAGATACTGGGCCACCATCTTGATAGCCATAGCCTTTCTTCTTTTTAGCCATTCCACCTTTCATCATTCCCATAAGTGAATCATCAACCATTCCACCATCTTGCATATAACCCATGCGGTTTCTAACCATCTTAGGTAGCTTGCCAAGTCCGGGGTTGTCATCCGGTACAGGTTTTAAATTCTTAGCCATACCACCTTTTTGAAATGGTAACAAATCACGAAGGCTTCGTTTTTTAGGCTGTAAATACTCAGCTATCATAGCCGCTGGTATTGAATCTTGCTCGGCAAAAGCCATCTTATAAACAGCATCATCAAAAGCTTTCGACATAGCACTATTACGCCTGTCAGACCTTCCCTCACCCGCATAAAACCTTAAACCTTCGCCACCTCCAACCTGCTCTGCTGGTATAGAAATAACTCTCCTGTAATTAAAGATGTCTCCATCCTTATCCATTACGCCCTCATTAAACTCACTACCAGCACCAAATAAACTTTTACCTGAAACATTACCGCCTTTTTGCATACCCATGATTGGGCTTTTAACCATACCCCCATGACCATAACCCATCATTTTATTCTTGACCATACCACCGCCCATCATTTCAACCATTCCACCACCATACATATTTTTCATACCTTCCATAGAGGCCATAGATATTAACTTGTCAATTTCTGTGTGACCACCACCTTCATCGGGCATATTATTTAACTTGTTTAAAAAAGGAACACCAATCATGTCTACGGCCTCTCTCTTGATTACAAATTCACCGGGAGTAAGTTTTGCAGGTATTGTATCTGTAGTACCTGCCATTACTCGTATATCTCGAAATGTGGAAAATCATCAAATCTATTATCTGCAACTTCCCACTTACCATTTTCTTTATACATATCCCAGTTGCCACCCCATCTTAGGTTAATCCCCATACTCCTAGCAATACCAAGAACGAACCCGGCGAAAAAAGTTTGCCGTTCCCGATCCTCCCACTTAACAGGATAAGGGGTAACGTCAACGGCTTTAGAAGGGTAAGAATTGTGACGACCATTAGGATACTTAACTTTAGTACGTTTTTCATCATATAGTTTATTTTGCCTTTCTTTGCTTCTGTGCCCCTCCAATATAGAACAATCAACGTGTTTTATCACCTCATTAAACACGTCTTGTAATCGCTGGTCACAAGTGGCCAGTCTGTCTTTTGATCTTTTAGAGTATCTTGGCACGATATATTTACCTAGTGTAGATTAACAACAAATAACAATTAAATGCAATATGCATTATACTCTTGCTCCAGTTATCCAACTATATGCTTTTTTAGCGACAACCCTAGTCTGTGCAACGCTTTCGTTTTTTAAAGATTCTATTTTTGTTTTTACACTTTTAGGTGGCTTTGCAAAATAATCAGCATAGTACAAAGCATCCATAACATCATCATTTCTAGGCTTTGGATGTTCAAACATTTCATCAACCAGTTCTGTCATGTGTCTTTGCAAATATAGTTTTTTACTATTAACAATAGGGCCAAGAGATGTTTCAAGTCTATCCTCTTTCTTTATCCTAGCTGGAGGCTTAACCCCTTTGAATATTCCGGGCATTAATCTTTTTTCTTTTGAGGATAATCTTGTAACCATATCCCGAACCATCTCCTGTGCCGCAACTGTTTCAATCGTAACTCTACGAACTGGTGAATACTTTTTAGCAAGTTCAATAATCTTTGGAGGAACATCAAAGGTAGGAATACGCTCACGAAAATACTCCAAAACGTAACGGTTTTTATTAGAATCAACGCCAAGTACAAGAATGACTTGATAATCTGACGTTTCCGATGCGGTTGCCGCAAGGTCAACTCCAATGTAAATATTAATGGGCGTAGCATCTTCACCGTCTATAAGGTAATTAAAACCTGACTTATTTTCAACCCTACCGTTATAGTATTGGATTCTGTCAATTTTAAAAGAAGCATTTGACACATCACGAGCATCATTCATATACTCTTGAGCAAATTTATTAACCAACCCAGCTTCTATAAACTCTCTTTTTTTATTATTTAACTTTTCAATGGAAAACTGCTCAGGCCATATTGAAACCCCATCTTCAATAGCCCTATGAAATACAACATCCCAAGGATAATCACGTTTATCTTTAACAGCTTTTCTATACCCATCAACAGTCATCTGTAAAAAACTGTCAAAGTGGACAATCGTACCAGACAACCATATCCAACCTTCCTTGCCGGGAGTTTCCTCTAATGCTGGATAGACCGTTGATACGATCCACTTTTTAATTTCAGATCGCCTTTCAGGTGTTTTAGTATTTAACTCAGACTCAAAGTCATCAAGTATGATACCAGTATATCGAACATCAACCTCAGCTCTTCCACGAAGCCTCTGTGATGTTCCTTTTGCTATAATCCTATCCCCCTTGGGAGTAACTATATCTTTTTCAGTCCACCTTTTACCAACTGAGCTACCATCAAGATTGCCAAAATAATATTTAAGTTTCTTATTCATCTCAAAATGACTTCTAAGATACTTCAAGTGGTCTATAGACTGACTCTGCTCTTCAGACACCCAAGCAATAAAGTTTTGGTTGTCTTTATCAGCAAAGCATAGTTTATGCATAATAGCCGCTTTTGACAGTATTGATTTTCCAAAACCACGAGGCATGATAATACAAGTCCTACTTCCGGGTTTGGTAGTAATAAGTTTTGTCGAAACATCAAAATGAAAGTCTGGGGATGCAGATTTGTTTAGAAAGTCGTTAGGTAAAAAGGCTCTACCAAAATAAATTAAGTTATTGTACGCCTTTGAAAGAACTTTATCCTTCTCAGACATTTCTGTGGGGCCGGGTATAATATTAAAATTATTTGGCATTATTCCTCAATCTATCCAATTCTTTTTCTAAGTATTCTATTCTTTGATTCTGTTTAATGTCAGCGGGTATCTCAGCGTTTTGATTTGCATCAGCATCCTCTTCCATTCTGGTTATGTGCTCCTCATTCATAGCCACTTGATATTCTAAGAATGATATTCTAGTATTAAGCTGACCATATCCCCAAACCATAGCACCTATTAAGCCTACAGCCTGAATAAGCATAGGTAGTGATATATTTAAACTACTAGAATCTGATATAGGTTTAGTGTCTACCATTTATCCTACTCACTGATCCTTTGACCTCTGCAATATCTTGACTCAATTCATTTAACTCTTTTACAACAGCTTCTCTGTGAGACTGTGATGTTCTGTCTGTTAAGTTAAACCTATCTACAATCTTAACTGCTATAGACTGAGTGTTTGACATTTCTGTAGACAACTTCATAAGATCTTGTTTTATTCTTTCCAAATCTTCATTTTGAGCATTTTGTGATTTAATTAAATTAACTATCATAAACCCAAATAAAGCCGCTACAATTCCAGCAAATCCTAATTCCATGTATGTGGATGCAAATTGTTCCATTACTTACCTCGTTTCTTTTTTTTACGCCAACTTAGTGGGTTTAAATTTAACTCTGCTTGATACCATTTTAATTGTTCTTGTAATTCAGCCAACTTTACATCCTCTTCATGTATATGCTTTTGAACAAGTTTATTTATTTCCATGTCCGCTTCAGCTACTTCTTTTTCAAGGTTAACAATTCGAGTTTCCATACGCCAATAGCCATATACAATACCAGCTAGTAAAATTGCTATTTGTCCTAGCCATTTTAAATTTATTGAAATTACTGCATTATCATCTATGATATTACTACGGTAACTTCGAGCAGTTTGTGGTTTATCACTTACAGACCCATTAGCCATCTAATCACCAATGTAAATAACCAAACAAATCCAAATACGCCCAACCAGAAGTGTATCTCCCTATCTTCGTACATGCTTTACCTGTTCATACTGATTGTGTATATAACACCAAAGGTCACCTTCGTATATCTTAACATACCAGTGAACCACACTGTCTTGATCGTAAATAACTTTTAAAGCAGTGCTTGTTTGTGTTGTATCAGGACTTAGAGCATATCCAGCTATGTAAGAGTCCCTACATCCAGTAAAGGTTGTTAGTAATAATACTATTGCAATCAAGAATAGATTGAACAATATAGCAACTTTCATTCCTTTTTCCATAATTTAGTGTTTTAAGAGTGTTTTTTGTTAAAGGTGATACTATATACCATTTTTCCATATTTTAGCGTTTTAGGGCTAGTATAGGACAAATTAGGCGTATATGTAGACACCCATTCAAGTTTAGTTACTTTAGTCACCTTCAATATCACCTACAAGCTCTTTTTTAGTTTCAGGAAGTATCCCAGCTTCAAAAGCCTGCAACTTATCTTTAGTAAATCCAGTAAATTCCTGTATCAAAGCTACGGAATCTACCTTCTTATCAACAGACAACATTCCAGAAATCTTCATTAAAGTTTCAATAGCTCTTAATTTATCGTTGTCTTTTGTTTCTTCTTTATCAACGATAACCTTAGTGTTCTCCAGTAAGTATCTTTTTGTAATGCCAACATCTGACATTAGCTTTTCTATTTCTTTATCCACGTTATGTCTTACCCTTTTGTTTCTTAATAAAATCTTTGCTTTACTAGCGGCTGTGCTTTTGTCTTCAAGGTCGGGGTGTGATTTGATATAAGCTTCTTCAGGTGTAGCACCATAAGCAATAAACTTTGCAAAGCTTATTCTTTTATCATTCATATTACCCTCAACAACTCTTTTGTAAAAATACTTAGAAGAGAAAGAATAGATATTCTTTTTAGTTGAACCTTGTAGTTTCATATTGCCATTAATTTTAACCATGCCTATTATGGTTCTGATGAAGTATTGCTTTTTCATTCGGTACATTAAAAAAGATTTTTTAAGTACTTGAACTATTTGTCCATCATCAGAAACGCACCATTGTCCTTCTTTGGCTTCTTTCCAGTTTTTTACAAGTGGCTCTTTTGGGTGAAACTTTCTAAACTCATCTTCAGACTCGTAAGCATAGTGCCTAACGCCTTTGATCTTGCGAACCTGTGACATGATTAATTTGGTAACTGAGGTGTTTTATCTTCCATGCTATACATATCAACACTTTCCAGCTCTGGCATGTGCTCAGTGCGATACAACAACTCTGCCAATAAACCTATCTGTCTTGAAGTTGGGTCTATAAGATCAACCGCATTTAATTCTTTTGAAATCTCCCTACAGCGATTGATATTAGGGACTACGCCCTCAATGTCAAAATCACCTGATAGGGCCATTTGAAATAAAGTTTTACGATTATTCATGCTATAAGTTAATAAAAAAACTTGACAGCCTGTAATTAGTATTATAAGTTTTATTAATCTTTCTTAGGCCGGTTGAATTATAATGTAGTACTATAGTAATATAATAGTACTATAGTAATATTATAGTAGTATATAGTAGTAATAGTATTAAATAGTATTAAATAGTATTATATAGTATTAATAGTATTATATAGTAATATATAGTAGTAAATAGTACCCGCCAAGTACTTTTTTATAGTACCCCCAAAAAAAATCCAAAAACTTTGAAAAATTTTAAAAAATTATATGATTATGTGTGTCTCTCTTTTATTTGCACCGCCGTCCCCCCCAAAGTGATTTCAGGTTAGAAAAATCAAGTTGAGTTTTTTGTTTTTATTTACTTAGTTAGAAAACCAAGGTAGTAAGGCAAAGATGAAATAAGAACTATAATTTTATTAATTTATGTAAATTATTTATAGCTGTAAGTTCAACAATATTAAGAGATGTAATTTATTTTAAAAAAAGTGGGAACTTTTCAGGATTAGTAGCGTTCAAATGTCAAAGACTGTTTGACAGTTTTTGTTCTTTGACAATTTGAAAATGCATTGCACCGCTAGTGCTGGGCTGGACTCTATAGATTGTGAAGTATGTAAGAGTGAAGTAGTTTATAGAGTATCCTTAGATAGCATATATTGAGACTGGAGCATTAAAATAACATCGTGAACTATCTATATAATGCGTGAAATTATAGAGTGTTATTTGATCCTGTAATGAACAAGGTACTACAGGAATTAACTCATTTTAGCAATATTATACTCAGGGGAGTATAATTATTAACCAATAAAAAGAAAGGACAAAGTAACATGAATAATATTACTTTAGAAAATAATCCAATAATGAATGCTCTAAACTCTAACAATATCATAGAAGCTGAGGAAGTTACAGAAGCTGTAACAACTACAGAATCTGAGCAAGCTCCACAATCTGAGCTTGTTAAGAATTATGGAGGCGATCTTGATCCATTTGTAGATGTTCATAAAGAGCCTGTCTACTTTCAAGATGGTTCTCAAAATCCTATGGTATATGGAATCAGATTAGGTTCACAAAATAAGATGTTAGCTGGCAATGTCTCAGCGGATTATCTGTTAGTAAATAATAGAGATTTGCTAAACATTGGCAAGGAAATAATGTCTAGTTCAGGAATCAATTTTGAACATCAAAAGAGATTCTTTAATAATAATGGACAATTCAAAGACATCTACTTCGCTAAAGATTCAGGACTAGAAAAACCTGTTAGAGAAGTTGGGGACTTAATCGGAATGGTATTTGAGATACAAAATTCCTACAATGGAACTTCCAAGGCTGGAATCAATTTGTATTTTCAAAGGCTAGCTTGTTTAAACGGGATGACCTCCAACTTATTTGGCTTTGGTTACACCTTTAAACATTCATTAGGTAATATTGACTGGCAAGATCAAATTATGAAAGCTACCTCTCTTTTGAGAAATCAATCAGAGTATCAGCTTACACAATTTGTAGAGGCCTGTAACAATCTACAGAAACCAATAGATACTACAGAAATAAAGTCGATTAGAGAAAACTATATCAATAAGCTACCAAAACAACAATTTGGCCAGCTAATGGATAAATACCTCACTGATAGCGACTTTACAGCTTGGGGACTATTGAATGCCGGAACCAATGTATTATGGCATGCTAACAAGCTAACCAATGCTAACTTTAGCAATAATACTATAGTTACTGATGGTTTGCTACAGTATGGTAAGGATACACTAGAGGTTCCATTTGTAGACCCTAACCAACTAACCATACCCGGAGCATAACAATAACAAAAAAGAGGGAGGCCGTAAGGCCTCCCTCAGGAGATAATAAAATGGGAATATCCTCTCAAATTAAAGGTGGTATTGCTGAAAATCTTGTTATTAACGATCTTATTGCTAGTAATTATTCAGTTTATAAGGCTGAATTTGATGTTTTTGGTGTTGATCTGGTAATAAAAGACTATTTAATAAAAAATAGTCCATATATTAGCATTCAGGTTAAATATAGAGACGTTTTAGAATCAAAAGATGCTACAAAATCAACTGTAATTATAGAAGATAAGAACCCTAAGGCTGACTATTTAGCTGTAGTTAGTGAAAGGTTTAATAATAAGATAGCTTATATACCAATAGACAAGACAAAAAATAGATTTTATATATCTATTAGAACTAAGAAAGCTAAATCAAGGAATCAGAACAAAATACACTATTTAGAAGATTATCTAAAAAAACCGATTTGATTCCCTGAGTAAGCAAAGTCCTGAGCATGACTATAAACTGCTCAGTTTTTTTAATTTATATATTTTTTAATAGGTTGTGCACGTAAGTAGATGTGCACGTAAGTAGTATTATTTTGAAATGTGCACGCACGTAGGTAGTTTTATTAGATTGTGTGCACGTACGTAGATCCTGTATTTAAAGTAGATTGTGCACGTAGGTAGAATTTATGTAATTCGTGGCGATTTCTGTAATCTGATAGTATTATGTGGCTAGTGTCGAGTTCTGTGATTTAAACGTATTATATGAGCCAATGAGTATAACAAACTCTATCAGCTTTAATAATAATATTATATTATATAAGGAGAGCACACACACAAACACACACTAATGAAAATAATTTAAAATAATTGGGAACCTTTTTTGGTTTATATAGTATAAAGGGTATAAAACAAATTAATTAAATAGGAGAAAAAAATGAAGAATGAAGACAAAAAAATGTACGTAGTAAGAGGTTCAGAAGATGGTAATCTTGGAGTATTTTCAAATAAAAAATTAGCTTATGAATGTGCTTTGGATTATGTGAAAGATTGGGATTATAAAATTAAATCATATAGTAAGGTATGCAAAGAATTAAATCAAAATTGGTTTTGCAGTATGACAAATTTTGGTATGGAGGATTGTATGATAACTTGTTTCTGGTTAAACAATCAATATTGGAAATCATAAAAAACTTGAATATTTAATGGAACCTTTTTAGGTTTAGCAAGTTATAGTAGTAGAAACAATAAAGAAAAGGAGAAAAAACAATGAGACAATTTCCAAAATATAAACAAAATCTAAGAGCCACAGACAATCACGTTTACAGCTATAATACAAAGGTAGCAGAGATAGACCACACTAACAGAACTATTAAACCTTTGGGTTGGTGGTCTGTTACTACATCTAAGCACATAAACTATGTGGGTTCTGAATATGGCTACGAAGTACAGAAAGTAAACTAAATTACAGAATTAAACGGGGATGTGTAATGCATCCCCAAAGGAGAAATAAAACAATGAGAAAAAGATTTAAACACCTAAACAATAAAGAATTAGTAAACGTAATTAATGAAAGGTATTTAAGCGGTAGAAATGATGATGATTACGTAAAAGAGTTACTTTACAGAAGGGACACAGAAAATTTTAAAGTTATTCCTAAGTGGGACACTTACGAAATAGAAGAATCAAAGGAGTTACAGAAATGAGTAAGGCATTAAATAGGATAATAAAAAAGGATAGAAGACTAGAATCGTATGAAAAAAATACAGATGGATATTGGCTTTATTTAAAGGATGGTTATAATTGGGCAGGGTGTGGAACTATACACGAAGACACAATAAAAGAAGTATTAAAGCAGATACCTTATATTGAGAAAGGCAAGTGCTATTAATGAATATAAAAGAAGAAACCTACAAATATATTATGAATTATAAAAAGAAAAAGGAGTTACAGAAATGATAATAGATTATGGAAATGAAGAAAGATATGAAATTGAGTTAATTGATGATGGGACACTAGATACAGTAATATCTATAAATAATAAGGAATTTAGATTTAGTTCTGAGTATGCAGAAATTTACAGAAATAAAGAGGGTTATATGACCGAAGAAGGATTACGAGAGTTAGCAGAAGAAACAATTTATTTAGAATCTTTTTAAAAAAGATTGGAACATTTTAATTAGTTAGTAGTATATAATAAAAACAAGGAGAAAATAACAATGGAAATAATACAATTAGACTATCACAGAAATGGTGTGAGTGGGGACGGATTCTATACGGGAATCTTAAAAGATAATGACTATACTAGGAAGCTATTTACACACTTTCCCGAATATGATAAAGAAGGTTATGTAATAAAAGGAGATAGTGTGAGAACGGCCATATTAGATTTGGACATTCTGAAAGATAAGGAAGATACACGATTCTTTCATAATTCTTGGAGAGGGGATGTATACCACGATTTTATTGTGGAGTCTATACAGAACCTTGTCGCCCCTCATAACAATAAGTAAACAAACAATAAAGGGAGTGGTAATGAAAAAAGATAGAATGAGTTTAGTAAAGGGCATCATGTATTTAATTAGGGATGTTCTGTACTATTCCGAACTTGTAGAAATTAAGCAGTTTTTAGAATCTATAATGGAAGACAAAAAACAAGGAGGTTACGACAATGAGTAATAAATACAACGGATGGACAAATTACGAAACTTGGAATTTTAATTTGTGGATAACAAATGAAGAGGAGGATTATAGCAAAGTTTTAGAACTAGCATTTGATTCTGAAGATGAATATGAGTTAAGTAAAAAGCTAGAAGAGTTAGCGTTAGAAATGGCAGAAGATTATAAATACATTGAACAGTTTAGTGGATTTATAATGGATATGATTAACAGTTCTATAAAAGAGGTTAATTTCTATGAGGTAGCTGAACATATATGGGAAGATAGGCAAGAGGTAATTAAAGAACACGATGGAAATAAAATCACCGCTGAATATGTTAATTTGAGAGATAAAAGTAAAATTTACATGTAATAAATTGGAACAAAATAAATAGTAGTGAGTTATAGTAGTAGAAACAAAAAACAAATGGAGAATAAAATGAAAATAAATAATAAAAAAATGCACATAGTAAGCCTTACTGACGACAATGAAGGGTCTAATATTGTTGGTGTCTTTTCAAGTAAGAAACTTGCTTATAGATGTGCCACAGATTATATAAATAGTTTAGTATCACAAAATTATAAAGCTAAATCATATAGAGAAGTTTGTGAGCAGTTAAAAAAGGATTTCTCTTGTTATGTTATAAACCACGAGGAATATAATAGTTTTGATATTCTTATTGAAAGTTTGCGAATAAATAATAATTATTGTTATGGAGAATAAAATGAAAAAAGCAATAACATTCTTTTACAATCATCATAGTGGTGAGTTAGTAAAAACTAAAATACATAAAAACTTTCAAGAAGTTAATTCATTAATGGAAGCTGATGTATTACTAGATTGTATTGCCGTTTTAAAAGGTATGTATAAAAACTCTTTAGTTATTTTAGAAGATTGCATCCATACTCAAATGGAAGAGGTAGCAGAGGATAAAGATAGCGGTATTCTTAGTGGGTATAGACATTGTTTAGATTGTGATTATGTGGAATGGTATTCCGATAATGAAGAACCTTGTGAACCAGAAGAATAAATATTGGAACAAAATAATAACTAGAGAGTTATATAAGTATAATGAAAGTGTTGAAGATTAACTTGATAAAACGGCTGTTCGCAGGGATGCGAGAATTCCATTCTCCTAGATATGCCAAAGGTAAAAAGAGCAAAGTTGTAATGATACTGAATAAAATCTCTAAGTATCTAGGGATAAAAATACCTGACACACTTTCATTTATTATGATAGGTTATAGAACATTGATTTTAGATTTTTTATGTGGTATCCGAAATCTAAGGTCTCTCGGAACACACCGAGGTTACTGATGAAGGCTACGCCAGAAGGTATAAACAAAGTATGTTCTATAATCTATTTAATTTACAAAAATAAAGGAGAGTAAGTAATGAGATACGCAGTAGAATATAATGTTTATTCAACAGAGGATAATAAAAAGTTTGATGGTGTGTTTTTTAAAGCTGAACAATGTATTGATAACGAAGAGTTTGATAGCATTGTAAAAGGTAAAGAAGATATTATAGTGGAGGATTTTGAAACTTATGGAAGCCACACTAACGAAGATAAATCAGAAACAGAAGTAATATACACTAGAGGGTACATAGAAACTAAAAAAGGTGAAGAGTTTATAATGAATTTAATAAAAGATAAGGAGAGTAAGTAGATGGAAAAACAAGATGTGAGTAAACAAGAGATGTGTAGTAATGTAGCTAGGTGGATTTATCACGATTGTGATACACCAATAGAAGAGATAATTTACATACTAGAAAAAGCGTACCCAAAACTTAAAGATTTAGAAAGTGAGTATGATGCAGTACTTGAGTTTTATAACTCACATAAACTAAATGAAGAAGAGAGTTAAATTAATTTACAGAATTACAATCACTTTGTGGATATGGACTACACTTCTGTGGTTCTATTACAATGGATTTATTTTTTTTGTAGCTAAATGAAAGGAAAGTAAAATGCCAATGCCAATGAGAAAAGGATATAATAAAGAGATAATGGATAGGATAGCCGAGAGGCTCGAAATAGGTAAGAGGGAGTACGGACATCAAGTAGATATAAATGATGGCCGTAATTGGGTAAAAGAGGCCTTAGAAGAGGCATTAGATTTATCTGTTTATATATCAGCTAAGCTATTACAACTTGAAGAGAAAGGAAAATAAAATGGAACTAGATCCAACAATACTAAGAAGTAGAACATCAACATCTTTATTACATCTATTAGTTAAATGTAAGAAGTTTTTAAATCTATCAATCGAGATAACTGATAGTGAGGAAGCTAATTTAATTCTGAAACGTATTCAAGATATAGAAGATATGTATGCTAGAGAAAAAAATCTATATAAGAACAGAAATCAAAAGAACAACTTTAAAAAGAAAGGTATCCAGAATGACCCCGAATGTTAAAGTAAATTACAAAACTGCATATATGGAAGAGTTACTAGATAAACTGAAGTATGAAAGTATGTTAGAGCGTAGGGAGTTAAAGATTAAACAGCTTAAAAAAGAAAATAAAAAACTAAAAAATATGTTACGTGATTTAGGTAATAACAATGATTAATATAATAACTTTAATTACTGCGACTATTATTTCATCTTGTGTAACTAGCTTTGTTATTCACAAAAATCATAGTGAATTACACAAACGAATACGAGATAGAGAAATGAAGCTACGTTCTGTAAATGAAGCAATATACAGAGTTGAAAAGAGTTTAGCTGAAATGAATGAAGAAATGGAAAAATCAGTAACATTTAATAATTGTAATAAATAAGGAGTAAAAAATAATTTGGAACTTTTTGGATACTTGTGCGTTTAAGAGATAAAGGCACAAAAAATAAAATGCCAAATTCAAATAAAACAAAGAAGGAATTAGAAAAACATGCTGAACATTATGTGCTAGACGATCAAAAGTATTGGAGAATAAACATAGACAAATTTGGACATGAAATAAATAAAAAGGAGGGCAAGTAAAATGAACACAATAACAGATTGGAAAGTTCAAATAACTTGGTCTAATGGTAGAACAGAATGGCTTGATTACACACCAGAAAGTAAAGAAATAAATTGGTATTTAGATCATTTAGAACAAGAGCGTTACGAACAAGAGGAAAATGAAAGAGAAGAAAGGAAGCAAAAAGCAATAGAAGAAATAAAGAGGAGATTAAACAATGACTAGCCTTACAGATGTTAAACAAGAAACTGGTGAACACTTATGGTATCAGCTTATATCGGATATGAATCCAGATGCTTTGCAGTTAGATCCTAGATACTTTGATGATGCAGTAATAGGTATATCATTTAATTATGGTTGTGTCCTAGTATATGATTATGATAGGATAATAGAACTGCTTGTAGAAAATGAGGATATGAATACTAAAGAGGCCATTGAACATGCTGACTATAATATATTGGGTAGTCAGGGTGAACACTTCCCTATATACATAAGAAGAAAAAAATATTTTAATGAAAGCTAATAGCTACAATCTAAAAAATCCAATAGAGGCCAAGATACTTTTACTGCTTGGATTTTGTGGTGCTAATCCTAGTGAATTTTCCTTTGAAACTCACAATAGTTTATATGGTACTGACAAAAAGACAAGGGTTATACATTGGGATTATGAACCTATTGACAAATCGGCATTGGACTATGTGAAAGCTATCCTATATTGGAATGATAATTGTATTGTAGAATTTAAGCCAGTTCTGAAAGAGAATTTAGTTAACAAAGCACTTTGGCTTTACGAAATTAGAACTTACAATAGGAGTGATTAAAAGGTAGGATAATAATCTAGTGAGAAAACTTTGTTCTGATTGTAAACAGAAAAAACCATTAAATCTTTTTTATAGAAATAAAAAAAAGAGTCATGGCAGACAATCAAAATGTAAGCAGTGTCAAAAGGTTTATCACAATAAAGTTTGGTATCCTAGAAACAGAGCAAAGGTAAAATCTAGATCGGTTTTAAAGAAAAGAAGGAGAAGAAATAAACATTGGACAATAATTATAAAGAAATATTTTTCAAAGGGTTGTGTAGATTGTGGAATAAAAAATGTAAGAGTTTTAGAATTTGATCATGTTAGAGGAAAGAAAATCAGTGGAGTTGGTACTATGATCCAAGATAATTATGGGTGGAATACTATTAAAAAAGAAATTGATAAATGTGAAGTTAGGTGTAGAAACTGTCATAGATTGCGAACATTCGAGCAGTTTAATTGGCACAAAGATATTGATGCTTTTAACGAATGATAAAAATAATTAAATTAATGGTAAAAATAATGGAACTTTTTTACCTCATAAACGTATCTATACAAAAGAAAGGAACATATAGATGTCATTAAATGAAAGAACAAACAAGAAAATATTTAAAAGGCTTAGAACTCGTAGGGAGTATCATGGTCATAATGGTGAACGTCATGTCAGCGTACCTATTGTTTATGATCCTAAAACTGGATTCGAGTTTGACGTAGCTGAAATACATGAAATGGAGGTCGGTAATGTTTACGATATTAAGCGAACTGAAGTACCGAATAAATAAAGACATCACTGATATTGAGAAGGTCTGGTCAGAAAACCCAGACAATCATCTTTACTTTGCTGAAATCAGTGGTTTAAAAAGAGCGTTGGAACATATACAGAGAGCAGAAGCACAAGAATATAATGCACTCGATGAATGGGCCAGTGAGATTCAAAAGAAAGGAAAACAAAATGGAACTCAACGTAAAAGAAAGAACACATAATAACTTAATTACTTTAGAACTTATAAAGACCGATGTTAAGGATGTAATAATTGGTGATGTGGTTAAGGTTAATGGAAGCGAAGCAGTTAAAGGTGCTTTTAAAAAAGTGATACAACTAAAATCAGAAAATGAAGAGGTTAATCTTAACATATACTCTGATAATGGTTGGGACTTGTACACAGAAAAAACACAGGATAAATAATTACATGAGGGTCAACTAATGAGGTTTTACTTACTATCCATTGTTTTCCTCACAGTGAGCACACTACTACTATCTACACACAGTTCACTGAGTTGGCCCTCTCTCCATATACGAAAGGGAATTAAATGCTAAACCTTATAGATATTTACCACAAGTGGTTACGAGATAAGAATGAGATACACAGAAAGAAAAGGTACCAAGGATTCGATAAATGGTTTCATGGGTCAGCTTCTGGAATGTGTATGCGTAAGCATTACTTTCAACATGTGGCAGGTGTCAAGCCGAAAGAAGTTGATGATGATACTCTTAGACTTTTTAGAATGGGAGACCTTGTACATGAAGATATACAAGATGCACTTAGAGATTTCGCAGAGACTAATGGGTCTAAGATACTGATAGAAAAAGAGATACGGATACCAGAAGTTAATGTCAGAGGCTTCTTGGATATTATTATTATAGATGATAATGCACTCTATGATATAAAGACTTGTAACGCTTGGAAATGGAAAGGATTATTTGGAAGAAAACCAGACTTAAACCAACCCATTAACTACAATTTACAGCTAGGAACTTATGGTTGGTGGTATGAAATAGAGTCAGGTAAAAGACTTGAAAAGTTGGCTTTGTTATATTACAACAAGGACAATTCAAGAGTAAGAGAAAAGGTCATATCAACTTCTTATGTTGATAAGGCAAAAGAGTACTGGCGTGATGTAAACGCTAGATTTGAGAAAGGTAATCCACCTATAGAACTTGGTGTTGCTCCTGTATATAAATGGGAGTGTAATCCTAAGTACTGCAATTTCTATGAGATTTGTGGTGGTGGATTAAAACTAAAAGGAGATGACTTATGAGTCAAGAAAGTAAAACAGTAAAGGTGTATGATTCATACGAATCAGCATGTAAAGAAGATAATTTTAAACCTAATAGCGACTACAACCTTGGATTAGGCATTGGAATATGTGCTATTTTTGATAACTTGTCAGGCTATCAATGTAGAGACTTAATGAAAACATTAATAGAAAATAATATAGGCGAAAATGTGCCATATCATATTATACATAGACTTGTAAAGGAAAGTGAGATTGCTTTAGGTAGGAAAGATACAACTGCATATTTGAACAAAGTAAAGGAGGGTAATAATGAGCGAAAAACAGCCTAATTGGGACAAAATAACAGAAGGAAAGATAAGGCATGGATTTGCTATCGAGGCCTTTAAGAAGGATATGGAATTAAGTGAGGACTTAATGAAGGATATAGATAGGTGGGTTTACTTCGTAATTCATGGTTTGTCAGGACTTAAAGAAATAATAAAGATGAGTAAAGATACCAAGAAGATGAGCCATGAAGAATTAGTTGACGAAGTTAAGGATAAGTTTGATGGGGAAGATATAACACCCTCTAGTGAGGATTATATCAAAGAACAAATAGAAAAAGCTATCGTAGTCTTAGATAAGAAGAATCAAAACAAGGTTCTTTACCAATTAAAGAAGGGTAAGATTACAATGGATAACCTTCAAGCTTGTCTTGAAAAAATAAATTCTTTAGCAAAGCCTTAGAATGTCTGATTTTGGAGATGCATACTACCCAATAGATATTGGGGAGTCAAAGAAGAGTGTGCCTGAAGGTAGGTACCAAGCTTTGATAATTGATCTTGAATTAAGTAAAGATGTCCAGTTTTACAAATATATTGCTGATGTTTTTAAGCCTACTTATTGTATAGTAGACCCAAAGTTTCCTGAGCTTTTAGATGAAACTGTGAAGGATAATGGTATATTTAGATATAAGAAGGTGGATGGTTATGAATATGAACACAGCAAAAACTGGGGATATGCAAAATTTATTTCCATGATAAAGACATCTAAAGAAGATAGGGAGGGTAATCAACTGCCCTTCCTATTCTTGAGTGATGTTAAGAATAAAAAGATGTTAATAGACGTTACTATGAAAAAATTTAAAAACGAAACAGGCTCTGATGTTTCATATCCTGTAGCTAGGGCAATACAAATAATAGAAGATAGTGAGGTTCCATTCTAATGAGTTTGGATATTAATACAAAAAAGGGACAAGCATCATTAATGTATGAAAAAGAGATGCTAGACTATATAAGAAGTACGTTCTGTAATAATCATAAAACCTCTCTTTTAATCGAAACTGACAAAGAGAAAGAATCTAAGGTTGATGGCATAATTGTGAAAAACAATCAGGTCTCAGGAATTTTTGAATCTAAATGTAGGAACATGAGTTTGATGGAACTACATAACTACGGCTCTTGGCTCGTAACTTTCGATAAAATAATGGATGGTAAAAATCTATCTAAGTTATTGTGCGTTCCGTTTGTTGGCTTCTTATACCTTATAAAAGATAAGATAGTTATGTACTGGAAGATAACTGATAGTAAAGGTGAATTTGAATTTGACTTTGAAATAAAGAAAACTAAAACTAGAAAAACAATCAATGGTGGTGAAGCAATAAGGACTAATGCTTATCTACCTGTTAAACATGGACATGAAATACTATGAAAAAACCAATATGCATAGCGAAAATTCGCTACACAAAACAAGAAGTAGAGTTACATATAAACGCTCTAAAGTATTTCCTTAGAGACCCCGGACAATACAGAGGGCCTTACGAGAAACTACTTAAAGATATGAAAAATATTAAAGAACAGATGCTTGAAAAAGAAAATGATGCAATTATAAATAGAGACACAGAAGATCAAGTAGTTGATGAATCAGTATGTGGGGTGTGTGATTAATGAAGAATCCTAAAAATGTAAGAAGGGGTAAAAGAAATAGACAGAGAGGTGCAGAACTACAAAGGCAATCTGTCAGGATGGCTAAAGATTATGGGCTTGAAGCATACAACAGAGATAGAGGTGGAGCCCAGCATGAGAAAGGAGATATAGAAATTGAAAATCGCTACTATGGTTGTAAGAGAAGGACTCGTATGGCTATGTGGCTTAAACCAGAAAAAAACGAGGATGGTGTTGTAATAAGAGAGGATCGAGGTAAGCCATACATTGTGCTAGACCTTGAAAAATATATTATGCTACTATCTTTATTAAAGGAGTTTACTAAAGATGAAAAAAGAAAATAATAAAAGTATATATAAAGAGAACCCAACTCTTTTGACAAAGAAAGCTTTATACAAAGTTTATAACAATTTGTTGAAAGAGGGTAAGATTTCAGAAAATGGTGCGGCCCATCAAAGGATGGAGCAAATAGGCCTTAGTATGAATATGAGAAAAAAGTGGGCTGATATAAGGAAAAAAATTTTTAACAGTGACTTGGTTGGCTCAAGTATCGTTAAAAACTAAACTTATGTGTGCCCACAAAACTAACAACAAACAAAAGGAGAAATCAGATGCCTGATTTTGAAGTAAAGAACCAGACGTTTACGCTCTGGAAGAACAAGTATAAGAAAGATGGTGATAACAAACCTGATTATACTGGTAATGGCAAAATCAACAATGAAATGAAAGACGTTTCAATGTGGATTAATCAAGACAAGAAAGGTAATAGGTACCTATCAGGCCGTATCCGAGAAGCTAAAGGTAAAAACGATAGCCCTTTCTAGGAAAATCGTAGCTTTTTAGCAACAATGATAAATAGCGGGCCTAACAGCCCGCTTTTATCTGTAAAAAATTTAGATGAACTTTGTATCGAATAATTAATAATAATGCGAAAATCAAGAGATTAGAGGGGGTTTTTTAGAGTAATGTTTGAATTTTGTAGCTTAACTAATACTGTTTGTCCTTTTTGCTGTAAATCAAGGTATAATCCTCAAACTGGTAAAAACGATAACATAACTAGAACATTTTGTGGAACTGCTAGTGGGTATGATACTACGATAAACGCACTAGAAAAGTGTTGGCTTAAAATGACAAAGAGCGAAAAGAGTAAGCACGCTAAAAAACAAAGTGAAGAATTTAAAATTGTAAGATCAAAAAGGAGTAATTAGTAATGGATATAATGGATGATTTTAAAAAAGAAAAAACTTATCTTTACAGATGTCCTGAAGAAGGATGTAATAACACGCATACATTTACTCAAGGACTCTTTATGGTTTGTAAAAGACATGGTCAGAATAAACCTAGAATGATATACAGTGGCCAATTAAGAGAGAGAAAAGAATTTAATCCTGAAGATTACTTAAAACCACATGAGCAAGATAAGTTAGTAAAGTTAATGAATAAGAGATTTACAAGGATGATAGATAATAATGAATATTTACAGAAATTAAGTGAGTTCTGGAAATCAGTTGGAGAGCACGTTTACGCTGAAGAGGTATTATTTGAAATTGATTAAGGCATAGCCCTTTTCTTGGCCTTGTTTATTATTCTTTCCGTAATTGAATCTACATCAACATCATCATACAAAATAGGATTTTCAGGAAAAGCTCTGTTCCAATTTGCAATTAGCCTAGTAGCTCTAATTGAATTACCTTCTATAATACTATCTAAAATTTTTGATCTAGTGAGACCTTTCCTATACTTAACATAACTTTTCCTTTGACCCTCCGTCTCAAATCTCTCAAGAGCTCTTCTTGGTATGCTACCTAAGGCAGGCCCTATATACCTAGGTATTCTTTGAACTGCACCTAGCCCACCATACTCACCTATATTAACCCAAGTGCTTGTCATGGCTGTCCAAATCTTATCAAAATCCTGAACAACAGCGGGTTTACCAACAAACTCCAAAGCTCTTATTTTATTTTCAGCCGCTACAACATCCATAACAACCCCAAAAGCTCCTACCGAAGCAAACCTGTCGAGTACATCTGCAAAAGTCATCCTATCAACCTTCACCAAAGAGTCTATTGGTTTGTCACCTAAAGCAACATCTTTAAGATTTCCAAAATTTAAAAAAGGTTCATTTTCTGTATATATTTCTCTACCTGCATAAACCTCAGCCAGTTTGTCTCTAGCTAAAGAAACAAATTCACCACCAAATAAACCAGCACTAGCGAGTCTTAACATAGGAAAGACATTCCCTCTTTTAAGCTCATTACCAAGTTGACCTCTTATCCAGTTAAATTGTTTATAACCAAATTTTTTAAAAAGAAACAACGGCCTAAACCTAGGGTCGTTAAAAACCAAAGGCTCTTGAAGTATATTTCTCTGCAACTGAGTATCTCTTGCAAATCTAAACATAGCTTCAGATGTTTGCCTTTGAGTTATTTTATTTATATCAGATATACCTAAATCTCTTAAATTTTGACGAGCCCAGTTTTGCCTCAAGGCAAACCTTCCTGTTCCTTTTCCTTGTGCTATAGGTTGTAGTAACCCAATCCACTCTCTAGCCGCCGCCGCTGATATTAATTGATTTAATTGATTTATTTTTTGAAACCCTGAAAGTCTAGTTGCACCATCTGCAATCTTACCCATAAAAGAATCACTCGGATTCAAACCAAAGTAACTTTGATACAAAGATAAATTGCTTACACCAGCTTTTCTTATTTCGTCTCTATAAGCCTTTGATGTTGCTAATTTTAAACCACCTCTTATAACAGGATAATAGCCAGTTTTAACTGCGGTTGATATTGCTATCTGCGTTATGTTTGGTACCGTAGCAAAACCAAGACCAATCTTAGTTGCTATTTCAAAATCAACTATATCGCTCCAAGCTTTTCTAGCTTTTGCACTCTTCCAATTATATGTAGGGTCAAGTTCTATGTTACCACTTTGAATTTTATAAAGTTTATCTAAGGTGTCCCTTTCGTTTCTAAAGGTTCTGACTTGTTTATCTGTAAATTTCCCAGCTTTATTCTGTGCCAAATCATTAAAACCCTCTATTGACCTTTTCCAAAATTCTCCGTACCTACCAAAACTTTCTACACTAGCTATTCGCCTAGCCCACTGATGAGTATATTTAGAAAAAACTATTCTAGCATCTCTTTCCATCATATAATCTGGTAAATCTTTAGCTTTCCTAGCTGTTTCTAAGTTTTGAGCTATATTATGAAATTGAGATTTAACAGTTGTATTTAATCTTTTAAATGCTTGACCTATTTTTAAATCAAAATCAGGAACTTCATTCCTTTTAGCATTTCTCTTTATACCAGCCATGTCATATAAAATGTTTACAGTCTCATTAGATAGTTTGCCCTTAGCTAATATCTCTTTACCGAGAAAAGACTGTACTTGTTTTTTATTTAAGTTTGAATTTTCTATAAATAATTGAGGGTGGTTAAATTTTAATTTTCCTAAATCATCTGCAAGCTTTTTTAGTATGTCTTGCTTTATTATTCTAGGAAAATAAAACTGCTCTTTAGGGCCTAAATCAACACCAGCTTTATTAGCGACATCCCACATATATTCAAGTATATCCCTAAGCTCCTTTACCTTAGGGTTTGTTTTTAAATTAATGTTAGGGTTTTCTAAATCCCTACCCAACTGGATAGCTTCTTGCTCTGCTTTAGTTCGAGCTTTCTTAGAAAGGTACTGTGTAACTTTTGGAAATCCACCAGAATACAAACCTGAGTTAACAAACATGTTATTTGCACTACCCATAAGTGTATAATAACGACTATCAAAATTATTAACTCTTTGTCTAACTTCTTGATATATCGGTGTTTGAAATCTTTTTTCTGACCTATCTAAAAGCTTAAAACCTAAGTAATCAGACAAAGTTTTGTTAGGTATCATTGTTGATTCCCAACCATTGTTTTTCAGTCTTTCACTTAACTTAGCAACCCTAGACTCATGCATCATCCTATTGTACATTTTTATTTGCTCAACAGGACTCATAGATTCAATTATTTTTTTAGAGTTCATCCCCTTAAATCTATTACCTCCAGTAGTACCAACAACATATTCACTACTAGCAATATCTCTAAACCTATTGTTATCAACTTTTAAATTTTGAGATATTTTATATATACCATTAATTCTTCTCTTTGCCAATTCGCTTTTGGTTCCAGCACCCCCTCTTGTAAAACCCTCTCTTTGAAATGTGCTAAATTTTATAGGCTTACCCTCTTCAAAAGCTTTAGTTTTTGTATTGTATTTTTTATATTTTACAATATCCTCTTTAAGGGTGGTTGTTTCTGTGCCGATTCCAGTAGTCTTTGTTTGTTTTTTAGAACTCCTAGTATCAAATCTAACATCCCTTATCTTAACCCCTTTCCTACTTACAAAAACCTCACTAGGTTGTATAACTGACTCTGTATCTATTTGTCCAAAAATCTTAGCGGCTTGATCTGCATTTAAAGCCATATCTTGTTTGGCTTTAGTTATTTTTTTATATCCCTTAACAAGCTTTCCAGTTGCATACCTTTGAGCTCCTAAGGCACCTATAACACCAGCCGCATGTGCATAATCCTCTGGCGTTGGCAACTCACCCTCAAGCACAGGAGCTATTGTACCAAAACTACCAACCTCAACAGCTTTAGAAGCTAGTGTTTGTGTTGTAGGACTTAAACCTTTTAAAGCAGTCTTTACAAGTGGCCCAGTAAATCCTGTAGCAGAACCTAGTACAGCACCTTTTGAGGCTGTCTTTATATTCATTAAATAATCAAACTCCTGAGTTGGATCAGCTATTTGACCAAGGCTAGACTGTAAGCCACTGTAAAAACCAAGCTGAGTACCACCAACAACACTAGCATTGAAAGCTTGATTTAAAACTTTAGGCGTTGCTTTTTCTATAATTTCGTCTGCTTTTTTACCACTTAAACCATTTAATGTAAGTCTTTTTTTAGCTTCTTTTAAAGGGGTTGTTGTTACTCTAAGAGGGAAGCCTCCTTTAACCTTTCCAGAGCTAGCAAGTTTACCTGTAGAAAGTATAATTTTTTCACCTAAAACAGATCTTACCAAATCGTCACTTACAGGAACTCCCTTACCAACACCTTGTTGAATTGCTTTTCTGATTGCTGATTTGGTAGCTGACTTAGCCGCTATACCACCTACTCCACCAGTAGCTATCATAGTTCCTATATCAGCAGGCTGTAAAAAAGATATTACAGTAGCACCAATATCTTCTAGTATATTAGGATTGTAATCAGATAAGTCAAAACGCTCACTGCCAGTTGCTATCTGCTCTGCTAGACCAGTAATGCTTTGATTGTATCCAGCTTTTACCCAGTCTGGTAGCCAATCACCGGGTATAAAACCATATAGATTTTCATCCTCTTTTGACTGTTTATACTCTTTATTTTTATCTAGTAAAGCATTATAATAAGAGGATGTATCAAATAGATTATTATCATAATCAGACTCTACATCTAAATACTCATTAAGATTCTGTAATTTTTGAATAGAAGTTTCATCAAGGTCACTACCGGCTTGATTTAAAGTGTTTTCAAAAACTGAATATCTTAATGCACTATCGGCCATAGAGCATTAATTTACTACTCTTGTTGGTTGTGCTCTTAATCCCCCGCCACCAGTTAAATTATTTAATATATCAATAATCAACCTTTCATCGGGAGCATCTTCTTCTACTCTAATGTTTTTAGGTAAATCACTTTCAGGAACAAATGTAGTCTCTCCGTTTTCAAACTCAACTAAATAAGCGATCTGTCCAGTAGGTAATCTTCTAAAATCATTGTAATCAATTATAGCTGGTTTACCATCAAAAGAAAATCTTAATATCCCTTCATTCTTTAAAGACTCATTAGACTTTTCAACAATCATTTTATCAGATTTGCTAAGTTTGCCTTTCTTAACTTTAAATTGACCTTTTCCTTTTCTAGCCTTTCGATCTAAAACAACTTCAATACCAGTTGGATACTTGTCAATAATTTCTTTGTATTTTTTTATTTGGCTTTCATATTGTTTTGTCTTTGGTATCTCTTTATATAAATCTTTTATTTGATTTACTAGATTATCCCTAGTTTTATAAGCTGAATTTAATTCAATTAATTTTTGATTTGCACCTCTCCTTCCAAACCCTTCATACTGCTCAGGGTTTAAAGTCAAGGTGTTTAACTTGTCAATTTCATTGTTAAACTGAAGTAAGCTCCTGTCGTATCTTTCCGGCCCTTCAGTGGGAGGTAGTTTAAATGCTTTTGCTTTAGGGTCTATACCAAACATTACCGGAGCCTCATCTCCTAACTGTTCCCTTTCTAGCCCAGATTCACTCAATCTTTCTATAAGGCCAGTGAGGGAAAAACCACGTAATGGTCTGGGTGTGGTTATATCAATCTCTCTTCCTTTAGCGAGTTCTTCTATAGCTTCTTTGTATTCAGGAGAGTCAACTTCTGCCGAGGATACGATAGTCATAAGATCATAAGTATTTCCTTGATTAGAAGCATCTTCAGGACTTTCTGGTATCCTAGACATCAATGAAGCATCGGGCCCAAAAACCACCTTATCTTCAATCTCATCCTCACCTTCACCTGTTTGCGGTGCAATTATTTGTTGATTGGGTTCAACTATTCTATATTTATCATTTATACTCTGAACAGTTCTTTTTTCAATATTTAACTGATCTATCAGTGTACTTAGTTGGCCACTAGGATCAACTCCAGTGGCTCTTAAAGCTTTTAGTATTTGTTGGCTGGTCTTATTGTCAGTATCTACATTAGGCATCTTTAAAGCAACTTCTAACATTTTTCTTTCTATTTCACCAATACTTCTTCTACTCTTTTGCAATTCAAATTTGTCTTGGTCAGACATAGTACGCATACCAGTTCTTCTTTGATTGTCAAACCTAGACTTTGCTTTCACTAAAGTATCATAAGCAAATTCGTCTCTTTCCTTTAGCATACTAATGTCCTCTGGGGATATATTAGATGCTATTTTATCAAAATCATAAAATGTAGCATTTTCCCCAAGGTTTTGTATAGTGCTTATATTAGACCTTAGTTCGGAAAGACTAGAATTTTGATTTTCAGCCTGTTCAGAAAAAATTTGAGCTTCATTTTCGTAACCATATTTTCTAGCCGCTATCGCTTTTGAAGCAAGGTCAAATTTTGAAATACCAGCTATAATTTTATCGTAATCAGATCTTTTTCGAGAAGATTGTTTATCTTCTTGTAATTTATCGTAACGCCTTTGCTCTTCTTCCCTTTGGCTTTTAGCTATTTGCTGTGAATCTTCATACCTCTTATCAGCTAACTCTTGCCTTTCTAACGCTAATTGATTTTGCTGAAATTGATTTACATATCCCGGTAACGCATCTAAAAAGTCTGCAAGTGGGGTGTCGTATTGGCCGGGAGCCATACGTTGCCTTCTACTGTATATACTTCTTGGGCCGTTAGCCATTATAGTTAAATACCTTATTGTAATTTACCATCTTATAACCATTAACCTCAGAAACAGCATCTGGTATAAATCCTTCTATATCCTGAGCCATTGTACCTATATGAATATCATCAGAATTTTTATATTTAAAAGTGTATATTGGCACATTGTTACTCATAGTAAATAAATAGTTAATATCCTTTTTCATTCTTTTGTCAGATAAAAAATCAAAAACCTTACCACCTACATAGTTACTAGCTCCACTAATTGGATTCTCTAGTATATCTTGAGCCGCACCAAAAACAGTTTGAGGGTCTTGTGCCTGTTCCGTTAGTGTATCTTCCACATCTGTTGTCATTTGATCTACGCTTTGCCAATTACCATTAATAAGCTTATACTCCTTACCCTCAAAGGTATAATTTGTAGCACCTGAAGGTGGGTTCCAATTAGGATTGGTAGTTGGTGCTACCATTCTAATATCCGCACCACCAGCAACAAGGTCGCCAACATCACCAAGAACTTGTGATTGATAGTCCCTTATAGACTGTTGTGTTGTGTCAGCTAATGCTTGCTGTGCCTGACCACTAGCTTGCCCGGCTCTATATTGAGATGCTCCTGTAGCACCAGCGAATCCAGCACCAGCCTGACTAGCTAAATTCTGTTGAGTCATACCTAATAAACTACTACTAAGATTCTGGGCCGCCCTTTGCACACCAGAAGGGTCATACTGTTGCATAACAGCCATTTGCTCAGGTGATAGACCAATGCCTTGAGAAGTTAAAAAGTTACTTAAATTAACGCTACCACCATAGGGGCCAGAGCCTGTAGACATAGGACTTGTTGATGTAGCATCTGGGGTAGCTGTAGTAAAATTCATATTGTTCAAACCTCCAGCTAAAGCATCTCCACCACCAGCCAACATTATATTTTGTAGCATACCTTGACTCATTCCACCAACTCCTAAATTAGCTGGAGTTATGTTAGAGCCTGAAGTTCCTGTAGGGCCTCTATCTTGACCTCCAAAATCAGGCTCTCCAGAGTAGTCAACCCCAGAATCTGAACCTTCATCCCGGTCAACCCCAAGACCTGAACCCTCACCTCGAAGGCTCTCATCATCGTGATATATACCACCATGTTCAAGGCCTACAAAGCCACCATCTTCATAGCCAGCTATACCATCAAGAAGGTTTGAAGCTGTTTTGTTAGGCATGTAATCAAATAATGTATTCATATAAATATACGTTAAGTTATATTTGGGCCAACAAGGGAACCCTGAGGCATTGATCGCTTAAAAAAGTTCCTCAAGTCAAGTTTACTACCAGCTATAAAAGGATTATATTTATCACCATATATGCCACCGCTCGGAGCAAGTCCAGCAGTAAGACCAGCTTGAAGTCCGGAAGCTAAAGAATCACTGAATAAAAGCTTGTCGTAATCACTACTAGCTTTTTGTAAGGCATCAAAAGATTGCTGTCCGTAAACTACACCAGAAGTATCTATGTCTTGAGCCGCACCAGCACCAATCTTACCACCAAAGCCTTTGCCTAAGCTAGAACCCAAAGCCGCACCTGCTGGGCCACCAATAGCCCCACCAGCTAAACCGCCTAATAAGCCTAGGGCACTTCCAAATAACTTACCCCTACCTTGCCTTTCTGCTTCTTTCCTTTGATAATCTTCTAGTTTTTCACTGTCGGCTCTTTGTTGTAAAGCCCTAGCTAAATATGTGCCACCTAATGTTCTAGGTGTCATACCACCCTGTTGCATCATACTTAGCAAATTAGTTTTGTTGCCAAGATAGTATCCAGTCATGTTTGGCCCTGATGGTATTGGTTTAAATCCTTTTGATTTATTATGAGGGTAATTCATGTTATAATCCTTTTAAATTTAATAATAATCAAATCAATTAATAAATACAAATTATTTATTTTAAACTTCTTTGACGGGTATCTGATATAACGTACCATTTATATAAACCTTTAAGCTTCCATCTGGAGTAACGCTACTGCCAACAGCTTCTTCTGTAGTAATGCTTAATGTTTGATTACTACCAGTTATTTTTTTACCAATAGTAACATCGTTATTAAAATTAATGCTACCAGTTATTACAATATCATTACCAATAGATAGGTTTTTATCTACAACTTGATTACCATCATGTGATAAGTAAACTTTTGATAATGTACCTTTAAATTTTTTATATAAAGCTAAGGGCTTATTAGACTCCCTTGCGAATATCTGCTCACCATCATTCATGTTTCTAGCTGACGGAGAATGGCTCAATGTTCCCTTTACATCACCAGAAGAAACGCTTTGTTCCTTACTATTGATTATAATTCTTTCTGCTCTGTTAAAAGACATTAGGCCACGTTAGCTACTGGTAAAATTCTATACTCTATAGATATATCATTAATTTCAATTCCGGAAGATGTGCCAGATGAATTAGTAGGATTGGCTATTTTTATAGATATGCTCTGACATGTAAAAGGCGTTGCCGTTGCTTTTAGTTTAGCATAAGCATTTGAGGTAGCTACAAAATTACCAGTAAATTGACTAAAGCTAGAGCTACCATCTACAGCATAATATATAGGCTGTGTCTGTGCATTGTCACTTTTGTAAGTAACATAAACAGCATATATCTTTTTCTTTATAGCGGGCTGTCCAAAATCAATATCTTTAGTTTGGATTACCCAAGAATTTGTACCGCTATCTTTTAATGAGTCTGGTGAATACTTAGCAACATTAACACTGCCAGCACCATTATCTTCTGCTATTATCAAATCACCATTGTGATCAATAGAAAAATTAGTTAATCTTTTTTGATCTGTTGCTAATGTGTTAATTTGGCTCCAAGCTTGTGTCTTTATATCATACAAGTAACAGTATCCAGTATTAGTAGCTGATCCATCTTCATTCTTAATAACTAAAATTTGTTTCTTTCTTTTTTCGTAACCGACAACAGACGTATCGTTAATAAATGAAGCCCAAGTAGAATCATCTATCTTGCTATCAATTAAATTTGAAATCCGACTACCATCATATAAATAACATCCATTTTCATTCACCCAAACAACTCCAAAATCTGTTCTAAAAACAGCACCCGGATTCTTAACACCATTATGTTTCAAGTCTGATTCTAAGAACCAGTTAGTATCTGATGGTGATGATACATTTATTATCTGCATTGATTTTTGCTTATACGCTAATATCCTATCAGCATAAGACTCAAGCTTAACATAGTCCTCTGCATCCCCCTTAACAACATCAATAAAATTAAAAGAAGGGAAAGTGTCAAACCTGTTAGGCATAGAATACATAAGCCTATCTCCAAATATGGTAGGAGAATCTCCATTCTCCTCATATACTTTTACATTTGCAACAAACGCTCTTCGATTACAAACCACTGCTGTTTTCCAAGCTTCTCCATTCCTACCTATACTTATAGATGGTACGGTAGGTGGGTAGCCATTAATGGTCTCATAGGTATCTAAAACTGGATTTAAAGCTTCTACTGTACCAGTTGTATAGACAGAAGCTGTTGTTCCGGATGTGTGTGTCCAAGCAACATAATTAGAGTCAAGTGAGGCTCTAGCACCTTCGGATAAATCTATATCAGCTAACATCACCCAAGGGTCGCTAGTTGATCCGTTAGGTCTAAAATAAACCCTACCGCCGGAAAGTCTTTGATTGAAAGATTTTGTAGCTATAGCCGTAAAAGAAACTTTTTGACCAGCAGTTACAGTAAAAGTATTATTGCTAGTAGGTATATACAGTAAAGACTCTTGACTTCCATCATATATAAAACTAAATGCTAACTGATACACATCAGCACCCCAAGTGCTGTTAGCATCGCTTGACAATGAAATGTTTAAATTAAATCCAGCACCAGCAGTAGGTGCACCAGAACCATTTACACCAACGGTTGGAGCATCTAAAGTGTTAAAAGCTTGAAAGTAATCAAAAAAAGAATCTGAATAAGCAAGCCCTTTAAAGTGCTCTCTCTTTGTAAGTCCATACCACCTAACTCTAACGTGATTATCAAAATTAGCATCAGATGCTCTTAAATTACCATCGGCAACATAGTATCCTATTTTAGCATCCGATGTTAGGTTCACGTCTGTATTCGTACCATCATCCTCAAACAATAAATCAATTTTTGGGTTATCCGCTGGGCTTGAGCTTGTGTCATTCCACTTGTCACTATTGGCTGAATATATATCAACCGATGCTGTATTTGAGTCAGCTAATGCAATTAATTTTTCGCCTAAAGCTTTTTTAGTTATAGTGCCAGCAGTTATATTAACTATTGAACTGCCACCAGCTAAAGAAGGTTGAATAAAAACAAAATTATTGCCAGTTCCTCCTTTTTTTACCACTTGATAAGTACCGTTTATACCAGAAGTTCCTGAAGTTGTTTGGTTTATATTTATAACGTCACCAACCGAAAGAGCATTAGCTATTTGATTATCAACGCTACCACTTACTCCATCTGTTGAAAATATGTTGTTCCCACTCGAATTAGCATTAAATACCAAACTGCTACTAAATGTAATTGTTGTACTTTCAATTTGATAATCAGATTCAAGAACAGTAAGACCATGACCTGAAACAACCTCACTTGCTATAACCTGTGCAGTTCCATGAGATGCTGATGACCCTGACGGTTTTATCACACCTTGCTTTTCTAAAGTTACATTAGAGGCTTGCACTAATTCGTTATTAGATATGTCTCTAGGGTCTTTTAAACTATTGATACCTCCAGAAAAATCATTTAAAGTGTAAAGCTGTTTTGGCATTACCTACAGTTACACCTTAGACTTTACCATCTTTACAGCACCAGCTACAACATCTGTAAGGATGTCAGCAAACTCTCTAAACATTGGCTCTTCTTTCTGATCGGATACAAAAGGAATATTTATTGCTTTATCCATCTTTTCAGCCAACTTTTTTTCTACTTCTTCTGACTGTATGTATTCAATCAACATACCCTCTACGTTATCTGCTTGCTCATCTGCCATTTTCTTTGCAGATTCAATAGCCTTTTCAATTAACATTTCTTTAATATTCATATTAAGATTCCTTTATCTTTTTTATTTTATAGTATAAATATATAATATTCATAATTCCTATAGTGACACCAATAAAGTAAGGTAGTAAATCCATAAACACCACCCCCATACCAGCAAAGCTTGCTCCGGATACTTTTAAGCTATCCATATTATTTCTTTATGTGTTTAGACACTTCTGTGTCTCCGGCCATCATAGGGACTATCCTAGAAAGTAATTCTGATTTGGTTTCGTTAGAACCATAAGAAATACCTCTTATGTCGTAAAACTTTTTTATTTCTGCTATAGTATTAGATTCTGTAGGATAATCAGATTGTGAAGTTGCTACTCCATTTACAATGTGATGTTCTCCGATTCTTAATCTTCCATGTCCATTATCATACTTTTTTGCACATTCCTCAACGTAATAAATTTCTGCGTTCTTAAAAGTGCTAGATCTTTTTACAACTTCGCCATCAACTTCTACAAAATATTCATATCCAGACGTAGGGTAAGTTAAGGTTTCAACTGTGCCATCTGGGTACGTTTTAGAACGAACAGCACCGGGAGTTGTATTTTTATAAAGTCTTATACGATAACCTTGACTAGACCTACGAATAACCATTTACTCCTCTACTTCTTCCTTTTCAGGTTCTTTTAAAGATTCTCTTAACATATTAATAAAACCTTCTTTACTAATTTCTAACTGCTCCCTTACAAAAGCATTTGTATTTAGCTTGTTTTGAATGTCGTTAATATGGTTTAGAATCCTTTTTGATTCATCAGACATATCTTCAATGATATATTCTTTATCATCAAAGTTTAATTTAGGCTGTTCTTTTTTATCTTTAGCCATTTTGTTCTCCTATTTTGTTATTATGGTCTTTCATCTGGTGCTAATTTAGCAACTTCATCAAGTGGATCTTCGCCTTCTATATGATCTGTTGATTTTTTTTCTAATTTTACAGGCTCAACTATTACTTTTCCATTTTCATCTGTCCAATCTGTATCTATTATGTGCTTGTCTTGTCTTTCACCTACTACAAGCCAAGATATAGTAGCAGTTGAATTTTCATTTTGACAAGAAATAGTAAGAACATTTCCACTAACAGAACCTTTAACCGCATCCCAATCTGATTCATTAGAAGTAAAGCATTGTACATCTCTATTTAGTGCAACAAAAGTACCATCTGTCATTCCTGCAACTTCATCAATATTAATCGTTGCAGTTCCTTTTGATAAGTTTACCTTTCCTCTGTAAATGTTATCAGCTTGAGGTGCTTCAACAAAAGAATGAACTAGATGATGTGTATCTTTTTTAGATTCTAACGGATGATCTATTTTAAAAGATCCACTACCTTTAGATAAAGCACCTGCAACAGTAACTGCTCCACCAGATGCAATAGTTAATCTAGTAGAACCGCCTGTTTGAAATTCTAAATCTCTATAAGAACCAGAGCCACTTTTAAATACTTTGATAAATCCACTACCGCCTGTATCTTTACTCATAGTAATTACTTCATAATCGCTTCCAACATAATCATCACTATATATTGAAATTATAGAGTCATTAAATAAAACATTTTTGTCTTTTGTAATTCGCATTACTTCTTGAGTTCCACTACCAGAATTTGTCCTAAAAGCCATTTTAGTTGGGCAATCTGTATTATTTGTCCAAGCACCTTCGGCAGTTACATTTATTTCTCCTCCTACTACTTCACCAGATGAATTTTCATTACCATTAAATCTAAAGTAACCTAATGCACCACCATCTGCTATTGTACTACTAGCATTCACAAGGTTAATAAGATGCCCGCCAGCTCTTGTTAAAATCATTTCGTTTGTTTGATATACTAAACTTGTAGTTTGGTTTACTGTTAATCCATTATCTAAAGTAGTTGAACTACCTACATATAATTTTTTAGCAATAGATGCTCCACCTTCACATCGTAATGCTCCAGTATCCCCACTATCATCACTAGAATCTGTAGTGTCTGTAATATCTACAATATTGCTAAAAGTAGTAGTAGATGAACTAATCCTTATTACTTCATCGTCGGCGGCTACAGTAGAAGTATCACTAGTTTCATCAATAGCTATTACCAAGTTTCCTTGATACCAAGAATTAGTTGTATCTTGAAATATCATAGCTTTGGATATATGATTAGTAGCACTATCTGAGTTAGCAAATTGCAAGTATGGATGACCTGTTCCGTTTGCAGATATTTTAATACCATTATCTGTGTTTGTAGCGTTGTTACCAACTAATACAAGAGTATCTGGGGCGCTGTTTCCTACACCAAGATTTGCTCCCAATACAGATATATCACCTGATCCGTCAAATTCAATTCTTTCTGCATTATCAGCTATTCCAATCGAAGTATCATCAGCCACTATTATATTACTAGCAAATTCTACATCTTTTGTACCTTTAACAGTCATAGCAACATCGCTAGCATTATTAACATAAAATACGATATTTCCATTAGTATCTGAATAATTAGCTATATAACCATCGTCTTGATACGCTTGAAGCGAAATACCTTCTGAGCCTGTTCCAGTAGTACTATTTTGTAAATATAGATATGCTCCAC
>LULO01000175.1_pt1 | contig 45525 bp, 52 predicted proteins | sample 728121 | NCBI WGS metagenome assembly LULO01 (sample SAMN03860287, study PRJNA289734) | marine metagenome | biome: seawater column; feature: ocean; material: water; isolation source: Red Sea water column Station 149 - depth 50m | place: Saudi Arabia: Red Sea | collected 2011-10-15 | depth 50 m | reverse complement strand
GGTACGCATGGGCCACTGGGGACCCCCTGCATTTGCTATGCAATCCCGACATATTTTTTGTATTTTGAGGGTTTTTGGTATGGGTTTCCCGGCAAACGTGTAAGGTAACCCTGCAGATAACAAAAAAGGGACCCGACTAGGGGTCCCGGCGAACGTGTAAGGTAACCTTGCAGGGTATATGGGGGTTTACCCGGCGGCTGATAGGCCATTGTAGGGTCATATATCGCATCCGTCAACCCCAAAAATGCCCCTCGTGTAATTTTTTTTATAATTCTTAGGTAAAACAGTTGACAATACACCCTATTATTACCATAATGAGGTTGCTGGGGTTGCAAAACGCTGGTTCGCCTCACCTTTTACGCTAGTTCCTTTACGAAACAGGCAGAAACCGAGTGACAGAACGCTTCCCAGCACCTAATCAAGGCAAATTCTATGAATTTAGTACAACAAGCTAAGAAAAAGCAGTTGTCTGAGAAGCAAGAAAACTTCTTGACAGCCCTTTTCGAGTCTAACGGCAATTTTAACCAAGCGGCAGAGATTGCGGGGTATGCCCGTGGGTCTGTTACGTGGCTGCGCGACACCCTCGCAGAGGAAATTGTCGAACGTACCCGTGCGGTGTTGGCGGGAAACTCTCTCAAGGCTGCAAATAAGATGGTAGAGTTAGTTGACACGCCAGTAATCGAGCGTGGGGACGACCTGAAGCTACGTGCAGCAGAAGCGATACTCAATAGAGTTGGCCTTGGTAAGCAAGAAACAATGAATCACAACGTACAGGCAGTCCACGGGGTGGTCTTGTTGCCGCCTAAAAAAGAAGTTGTCATAGATGGCTGAAGAAACTACGCCTAAAAAGCGTGGTCGTCCCAAAAAAGACCCTAACGCACCAAAGGCCCGTTACAATCTATCTCGTGCCGAAAGAGCCAGAAGAGCATTACAAGCTCGTGTTCGCAAGGCTGAGAAAGCAAAAGAAAAACACCAGAAGAAAGCGCAGGACAAAGCCAGCTACGCACGTAAACTAAAGAAGAGTGCGAAGAAGGTGGAGGGTGCGCTTAACGGCACAGGTTCGCGGGTCGTAGATGGCAACGATGTTGCGAATCTCCCAGCAACCGTGCAAGAGTTAATAGATGATACACCAGTTATATTTCAACCTAATGAAGGTCCTCAAGAAGAGTTTCTCTCTGCCCCAGAGCAGGACGTACTGTATGGCGGTGCAGCAGGGGGCGGAAAAAGCTTTGCCTTGCTTGCTGACCCTCTCAGGTATTGTCACAATCCTAATCACCGTGGTCTACTTCTCCGCAGGACTCTGGACGAATTAACTGAACTGATTGACAAGGCAAAACAACTCTATCCAAAAGCATTTCCGGGTGCTATATATAGAGAATCTAAATCTACATGGGTCTTTCCCTCTGGGGCAACCATGTGGTTTACTTACCTAGACAGGGACAAAGATGTGACCCGTTTCCAAGGTCAGGCTTTCAACTGGATAGGCGTTGATGAAATAACACAATATCCGAGTAGCTATGTTTGGGATTACCTGCGTTCGCGCCTTCGCTCTACAGACCCAGAATTACAACAGACCTTATGTATGCGCTGTACTGCCAACCCCGGTGGCGTTGGTGGCTGGTGGGTTAAGAAAATGTATATTGACCCGTCGGAACCCAACCAAGCTTTTGCGGCGAGTGACCCGGAGACGGGTAAAGCGTTTCTTTGGCCTGACACACATCCGACCAAGGCAGGCAAACCACTCTTCTACAGGAAGTTCGTCCCCGCAAGACTGACGGACAATCCGTACCTGATGGCGGATGGACAGTACGAAGCGATGCTGCGTTCCTTGCCAGATGTCGAACGTCGTAGGTTGCTGGACGGGGATTGGGACGTAGCGGAAGGCGCAGCCTTTCCTGAGTTCTCACGGGCAAGGCATGTGGTCGAACCGTTCGAGATGCCACACAACTGGCCCCGTATACGAGCCGCTGACTATGGCTATGCTTCACCATCTTGTGTCCTGTGGGGTGCAATCGATTGGGATAACAACATCTGGGTCTACCGTGAGCTATATGCCAAGCACTTGACAGCAGAGCAGTTGGCTGATAAAATATTAAAAATGGAAGAACTTGACCCTCTTCCCCATTATAACGTGTTAGATGCCTCGTGCTGGAACAAAACAGGATTTGGTCCATCTATCGCAGAAACTATGATGAGGGCAGGGGTACGTTGGACACCATCTGACCGTAACCGACTTCAAGGCAAGATGGAACTGCACAGAAGATTGGCAGATGACCCGTACACCAAAGAACCACGTTTACGCATCTTCTCGACATGTAAACACACCACAGCGCAACTGTCGGGAATACCACTGTCGAAAACAAACAGTGAAGATGTAGATACCAAAGCTGAAGACCACGCATATGATGCACTCCGTTATATGGTTATGACTCGCACTTCTGGTTATACATCAATTCACAAAACATTGCAAGGCATAAAAGAACAGGCGTTCCAACCTTTTGACGGGACATTCGGATACTAGATGGTTGATAGCGTACAAGATATAATTGAACAAGCAGCTACAGATATTCAAAGTCTGATAGATACAGGTTACGTAGAAGAGGGTGATGAGGGGCTGTATGAAGCCTTTGGTGGTAAAAAAGGTGCGGGTAAGGTGTCGGTTCCTAAGACACTGACCGATGACCAAATACTTGCATACTTTGATTACGTAGGAACACCTCTAAAAACTAAAAAAGAAAAAGCCTCTGTTATATCTGCTGTTCGTAAACAGGCAAATAAGCCAACGAGTATAGGTAAAAACAAATCCACTGTATCCTCTATGATAGACGCATTACGTCTAGAGATACGAGAACTTCAAAAGTTCGCAACTGTTCAAGAAGATATAATAGTAGAGGGTGGCAACCCTAACGCGAACATAAAAGTACCTAAAAAACTGACTGCGGAACAAACTATACAGACTCTAGAGTCTCCCGAACTTTTTGATGTAGATAGCTTTGACGCTTACGAAAAAAAGTTTGGCAAGATGATGGAGATGCAAGAGAAAGGTGCTTCTGCTTCTAAAAACATAGTAGCAGGAAAACCCATAGCGGCAGCAAACGAGCCAGTAGCGACAAAAGGAAAATCTGTGGCAACCTTAGACCCTCAAACCGCAACCCTACGTGAAGTTGCTGAAGCGTACGCAAAGAAGTCTGGACGTAAAGACTTTGTTGGGCCTACTATTCAGTATTTTAAAGATATAGCTGACGAGCCGGGTTCTGCTCTTTTGTTATTCCAGAAGGATGAAGAAGGTCGTACTCTTTTAGCTAGAACGCTTACTAGTCTTCCAGAAGATTCTCCAGTTAAAACTGCTATGCAAAATATCAGGCAGGTTGGTCTTCTTTTAAAAGAGAACATAGGTCCCGACACATCAGAATACAAACTGTTACCTGATGAGAAACCTGACACAGATTTAAACAAACGTATCTTTGGCAGAGCAGAACCAACTAAAGCTGAATCTCAAGTAGCAATCAGTTCTGACCCTAAAAAGCAATCAAAACTATTTGAAGGCGTGTCAAAGTATTTAGATGACCCTAAGACTAGACCTGCAGCACTAGCTATCATATTTAATTTAAACACGGGGCTACGCCCTAACGCTGTACTGGGGCTTACTCTGGACCAATACTTTCCAGATTCGGGGGCTGTCTACGTAGAATCGGACGCAAAGGGTGCTAAAGGTCGTGCTGTTAACATACCCTTAAATCCTGTTGCCGATGCTATTTTGCAAGAGTTGTTGCAAGGTAAAAACCCCGGTGACAGATTTTTTACTAAATCAACGGGGGGTAAGGTTACAACAGCAGACGTGAATAAAATACTGAGAGCCGTAAAAGTTCCTCAGATAATGTATGACCAAGCTACTAAAACATTCTACGATTCTCTTCATCCAGAAGACGGACCGAGTAAGACAGGCTCTCCGCTTCTTCGTAACGTACATTCAACTGTTGCTTTATCGCTAGGCATACCTCAAGAACGAACAGCATATTTGCAAGGACGTAGCTTGAAGGCTGCATCAAAAGGTTCTACAGGCGAATTAGCAACTTATCAAAAGCCATTTCCGGGCGAAGTTTCTGATGTTGACAGAGAGTTTTCTTCTAAACTGTCATCCTTTTATGGCAAATCTGCAAAGGCTGCTGGATTTGACATACAATCAAAAATCCCTATGCCAGAGTCTCGTATCACAACACAAACTGCTGGCTATGAAAACTATTTTGACCTTCCAGTAAAAGAAAAAGCACCTCAAGTAGAATCAGAAAACGCAGACCTAATCCCTGAGTCTAATCCAGAAGCACGAGCTAGGTTAGAACAAAAAGGTTTTGATGCCAAGGGTATGGCGGATGCTATTAATAAGTATTTGGGCAAGGGTGTAAAAGTTCTAGCTGCAGGGCTTGGTTTTGAGACAGCACGTCAGATAATAACAGAGCCAGCGGCATTTGCTAAAGACATAGCTATAGAAGGAGCAGCACTAGCTGCCAAAGCACCTCTATCCGTCGCAGGTGCATTGCCTATGATTTTAGAGCCAAAGGAACTGGGCAGCGGTGAATTAACGGACGAAGACCGCGCATTAGCAGAAATGCAAAAAGATACTGGCTTTGTAAATATTGACAGAGGACCTGAAGCCGCCTCTGACAATCAAGAAGAGGGCTTCGCAACACCACCTCGTGTAGATATAACTCTAGACGACTTACCGCCTGAAAGACAGGATTTATACAAATAGTGGGAGATGAAAATGACCAATTTCAATTTCGGTGCATCTTACATCATGAACTCAGACAAAACATCCGTAGATGACCAGATGGGTGCAGACCAGCTTTACCGTGAAGGTTTAGAGTTTGACACCAGAATGGCTCAAGCTGTTTTGACTGAAGACATGCCAAAGAAGATGACCAAATCTGCAGTTGACCCTGCATTAATGAAAATGGCTGAAGAACGCGATTACTAAGATATGTCAGAAGATAATTTCCTTCAACCTGAAGATGACACTGCCATCTCTATAATGAACCCTGAAGAAAATTTTCCGGGTCTTTATGGATATGTGAAAGCAAAGTTTGAAGAAGCAGAAAACGGACGTTACATTTACGAACAACGTTGGTTACAGGCTTATAAAAACTTTCGTGGTGTGTATGACTCTACAACTACCTATCGTGATTCAGAACGGTCGAGGGTATTCGTAAGAATTACCAAGACAAAGGTTCTGGCAGCGTATGGTCAGATTGTAGATATTCTTTTTGCCAATAAGAAGTTTCCGTTGGTTGTGCAACACACTCCAGTTCCAGAAGGGATTGCGGAGTTTGCTCACATGGAAACACCTCTTGACCAAATGCAGCAAGAAGACCCATACGGGTTTGCTGGTGATGGACGAGAGATGTTGCCGGGAGCGTTGGGTGCAGAACCATCTAACAACTTTCGTGGTGGTCTTCAGGGCGAGTAGGGGCAGTTGCCTCTTGCTGAAGGACCTGCAAAGATGGGTGAACCTCAAATCAACCCAGCACAGATTGCAGCGTTAAATATGGAAAAGGTCATTCATGACCAACTTCTCGACACCAACGCAGTAAACGTATTTCGTAATGCTATTTTTGAAGCGTCCCTTCTTGGCACAGGTATTGTCAAAGGACCTTTTAATTTTTACAAGCGTGTCCACCAGTGGGGCCGCAACGAGGACGGCGAACGAGAATACCAGCCGTATGAAAAGGTTGTACCTAGAATCGAAATGGTGTCTGCGTGGGACTTTCACCCAGACCCATCTGCTACGAGCATTGATGACTGTGAATACGTCATAGAACGTCACAGAATGAATCGCCAACAACTTCGCGCATTAATTAAACGTCCTCACTTTATAGCGGAAGCTATTGAAGAGTGTTTAGCGAAGGGTCCTAACTACGAGGACAAATACTACGAAGATACAATTCGTGAGGATGAAACTGAACCCTATGTTTCTGAAAGCCGCTATGAGGTTTTAGAATACTGGGGTGTTCTCGACTCTAAACTTGCGAAAGAGGCAGGTTTTGAAGAAGCAGATATGATGTCTGAGTTCGATGAACTTCAGGTAAACATTTGGGTCTGCGGAAACATGATTCTGCGCTGTGTCTTGAACCCATTCACCCCAGCCCGTATACCGTATCAGGTGTTTCCATACGAAGTCAACCCATATCAGCTATGGGGTGTTGGCGTTGCTGAGAACATGGAAGACGCACAGAAGTTGATGAACGGTCACGTTCGGATGGCAATCGATAATCTTGCGTTGGCAGGTAACCTTGTATTTGATGTGGATGAAGCTAGTCTTGTACCGGGTCAGAACATGGACATCTTCCCCGGCAAGATATTCCGTCGTCAGTCAGGTGTCACTGGCACAGCAATCAACGGGTTGAAGTTTCCTAACACTGCTGGTGAAAACTTGCAGATGTACCAGATTAGCCGACAGTTGGCTGATGAAGAAACAGGCATACCATCTATCATACACGGTCAAACGGGTGTGTCAGGAACAGGCCGAACCGCTGCAGGTTTATCGATGCTGATGGGGTCTGCAGGATTGTCTATGAAAACTGTTGTAAAGAACATAGACGATATGTTGTTAAAGCCGTTAGGGGAGGCATATTTTCAATGGAACATGCAGTTCAACAAAGATGCGCCGGACATAGTAGGCGACTTAGAGATAAAACCAAGGGGTGTTGCGGCTGTTATGCAGAAGGAAGTTCGCAGTCAGCGACTAACAACTCTGCTGCAAACCGTAGCAAATCCGATGTTAGCTCCGTTCGTCAAGATACCCAACCTGATGAGGGAGTTGGCAATATCACAGGACATTGACCCTGACAGTCTAGTTAATGATGCCAACGAAGCACAACTCTATGCGAAAATGTTACAAGGAATGATGGCAAATGCTCAACAAGCAGCAAGCGCAGAAGCTGGCCCCGGCGGTGAACAGCAAGGAATGGAAGTTGGTAGAGGAGTACCTGCAGGAAATCAGAGAGTCGATGATTCGGGCCGTGGTAACGGCACAATCGGAGTCGGAACTGCGCCAAGTGCAGGGGAAACTGGGTTTAGTGGAAATGCTCCTCAAGCTGAAGAGTAGTCAAGAGGCAGTGGTTTTGAATCATTTTTATAATGAATATTTGGGGTTGCCGAGTTTAGGTGAAGAATCTGATATTGAGGTGGGTGCGCCTGAAATTGGTGAAGATATTGCACCACCCACATCCGACGAAAGTCCTAGTGAATCAGAGATGCTTACCAGTATGCTTCAAGGACCTATGGTTAGTCTAGGAGGGGGAGATTTTGAAAAGGGTGACCCTGATATTAAGTTTGGAGAAGACTTACTAAGTTCAAGTCATTCGTTTGATAAATATTCTGATTATGTACGTGAAGCACCCGGTCTTTCAGACCGTGTTGGTCTTCTTGAGGGTATATTTGAACCTCTTAGCACTGGTAAATTTAAAGATTTAGATTTTAGTGTGCTGGGAGAAGAAATTAAAAGTGAAGTTAAAAGTGGTATTCAAGCTGTTAAAGATTTACCACAAACAGTGCTAGGAGCGGGTAAAGGAGATATTAAGGGTAAAATTGAAAAGGGTGCTAGAAAAGGTTTTGGTGCTGCTTTTGCTGTGAGTGGTTTTCCTTTATCTGCCATTGGTAGTGTTCTTTTTAGTGGTCAAAAAACTAAAAACGCATTTGGTGAAACTGTGCCTTTAGCTTCTGGGCCTATTGGTGCAGCGACACAATTATCGTTATCAAGACAGTATGAGATAGTTAAAGAAAATAAAGCAGCCATTGCTGCTGGAGCTACAGACCAAGGATTTATGATTAAACTTCCGAACGGTCAGTACATATTAAGAGAAGCAGGAAAAGAAACTTATTTTGATAATACAGGTTTATCGTTTAAACAAAAACAAGAGTTAGATGGTTTAAGTAAAGGATTTCTTCCGGATACGTATCGCGCAAGTGGTAAACCGGGTTTTCTTGATTTTACAACAGGCTTTAAACGTTTAGAAAAAGCCAACGTAGGCGTTGTAGAGTCTGGGGGTGTTTTTACTGACTCTGCAAATCCTTTGAAAGGGTTTTACACAGCAGACGGTAAATATTATACGCCCGGTGTTGGTTATTCTAGATTCGGCAATGCTGCTGACCGAAACAGGCTTGCACAAGCTCAAGGCATAAGTCCTGAAAGGATGCAAGACCTAATTGAAGATGCTCGTGCAGGTAAAGGTAAGTTAGGGGACCTAATTAAAGCAGAGAAAGCCGAGCAACGTAAGCAGGAAGAAGAAAGAGAGAGACAAAGAAAAGAAGACGAGTATCGTAGTCAGTATGGAGGTGGCTCTGGAAAAGGAGCAGGGTTAGCAGAGGACAGTGGTGATAGTGATGACCCTAGAGGAGATGTGGGAACTACCGTAGCAGGTTTAGGAGGTTACAGTGCAAAAGACTACGGCGGCATCTTTGCTCAAGGCGGAACAGTCGGCATGGCAGCAGGTGGTGCGATGGCTGCAGGGATGGGGTCTGGCTTTGTTGACCGTCCACCTAGTCAAGTACCCGAAAGTCAAACTGTTGCAGATGACGTAGAAACAAAAATGCCAGAGGGTGCGTTCGTTATCAACGCTGCCGCAGTAGAGTTCGCGGGGGAGCAAGACATCAAGAAAATGCTGAACGATGCACAAAAAGAAGCAGTTAGACGCGGTATTACTATTGACAATTCAGAAAACTCCGCTAAACTTATAGATGTAGCCATCTCTCGCGGTGAAGTAACGGTTGCACCGTACCTCGCTAAAATCATAGGCTACGACAGACTCAACAAAATCAATAATCGTGGTAAGCCAGAAACCAAGGAGCGTCTGCAAGAAGCAGCGCAGGGTGGATTTCTAAGTGCAGGATATCATGTTGGTGGTGAAGTACATGCCCATGATAGTATGCAAGCAGATTTAGAATTAAATGTTGAAGACTTCTTTGATAGCAAACATACTGAAAAATTAGCTGCAGAAAGACAAGCTAGAAAGACTCAAAGAAACGTAGATAGAGCTAACATAGCCTTTGGGGACATGGAAGCAGGGTTCGACCTTTTAAACCAATACGATTGGAATAATCTTCTTCGCTCTGGTTTAAGAGATATTAATTTATCTAATCAGACAGAAACAGAAGAGGATTTTATATTAAAATCTTACGGTGCTGGGGGTATGTATCAACCGCAGTCAGATAAAATTTTAGTTGGGACTACATCTAAGTTGACAAAAGGTTTTGCAACACCTCGCGCACAAAGTCACGTATTTGCTCATGAGTTAATGCACAGAGGCGCACATAGATTAGAGAACGATGCTAAATTTGAAGCTATTTTAAAAGAACAACTATCAGAGTTGGAAGCATTTTTAAAAGCTGGTAGTGAGCTAGGAACTTCTCAAACAAGGCAAAACAAAGAAAAACGCCGTACAGGAACAACATCACAACACGCATATATTTATTCTGTAACCGGACAGTCTTTGGTAAACAGGGGGGGTTTAGATGAGTCTGGCCTAACAGCTCTTATAAAAAGAAACTTTAATTTTATGACTGATGACCAACAAAGCAACTTTATTAAGAGTGCAGGTGTCATAGATAATAGCCCTAAAAACCCTAAACGTCGTATGCAGTTTTTATTAGACCCAGAATTATCACGCGAACAATTAAAAGAATTAGCTACACGAACAAATCAATTACTTATGGAAAACGCCGTTACTAAGGCGTATGAAAAAAGAATAGCTGATAGACCTCAAGAGGCGACACCCGAACGCCAAGAAGAGAAAGTTCTTAATGAGGCTAGACAGAATTAGTCAGCTACCCGCAACGCGGCCCTGACGTAACCGAAGCGGCTACCTACAAGCCAAGTAGCCCCGCATCATGAGGTAAACCAAATGGCAAAAGCAAAAGGCCACAGAGCCAATAAACCAAACGACTCTTTCGGAGTTACTAACAACAAAGAACTGTATCGTGGAAAGTATCGCGACGAAGTTTACAAGGATGAAGAAGACCAAGAACAGGTAGAAGCATCCGAAGAGACAACTGACCCCGTAGAAAAAGAAGCGGCTACTCAGGAAAGTGATAGTTTCGTTCCGCAAAAGGAAACAAAGGAAGCGGACCACGATTACAAAAAACGATACGACGACTTAAAGAAGCACTACGATAGTAAGGTAAACGAGTTCAAAGAAGAAATCGCGAGTCTTCGAGATACTATGAATAGCCGTGCTGTTGAAATGCCGAGGGGTGTTACACCGCCACGAACTCAAGAAGAACTAGATGAGTTTAAAGAACGTTACCCCGACGTGTTCGAAGTGGTTCAAACTGTTGCTTCTATGCAAACAGAGTCACAGGTATCAAAACTTCGTGACGAGATTGGCACAATCAAAGAACGGGAAAAGAACCTAGAAAAAGAGAAAGCCTACGAGGAACTCTTACGGTTACACCCAGACTTTGATGAACTCAAGACTACAGACCAGTTCTTGGGTTGGCTCGAAGAGCAGCCACAAACTCTTTCAGATGGTATTTACAAAAACAATACCGATGCAAGATGGGCGGCTCGTGTCGTGGACCTTTATAAGGCCGATGCTGGTCTTAACAAACCTAAGAAGTCCAAGCGTCAGGAAAGTGCAGCAGATGCTGTTACAAAGACTGCCGCTAGAGAAGTTGCCACTGACCCCAACGCGGGTAAGAAAGTCTTCAAGGCTTCGCAAATCGCCAAGATGAAACCTTGGGAGTTCGAAAAGCTAGAAAGCGAAATTGACTCTGCAAGGGCTGAAGGGCGAATAGACTATAACTCTTAATCCTCAAAGGAAGGGATTGAACAATGGCTTTTGATTCAGCCGCAAGTTACGCAAACTTGCCTTCCGGGAACTTTACCCCGGAAATTTTTAGCCAAAAAGTTCTTAAATTCTTCCGTCGTGCTTCGGTTGCAGAAGATATTACTAATACAGATATTACTAATACCGACTACGCGGGTGAGATTGAAAACTTTGGCGATACGGTTCGCATTATCAAAGAACCGACTATCACTGTGTCCAGCTATACGCGTGGCTCAGTGGTAAACCCACAGGACTTGGCTGACGACCAGACTACTATGGTTGTTGACCAAGCTAATGCGTTTGCATTTAAGATTGACGACATCGAAGAGCGTCACTCTCATGTAAACTTCGAAGCATTGGCTACTTCTTCAGGAGCATACTCTCTGAAGCGTAAGTACGATGCAAATATCCTTGACCTGATGGCAACTGACGCAGGTCTAAACGGTGAATCTGGTGCGACCACTGCTCAAATTTCAGGCATTGGTACGCTTGGTTCTGCCTTGGATATTGGTGGCAACTCTAGCCCCGGTGACTTGGCTGTGAATACTATGCTTGTTATGGCTTCTGCCCTCGATGAGCAAAGTGTTCCAGAAGAGAATCGTTGGTTTGTTGCTCCCCCACTGTTCTACAAGCACCTATTCTCAGCAGGTGGTAAGTTCGCAGAAGTTCAGGTAACTGGCGACGGCACTTCCCCATTGCGTAACGGTCTTGTATCTTTGGGCAATATTGCTGGATTTACTTGCTACAAGTCAACTGCACTTGTTTCAAACGCAGGCACTGACCAAGTAACTGTGTCTGGTCTGGCAACTGACGGAAGTGAGAACATCATTCTTGGTGGTCACCTCTCCTCAACTGCAACTGCTTCGCACATTGCGAAGACTGAAGTTGTACGTTCAACTGAAACCTTTAGCGATATCGTTCGCGGATTGCATGTCTTCGGTCGTAAAGTACTACGTCCAGAAGCTATCGTTCGTGGCGTTGTTAGCTTAGACTAATAAGGGAGACTACTAATGGCGACTTATAATCGTACTGTAACTGGTGGTGGAACTGTTGGTCACCCCGGTAACGTTGCACGTCCTTACGTTGTAACTTCACCTGTCTATGATGCTGTAGATAACACTAGCCTTGCTGGTGACGATATCGTTCAGCTTATAGATTTGCCTGCAGATAGCATGGTAATTGGTGGTTGCTTGGAAGTTCTTGAAGCTTCTGGTAACGCTCAAATTACTCTTGATGTGGGTACGTCAACTGACGTTGATGCTTTTGTTGATGGTGGCGCATCTAATGCTGCTGCTGATATTCAGTTCAACTTGAAGGCTGCAGGTGGTAACATCGTTACTTCTGCTGATACCGTCATGGTAACTGTTTTGGATGCTGGTTCTTCTGGAACTACTGCTTTACGCTTCCGCGTTCATGCAGTATGTGTGGATATTTCACGCAATCCTACTGAGTCAGCAACTGTCTCAACAGGCACGTAATATTAGTCGGGGGGCGGGGCAACTTGCCCCCTTGACGAACCCGGAAATTTGTGTTATAAACGGACAACATTGCCGGGAGATATACCATGTTAATACAATTATTATCAGACGAAGAAGTAAATTATTGCCTAGACAACTGGGTTGAAATTGAAGACGGGAGTAAAACACATCCTCGTTCTCACGAATACAAGATAAAAGAAAACAAAGAATCAGTAAACATGCCGCAAGAAGTACGGCAGCTTATAACATCTAAGTTATATAACAATTCTTACATTAACTTAGTTGTATGTCCAAATAAAGTATCTGTAAACTTTTACAACGAATATGAAGAAAACGGATTCTACCACAAACACATAGATTCGTTTCGTGCTGCACCCAGAAGTAACAATATATATTTTGATTACGGTTTTTCTCTGGGACTTAGTGATAATTATGAAGGCGGAGAGTTTGTATTAGAAACAGAGATAGCAGAAGTTGTTTACCCTGTTAAAAAGGGTCAGCTTTTAATTTTTCCTATAATATATGCACACGGTGTTAAACCTATTACAAAAGGTTCTCGTAAAGCAATCATAGGGTGGATGTCAAGCAAAGTATCATACGAACAAAGTTACATATTAAAAAACCTGTACGAAATAAACAGTAGGTTTATAAAAGATAACGATGAAAGTATGGCTTTAAAATCTACGTTAGTTCAAAACTATCTATCAAAACACTGGGGTGCATAGCATTATGTTTACAGCCGTAATAATAGCCTGTCACGTTGCAAACGCAGAAATGTGTATGACGATATTTGACAATCGAGGACCATATCAAACAGAACAGGCATGTAAAGAACGCATAGGAGAAATGGCGTTTGATTTGATGGGAGCATGGACTTCACAGCAATTACCAATGATATTTAAAATGACTAGTTGTCTAGAAGATGACAGCAAAGATGTATTCACATAATAAGTTAAACGTGATATAATACAGCATCACTTATTAGGAGATGAGTTATGAATTATATCACAAGCAACATACCGTATTTTAAAGTTTGGGTACGGCGAGAATATACAACAAACTTTGACCGATATCAAGGAGAATTTCTTCATGCAATGGCGATAGGGATAACGACCCTGCCAATGCGAACTCTTAGCTTCCAAGTTATGTTTACTGGATGTGAAGAAGAAGAAAATGTGCATGGTGGTGCTATGTGGGCTAGGATGCCTCTCACTGCACTTGTAGGTGACACGCCTTTAGATGAGTGGCCTGAACCAATACCTACTTATCTTGCACAGCCTTGGGACTGCCAATCACATCATCACTCGGTGTTTGTATTGAATAGAGCAACACCATGCCCTTGGTTGGCAAAGATAGACGGGGAGTTTTACCCTGCTAAGTATTACTTTACTGTCGACTACACCGACACTGAGGTAGCTGATGACCCTGCTCAACATAAACAAAGTCATGTTTTGGAATTGTTGGATGCAGGTAAGTGGACAGGCAACATGGTTGCCCTTCCCAACAACAGAGTCCGTGTTACTAATCCTGCGTGGTTTGTAACAGGAGACGGCCCACCAGACTTTGCACCAAGCCAGTGGGTACACCATTCTAAACAAGACCCTAACTACGTAAGTGATACGGCACGGGTATTTGATAATCTTTATGCGGAGACACATTATGAAGAAGATGATGAATAAAAAGAGCAAGGGCATGGCTCGTGGTGGACGCACTGCCATGAAATCCAAGGGATATGCCAAAGGCGGCAAAACAAAGATGCGGTCTAAGGGTATGGCTAAAGGCGGCAAGATGAAGATGCGGTCTAAGGGCATGGCTAAAGGCGGTGCAGTAGGTGGCAAGAAAGGTAAAGCCATGACTGTTGCACAGCTACGTGCTGCTGCAAAGAAAAAAGGCTACAAGCTAGTAAAGGCATAGTCATGGCTAGACGTGGATTATATGCCAACATAGCTGCTAAAAAACGCAGAATAAAAGCTGGTAGTGGGGAGACCATGCGTAAGCCCGGAAGCAAGGGTGCGCCAAGCAAAGCTAACTTTAGACGTGCAGCACAAACGGCTAGGAAAAAGTAATGGCTCGTAAACAAGATAAGATGCCAGCCCGTAACAAGAAGAACTTTCGACCAACGAAAGCAGGGGCTGGTATGACTAAAGCTGGGGTAGCTGCTTATCGGCGTAAGAACCCCGGTTCCAAACTAAAAACAGCAGTAACGGGAAAAGTAAAACCGGGTAGCAAAGATGCTAAACGGCGCAAATCTTTCTGCGCTAGGTCTGCTGGACAGATGAAAAAGTTTCCCAAAGCTGCGAAGAATCCCAATAGCCGTTTGCGTCAAGCAAGAAAGAGATGGAAATGCTAACTGCATTGATTGGACCTATAAGTAATATTGCTTCTACGTGGCTTGAGGGTAAGGTAGAAGAGAAGAAAGCACAGTCAGCTACGAAGGTAGCCAAAGCTCAAGCAGAAGCTGTGGTTATGCAGAAAAAAGCTACGGGTGAAATCGATTGGGATTTGGAAATGGCTCGTGCTTCGTCATCAAGCTGGAAAGACGAATGGCTGGTAATTCTGTTTAGTATTCCGCTGATACTAGCCTTCATACCCGGCATGGAAGGTGTGGTACAAAATGGATTCGAACAACTCAATAAAATGCCTGAGTGGTATCAGTATTCCTTGGGAGTTATCGTTGCCGCTTCTTTTGGCGTACGTTCAGCTACAAAATTCTTTGGTAAAAAATAATGGTTGATTGGTGGAAAAGATGGCTGCAGTTTAATGTTACAGCCAAGCTAACTATGATTGCTTCTGTTGCGATGTCATGGCGTTGTGCAGAGTGGTTCATGAACCTAGAAGACCCAACAACACAGCAGTCTGCATTTGTCTCCGTTATAATGGGTGTTATGACAGGTGTGTATGGTATCTATCTAGGTAGAGAAGCGAAGGGTAAGTGATGCAGTATAACCGTGAAGCACTCATCGACCAGCTAATCCTGCACGAGGGTTTAAAGCTGCAAGTCTATCAAGACCACCTTGGCATCGATACAATCGGTGTTGGCAGGAACCTTGAAGACCGAGGTATCACCGACGGTGAGTTAGCCTTTATGAACATGCTCAAAGCAGAAATATACGAGCAGGGCATAACAGAAACCCACGCTCGTTTCCTTTTATCCAACGACATAGATATTGTAGAAAAAAAACTATCCAATGCCCACGAATGTATTGAACGACTTGATGACGTACGTATTCGCGTTTTACTTGATATGGCCTTCAATATGGGTGTTCCTCGACTCTGTAAGTTTAAAAACATGTGGGCTGGAATCTACGTCGGGGATTATGTTGTTGCATCCGCCGAGATGCTCGACTCGCGTTGGGCAAATCAGGTAGGTCAACGGGCGGTACGTTTGTCTAATGCAATGCGTGATGGAGAATTAATTGTCTAAAATTCAAGAACAAAAATACACACCAATGACTCGTATGCGTTATATGATGCAGGAACTTAATAAAAAGAGAGACAATCCCAAAGGATACACTGTTCCTCCTCGCAAAGGAATATATCTGGATGGACCTTCCGATAAAGCAAAAGAACTTATGAAAAAGGGAAAGCGTGTAGCTGTTACGTAACCATGCCCCTAAATGAAAAAGGAAAAAAGATTATGCAATCTATGAAACGCACTTATGGTGGCAAAAAAGGTGAACAAGTTTTTTATGCTTCTAGAAATGCTGGTAAGATTGATGACGTAGAAGAGATGCGTAAAGGTGGCAAGGTAAAAAAGAAAAGCAAAAGCCGTGTCAACGAGGCTGGTAACTATACTAAGCCCGGTATGAGGAAGCGTCTGTTCAACCGTATCAAGGCAGGCGGAAAGGGCGGCAGGCCGGGACAATGGTCAGCAAGAAAAGCGCAAATGCTGGCTTCTGCTTATAAAAAAGCAGGCGGTGGTTATAAAAACTAATGATTAAGAAAAAAGACCCAAAAGTAGGAACGGGAAAGAAACCCAAGGGGTCCGGTCGTAGACTCTACACCGATGAGAATCCTAAAGATACTGTAAAAATAAAATTTGCAACACCTGCAGATGCTAGGGCAACGGTTGCAAAAGTAAAAAGAATAAACAAACCTTTTGCTAGAAAGATACAAATACTAACTGTCGGTGAACAACGTGCTAAAGTCATGGGCAAAACACAGGTTGTTAGTATATTTAAAAAAGGCAAAGAGGCTTTACGTAAGGCTAAAGGTAAGTAAGATATGCCTCGTTTAAACGAGAACACAGAAGTTGCGCTGCCTCTTCGCAACATCATCAGCATGGTTGCAGCAGCGTCTCTCGCTACTTGGGCATACTTCGGAATCATAGAGCGTCTTAATACCATCGAGACTAACATCACCATGATGAAGTCGAACGTGGACCACAATACAGAGTTTCGTATTAAATGGCCCAGAGGTGAAATGGGTAGTTTGCCAGCAGACTCTGAGCAGTTCATGTTAATCGAACATCTTGCACAACAGCTAGACGAATTATCTGCACAGGCAGATGAAGGTCGACTACCTCACGACCAACAACAAAAACTAACACTGGAGTTCTATGAGAAGCGTATTAGTGCCATAGAAGCCCGTCTTGAGAAGATGAGAAACGGTAACAATGGTCACTGAAACCATCACATTAATATTATACTTATCAGGTCACATAGCAGAGCATACAGCCTACGAACGATTGTCTAATTGTTTGAAAGCTAAACGTACCATAGAACGAAACTTATACAAGGATACAGGCACAGTTCGATATTCCTGCGAAAATAAAACAGTCGAGATTAGCAAGGGTGCAGACGGTAAAAACTACATTGTAAAGATTGTGGAGTGATTTATGGTTGTAGCAGAGGTACTGACAGGAATCGCTCTCGTAAAGCAGGCCACAGATTTTATCAAGTCTAACATCAACGCCGTTAAAGACATCGGGCAGATGGCAGATAAGATTGATGATTTGTTTCGCGGAGAACACGAGGCTCAAAAAGCACGTAACAAAAAAGCGGGTGTTGACACCTTCAGTGTAAACTCTGTTGCACAAGAAGTTATCGATGCGAAGTTAGCGGCTGAAAAACTACGTGAAGTATCTGTTCTTATAGACATGAGATTTGGACCCGGAACATGGGCAGGCATAGTCAACGAACGTGCCAAACGAATACAGGAAGCAAAAGAAGCAGAGAGGCAAAAAAAGATAGAACAAGCTCGTAAAGAACATGAGTTTTGGGAGACTGCAAAAGCAACGGCAATAGCTGTAATTGCAATCGGGGCGATGGCCCTGTGCTTTGTTGTTGTGTTGACTTCTTCTATCTAAAATTGTATACTAAAGTATTTGGAGAAATTAATGCCCTTACCTAAATTAGCAATAGATGCTTTGTTATTTAAATATCAAGCGGAGATGAAAGATGCAATGTATGTACTTAGCAATTATCTCAACAATCCGGTCGCTGTGGGCGAACACCCAGACCTGCTTGAAGAGATGGATAAAGCTATTGATAAGTATGCTGAAGCAAGTGAAAAGTTTGCTACACTTGTAAAGCTGACGCAGGAGAAGAAAGATGGCACTAAAGAAGAGCCAACGCTCTTTGAAAGCATGGACTAAGCAGAAGTGGCGTACCAAAAGTGGTAAGCCGTCGACACAGGGTCCAAAAGCAACCGGGGAGAGATATTTACCTGAGAAAGCCATTAAGTCCCTATCAGCGAAAGAGTACGCTGCAACAACCCGTGCTAAAAGAAAAGCAACTAAGGCAGGTAAACAAGTCTCCAGACAACCCAAAAAGATTGCTAAAAAAGTACGTCGTCATAGAAGAGTGAATTAAGAATGGCTAGCACATATCTAACATTGGTAAATAACGTGTTACGCGATATGAATGAAGTAGAACTTACTAGTTCAACCTTCACATCTTCTCGTGGTGTGCAAACTACAGTAAAAGATTATGTAAACAGAGGCATATCCGACATATTAAATTCTGAACTAAACTGGCCCTTCACTCGTTCTGAAGGGTCGATTGATGTCATAGCAGGTAAGGGATTGTACAGTTACGCATCAATCAGTTCAACGTTGAAGTACGTAGACTATGATAACGTTTTTCTGCGTCCTAAAAACTTTATAACAAATGGCACATACGAATCTAGTGGGTCAGCAAGTATATCTGGTTGGACAACTGTAAGCGGGTCACCTGCTGCTAGTTCTAAATTTGGTAACACACTTCTTCTTTCTAATGCCGAAGCCTCTCAAGAAGTTACAGATTTAATTGTAGGTCGTGAGTATGTGGTGTTGGTACAAACAAGCGGAGCCACTCTTACTTTAGAAATCGGAACTTCTTCTGGTGGTTCGCAGACAGCATCATCTACGCTTACCATAAGTAGCGCAAATGAAGTTTTAATTTCTCGACTAGAGTTTACAGCCACAGCGACCACCCATCACGTTAGCTTTACAGAAGCGTCAGGTAATAGCGGATTTGTTAAACTTGTAGAACTTAGCGAAAAAGACGTAGATTCTATTGCGCTTAAATACTTATCGTTTGAAGAATACACTGAAAAATTTAGAGAAAGAGACGCAGCCGTAAATACAGACAAGTTTGCATCTCCTGAGTATGTTTATACAACCTACAATGATGAGATTGGTATTAGTCCAATACCTAAAGATAGTAATAGAACACTCAATTTTGATTTTTACATATCAAACACAGACCTATCTGCTGCTACGGACACATCAATCATACCCACACGATTCGAACCTGTAATTCATGCTCGTGCAAAATACTACACTAACATGTTTCGCTCAGACGTACAGACAGCGCAGTTTGCATTGAAAGAATATGAAGAGGGATTGAAACGCATGAGGGTAGAGTTACTGAATAGAAAAGATTACATGAGAGCAGTGTAGTATGCCAGATTTAGAACTTCAAGGTGTATCTCCTCTTTCGTTTAACTGCGAAGGGGGTCTTGTGCTAAATAGGTCAACCTTTATTATGCAACCCGGACAGGCTCTTGAGTTGACCAACTTTGAACCAGATGTTGGCGGGGGATACAAGCGGATACTAGGTTTTAGGCCGTTTGTAAATCAGCTTATTCCTGAAACGAGTATTTCTACAGAGGCAGTGCTGTTCACTACTCAGTTTAGTGATTTTGTATTGGCAGCAAGAGGCGAAAAGATATTTAGTTCTGCAAGCACGGAACTATCCGCTAAAATAGCTAGTAGCACTGCAATGACAGGCTCTGGTACTATTTCTGCAGACAGCACAGACGGATTTAGCTCAAGCGGTACTATACAAATAAATTCTGAAATATTCACATACACAGGAAAAACTGCAACAACATTTACAGGTGTGACTAGAGCAACAAGTAGTACGTCTGCTGCTGCTCATGCAGTTGATGATGTAGTGTCTGAATCTTGGACAGTTCGAGATACTGGCAGAACAAACGCTAAACGTTACAACTTTGAAAAGTACAACTTTGATGGTAACGATAAGATTATAGTAGTAGACCAAACGAACGCACCTACTATATTTAACGCATCTTTATCTGCGTCAGACGTAAATGAGAGTTCCGTGTCTGGAGCAAAACATGTAGTGGCATTTAAAAACCATATGTTTTATTCTGGCATGTCATCTGCTCCACAAGAAGTGGTCTTTAGTCAACCTTTTGATGAGGACGCATTTGATTCAGGCAGTGGTGCAGGCAGCATTAAGGTCGATGATACGATTGTAGGATTGAAGGTATTTCGTGACAATCTGTTTATCTTTTGTGAAAATAGAATATTTAAATTAGGGGGTAGTTCATCTTCTGATTTTGCGATTGTTCCTGTTACTAGAAACATCGGATGTATTAACGGATTTACCATTCTTGAATTTGCAGGTGACCTCGTATTTTTAGGGCCAGATGGACTTCGTACTGTTGCAGGTACAGCACGTATTGGTGACGTGGAACTGGGTACAATAAGTTCTAACGTGCAGCAGTTGTTTAGAGATAACCTTACAAACGCTGACGCTTTTGTTTCTTTAGTCATACCAGATAAAACTCAATATCGAATATTCTTCTCAAAAGAAGGGCAGGCAGAAACATCATCTCTCGGTGCTACCTGCGTTATGAAAGGACAGGCGTTTGAGTTTTCGCAATTAAAAGGTATACGTCCTGCGTGTGCAGATACAATCGTAGACGAGGGGGACGTAATCGTTTTGCACGGGGGGTTTGACGGGTTTGTTTACAGACAAGAGCGTGGTAATACGTTTGATGGCACGTTAATAAATGCTAAATACAGAAGCCCTGATTTGAGCATGGGTGACCCCGGTGTACGTAAACACATGCAAAGAGTAAACGTTAACTATGCACCAGAGTCTACACTTGATGCTGACTTGTTTGTTAGGTACGATTACGAATCGAACACGTCTACTCGTCCTGCAGCGTACCCTTTAGATAGTACGAATGTTGCGGGTTTATACGGGTCATCTACCTACGGCAGTGCTGTGTATGGGGGTCCATCTCAGCCGATTGTTCGCAAGGCAGTAGAAGGTTCAGGATTTGCAGTAGCACTGCGCGTAGAAGATGGGGCAACTGCCACAGCCCCTTACACATTAAAAGGATTTCAACTAGAGTTTCAGGTGGGAGCAAGAAGGTAAATGGGCGCAAATTATACAAGACAGTCCACGTATGCTGATGGCGATACTATAAATGCTGCTGATACCAACGATGAGTTTGACCAGCTATTAGCTGCGTTTGCGGCAAGCACGGGACATACACACGATGGTACGACAGGAGAAGGTGGGCCAATATCTTCATTGGTTTCTAACACCATTACTTTGGGTACGGGAGCAGATACAGACATTGCAGTAACCTTCGATGCAAATAGCAACGACGGTGTAATCACTTGGAAAGAAGATGAAGATTACTTTGAATTTAGTGATGACATATTACTAGCAACCACAGAAAAAGTACAATTTCGTGACACTGCAATCCACATCAGTTCAAGCACAGATGGTCAACTTGACCTCGTAGCAGACACAGAAATACAGCTTGCTGCTACAACCATAGATATGAATGGTAACGTTGATATATCAGGAACCATTGTTGGGGCCAGTACAATATCAGCGGGTACAGCATTTGTTCCTGACGCAAGTGATGGTGCTGCACTAGGTACGTCATCCCTAGAGTTTAGCGATTTGTTTCTTGCTGATGCAGCCGTAATAAACTTAGGCGCGGACCAAGACACAACTCTCACTCACGTTGCCGATACGGGTATTCTCCTAAACTCAACTCGTCAGCTACAGTTTGGTGACAGTGGAACTTACATACATCAATCAGCAGATGGTGTCCTCGACCTTGTGTCTGATACTGAAATAGAAATCAACGCCACAACAATCGACATGAATGGTGCGGCTGAACTATCAGGTAACCTTACTCTTGGCGCACAGCTTCGTATGCCAGATAACACAGCAAGTAAACTTCTTATTGCAGATGGTACTAGCTATGAAGAAAAGGCAGTTGGTGACCTTTCTGAAATATCCACAGTTGCTAATGATGATGTATTTATCGCTGTAGATACGTCAGGTGGTGGATTAAAAAAGATAACTCGTAGCACAATAGTTGCAGGTCTTGCATCATCAAGTGCAATATCAAACGTAGCTGATGATAGTACTCCACAACTGGGCGGTGACCTTGACATGAATGGTCAAGATATTGTTACCACGTCTAATGCAAATATTGAATTAGCTGCTAATGGTACAGGGCATGTAGTTGTAAAGGGGAATACTAATCAAGGTGCTATAACTCTTAATTGTGAAAATAATAGTCACGGACAAAAAATTATTGCAGCATCACATAGTGACTTGTCAAGTGCTTCTGGTTACCCTTCCACTCTGACACTTCCAAGCGGGGGTTCTGCTAGTCAATCAATAATTACCACAGACTCAACACAAACACTTGCAAACAAAAGTTTGACTGCTCCTATTCTTACAGGTTCGTCCTCTGCAGCAGGTTCTATATTATTCAAAGAAGATACAGATAACGGAACTAACGCTGTCACACTAATTGGTCCTGCATCTACAGCAGACGTTACTGTAACACTTCCTAACTCTGCAGGCACAGTAGCACTTACATCTGACATACCATCTAGTGGCATATCTAGCGGCAATGTAGCTACATTTACCAGTGGTGTGGCTGATGATGATTTTCTACGTATTAATGGAACGGCTGTAGAAGGACGCTCCGCATCAGAGGTAAGGTCGGACCTTAGCTTAGTTGCATCCGCAACAACAGATACAACTAACGCAAGTAACATTGGTTCAGGCACACTAGCTGCTGCTAGAATGGCTGCTGCACAAACAGCTATTACGTCTCTTCTTGCTACCGACATAAAAATCGGTGAAGATGACGAAACAAAGATTGACTTTGAAACTGCAGATGAGATACATTTCTATGCAGCAAACGCTGAACAGGTATTTGTATCGGATGGTGTATTTGGCCCACAAACAGATAGTGATGTTGACTTAGGCACAACAGGCGCACGATTTAAAGATGCGTTTGTAGATAGCGTTACTGTCACTGGTGATGTTTCAATAGGTGATGATGTAACTGTAGTCGGTAGGTCAGTAGGTAGCACCATAACAACGGAAAATGATGCTAGTTATGACCTTAGTGCGGGAAATGATTTTATCACCACTACTGCAACTAATTCAACACTTACATTTACAAACGCAGCAGCAGGACAGTCTGGCAATATAAAATTTATAAATGCTAGTAATCATACCATATCTGCTCATGCTTCTGTTGCAATAGCCCCCGCTGTTTTAACAGCAATATCAGCTAGTGGAACATATCATTTGGCATATTACTGTAGTGCAGCTAGTGGTGATAATACCATTCTCGTATCTGCCTCTGCGGCGTTGACATAAGGGTTATAGATGTCTTTAATTAAAGCACAAGGTGCAGGCGACGCAAGCACAGGGTTTTATCCGCACACGATAGACCAATCTTTGCGGTTTAATAATGACGACAGCGCATATCTATCACGTACACCATCATCTGCCAGTAATCGCAGAACATATACTTTAAGCTGTTGGGTTAAGAGAGCAAATTTAGGTGAACAAACTATTTTAGATGCTTTCAGTGACGATAGCAACAGAACAACATTGATGATAGACGCAGGTAACAGGCCTCAGTTCTTTACTAGGTTAAGCGGAAGTGACCATAACTTAATTACTAACGCTCGTAGAAGAGATAATTCTTCATGGTATCACATAGTTTATGCAGTAGATACCACACAATCTACAGCAACTGACCGTGTTAAAATTTATGTAAATGGAGACATACAAACATTTACAGGTTCTGATTTTCCTGACCAAAATGAAGATACTTTTGTTAATAACGATGTGGGTCACAGTATTGGTAGTCGAAATGACAGTGGTGGGCGAGAAACTTACTTCGATGGCTACATAGCTGAAATGCACTTTGTAGACGGTAGCCAGTTAGGACCAGATTCATTTGGCGAAACTAAAGCAGGTATTTGGATTCCAAAAAACTACACTGGAAGTCATGGTACAAATGGTTTCAAGTTAAAGTTTCAAGATAATTCTTCAACTTCCACGCTTGGCGATGATACCAGTGGAAATGGTAACGATTATTCATCTAGCGGCCTTGCAACAACAGACGTAGTGCTAGACAGCCCTACGAATAATTTTGCCACGATGAACCCTTTAGTTCCAGCAACGGATTTTACTTTTGCGGAAGGAAACTTAAAAGCAACAGTAGGAAGTACGGCTTGGGACACAGCGGCATCTACATATTTTCTAAACAGTGGTAAGTGGTATGCTGAGTTTCATATTTTAGATACAAACAGGGTTGCTGTTGGTGCTGTTAGCAATCTTTATGACCCGACAACTTACATTGGTAATAATGCGGAAGGAATTGGTTATTACGACCAAGGATATACATACGCCAGTGGCGGGAATGTAACAACTAGTCTTACAACTTTTACAAACGGTGATTTAATACAAGTTGCTTTAAATCTTGATGACAGCGAAATATCTTTCTACAAAGCAAATACCTTAATCAAAACAGAAAACTTGCCATCATCAAGTGGTGAAGATTTTAGTATAGCGGTTAGTGGTTATGGTAGCGGTTCTGGGGCTATTGTAAACTTTGGTCAGGACAGTTCATTTGCTGGAAATAAAACAAGTGGGTCAGCAGGGGCATCAGACGCTAACGGCAAGGGCGACTTCTATTACAGTCCGCCGTCTGGATTTTCAGCCCTTTGTGCGGCCAACCTACCCGACCCCGACATCGACCCTGCACAGGACGAAGAGCCAGCAGATTTTTTCAACACAGTCTTGTGGGAAGGCAATGACGTAGATGACCGCGCTATTTCGGGGGTGGGTTTTCAACCTGATTGGGTATGGATAAAAAACAGGGATGTAGCCGAGGCTCACAATTTATATGACGTCATTAGAGGTGCTGAACAACAGTTATACTCAAATAGCGGTGATGTTGAGTTTGACAGAGGAGTTTACGGACTTAAAAGTTTTACCAGTGATGGATTTACTTTAGGCACTGGTGGTGAGGTTAATGACAGTAGTGAAAAGTATGTAGCATGGAATTGGCTGGCTGGCGGCTCTCCATCTAGCAACAGTAACGGTTCAATCACATCATCTGTTTCTGCGAATACTAAGGCAGGATTTAGTATAGTTACTTATACTGGCAATGCTACGGCTGGTGCAACTGTGGGGCATGGTCTTAGCAGCACTCCTGAAATGTACATAGTTAAATCAAGAAGTTTGGGTACAGGATGGGTTACTTATCACAAAGATATGGCTTCTTCACCAGAAGATGGCTATTTAGTATTAAATGGAAGTGATGCTTTTTTTGATACGATAGTTTGGAATGACACCCCACCAACATCTTCTGTATTTAGTCTTGCTCCCTCTGGTTACTCTTCAAACAATGCTAGCGCAACTTATGTGGCGTATTGTTTTCATAGTGTTGAGGGCTACTCATCAGTTGGCAGTTGGACAGGAACAGGTTCTTCATCAGGAACTCCCGGCCCCTATGTCTACACTGGATTTCGTCCAGCTTGGGTTATGTTGAAAAGAACTGATTCAACCGGGAATTGGTGGATGCTTGATAACAAGCGTGACCCATTCAACGAAGCGTTACGCTCATTAAGAGCAAATGGCACTGATGTTGAAGATGGATATTCTGGTAATTTTTTAGATTTTTATTCTAACGGATTCGGTGTGAGAACAAGCGGCACACAAGTAAATGCAAGTGGTGGCAATTACGTATATTTAGCTTTTGCAGACCAGCCATTTAAATATTCCAACGCTCGATAGGAGATAACAATGCCGTGGAAATATAACGGTTCAATATTAAAAGTCGGAAGAGCCTTTACAGGTACGGACGGTACAAAATACCCTGCAGTTTGGATGAGATACTCTGACTCTGAAAAAGCTGCTATAGGTATTACGTGGGAAGACCCCCCTGCATCTGAAGCACCTTTTGATAATCGTTTTTACCGGGGTAGAGAAACAGATGGAACTCTTATACCAAAATCACTTGCAGATGTTAATCAAGTTGATGATGATGGCAAAGCAATTGTTAATCCCGATACAGGTAAACAACTTGTAGCATTGGGCCTTAAAAGCGAGTGGAAGGCTATCATTAAGAAACGGGCGGCTGGATTGCTAGCTCCAACCGATTGGTATGTCACACGCAAATCTGAAGACAGCACAACAACAATACCGTCAGACGTAAGCACATATCGTGCAGCAGTTCGCACCAAGTCTGGAACAATCGAGGCAGCTATAGATGGAGCAGCAAACCACGCTGCATTTATGGCACTGTTTGACGTGCCTGTAGATAGCGATGGTAATCCTACTGGCGACAACGCACCAATAAACGATTGGCCCGATGAGCTATAGTATGAAACCAGATGATTTTATCATAGCTACTGGCGGTTTATCTGCACCGTTCTGGTTGCCCATACTCAACCAGTGGATAGCGTTAGCGGTTGGTATCTTGACAATAACGTATCTGATTATTAAAATAATAAATGCAACAAGGAAGTAAGCATGGCAACGATTACAACTGACCAACAGCTAGAAACTGAAGTCGGAACCTTTGCGGGTGCTGGCCTTCCTGCTGCAACAACAACTCAACAGCAGGTTCAACAGGATGAGTTGTTGGGAACCCAAGCTGGTCAGTTAGGAACTACACCTACAACAGCAGTTTCTCAAGCCCCGATGACGGGCATAACCACTACTGTTCCTCAAGCTCCTGCAGCAAACGTAGGCCAAATCGCTGCCACAGCAGAAAACATACCCGAACTTCAGAAGCTGGGCGGCGCACAAGCCGCGCAATTAACTCCTAGCGGCCCCTACGTTGACCCGGCAAACGTGCAGGGTCAGCTATCCGCAGGAGCTTTAGCAACAGCCCAGACCGAACAACTCGACCCGCAAGCAACCGTCCAGTATCAGCTTGGGCAACTGATGAGTTCGCTTCAGTCGGGTGGTCCGATGCCTCCTTGGGCATCCCCAGCAGTTCGCAAAGTAAACGCCGTCATGCAGCAGCGCGGCCTTGGCGCATCGTCAATGGCTGCAGCAGCTATCACTACAGCCCTGATGGAGTCGGGGGTTCAAATTGCTGCACAAGATGCTAACAAATATGGGGCAATCCAGCTAACCAACCTGAACAACAAGCAGCAGACAGCCCTGCGTAATGCCGCAACAGTCGCTGCGATGGACACTACAAATCTGAACAACCGCCTCAAAGCAGAAGTTACCAACGCACAGGCGTTCCTATCCATCGACCTAAAAAACCTTGACAATCAGCAGAAAAGCGATACATTAACATATCAGGGGCTATTGCAGGGTCTGTTCAAGGACACAGCCGAAGAGAACGCCCGTCAGCAGTTCAACGCCAAGAACGAGTTGCAGGTAGATGAGTTTTTTGCCGAACTAGGCGCACAAGTCGAAACAACTAACGCAAACCGCACTTCATCTATGCAGCAGTTTAACGTATCTGAGGCAAACTCGATGACACAGTTCGCGGCTACCCTGCGAGATTCGCGGGATAAGTTTAACGCACAAATGCAGTTTGCAGTCGACCAATCGAACGCCGTCTGGAGACGCGAAGTCAACACATCTAACACAGCCTTGCAGAACGAAACGAACCGTATCAACGTACAGAACGAGTACAACGCTAACCAGAACGCCTTAAACAATCTGTGGCAGATGTATCGCGACAACGCTTCGTGGAACTTTCAAAAGAGTGAATCAGCCCTTGCTCGTGACCATGACCTTGGCACGTTGGCTATGCAGTTTGCAAATTCAGAAGCCCTGTACGATAAGCAACAGAAAGATGCTCTTGCAAAGGGTGTAGGCAACTGGTTAGCACGGATATTCTCATAGGAAAAGTAGATGATTGATTTTAAGTTTTCTAAAGGATTAAAGAACGCTTTTAAGATAGGTGTTGATTTCTTTCTTGGTGGTCAAGGGAGTCCGGTAGACACTGTGTTTGACGCCGGAATGGATGTAGCTGTAGGAAGAAGTAAAGGTGATAGTTTTCTTGACATAGTTAGCTTCGGTGCAAAGAAGTTTGTTGAGATGCAAACCGACAAGGATGGCAACGTAATTCAAACCCCACAGTTTCAAGCACCTGACATCCGCCGTGTTGGAACTGGTGGTGGTCGTACAGGTCGTGGTGGTCTCATGGGACGACAGGTTACTGGTTGGAGACCGACCAATCAACTGTACCGTGATGCTATCATCCGTCGCATGAGGCAGGTAAACTTCGAAAGTAACCTGCAGCGTATGACCGACTCAACAACAGTTCGACCAACCGCACGACGCAAAGCCCCAGAAGAACCCGGCACAACAACCATCAAACGCACAACAAAAGCTAAAGTTATCACGTAGGAGACTGACGTGGCAGAAGAATATTTCGACGATTTTAACGTTGCACCACCCGGTCACTCTTTGACTGAGGACAATAGCAAGTGGCCTTGGGGCCGTCCACCTGAGATGGTAGACCCAGATGAGGCTTTAGATGCGACTATCGAACAACTAATGGACCCGAAAAAAAAGCAAGAGATGTTCAAGCTGCTGATGGTAGGTTTGTCTGTTGAGACTATGGTTGAGGGCATGATATTCACCGCATTTCGTGACGGCAAGTACACCCCGGATGTAGGCTTGCTCCTCAAGGCTCCGCTTGGTATAATGATAGCGGATATGGCTGAAGAAGCAAACATACCATATCGCCTGTTCGAGAACGACAACGAACTCGATAAGGACGAGATGGATGACGAAACTTTTGTTCGCATGATGAAGGACAATAACCCACAGATGTTCGAATACGTTCGCGAAAACCTAAATGCCGCTCTTCGTGCTGGCAATCGTCCTATGGAGTCTAACTTTATGAACATGAAGCGGGGAGAAGACTGATGGGTATTTTTACATCCTTTGCTACAGGTTTCCTAGAGGGGTCTGTTCAGGTAGCTAAAGAAAAAGCTGCTGCTGAATTAGAAGATAAGAAGATAAAGGCTGAACGGCAAGACAAGCTGGGTACAATTATATTTGACCTGATTAAAGATGGTAAACTTACTGGGGACCAAGGGGCAGAGTTGCTGGGAAAAAGCGACCTGACACGAGCAGATATTGCTGGCATGGTTAATATGGTAAATGAAGCTGCTACTTTTGAAGATATTGGCGGTATGAAGATTCCTTTGACTGCTGAATTTCAATATCAAGACCCCAGTGACAAGTACGTAAATGCTACTATTTTTTGGAAAAGCTTTGATAAAGCTGCAGAGAATGATTTTGATAATCTGTACAATTATTATTCAACCAACCCGGCTGCGCTTAAAGCACTTAAAAAAAGAGTGGGTAGAGAAGTAGATATAGCAACTCAAGGTTGGAATCGAGACCAAATGCAATTCAGTAAACCGGGTGACAAGCGAACACCTTGGAACATGGAACAAAACTATGCCAGTGCTGTTCGTCTTCTTGATAAACTTAATTCAGGCGTGGGTGAGCAGGCAGCTATGACTGAGACAGCTATAGCGCAAGCTAACATGCCCGATTACAATCCACAAACTCATGGTATATTGAAGTTAAGAACTAGCGAAGGTATTATGCCGCAGGCTGTTCCCTTAGAAGACATTGAAACTTTAAATGCTATATCATCTATAAATGGATTTGCTGATATTGATGAGTTTTTAGAATACACCGTTCCTAAAGTAACGGACCTCACAGAAGAAGAGAGAGAGGCGATGACTAGCGAACAGTTCGCTTGGTCTCAAAATGAATTGATAAAAAAAGCCATACGTTTAGAAAGAGATTTTGGTAAAGTTCTTAGGCAAAACGTATCTTTAAACAGAGATGAAAACAAGGCTCTATTAGATAGATTACAAGAAGAGTTTGGAGACGATAGAACTAATCAAGTAAGAGGTCTTGCTTACATTACAGGCGGAAGTAAGAAATACTTTAAAAGACCTGAAGGCAGAAACAGGTTTTCAAACACAGTTCCTGACACATTGCAAGCACAAATAAGCGTTGCTGAATTTATAATGGAAGAGTTTAAGGTAGATAGAGAAGGTTTTCAACAGGGTGTGTCTGCTCAATTTGAAGCAGTAAATATGCTTGACCGATTATCAAGACTTGAAATAGAAGCAGCAAGTGAGGTTGGCACAGGTGCAGTTCGAGGGACATTTAAATTACTGGGTGAACTAGGTGTTCAAATACAACAGGTTCCCGGTGCATTTAAATCATTGATTGGTGCAAACTCTGTTAGTAAGTCTGACGCTTTTACAAACATGAAAGACGGGACAACTGCAGAAACTTTAACATCTATCGTAAATCAGTTAAAATCAGAGGGTCTTTTCAGTAGTAGAGAAGGTGAGATGAACTTAGAGAATCTATCTCAGATAGACGCTCTTCGTCTCGCTCTAGCCGCTAAGATGGCTCGTGCTGTCGACCCTTCAGGTCGTCTGTCAAACCAAGATTTTGAAATTCAACTTAGACGGTTAGCCGGGGGTAACTTTGCAACTGCAGGTCAGATTCAAGCAAACTTAGACCTTTTAAAAGAAGAGTTTAGAAAAGACTTGCAATATAAAACAGAACTGTCAAACATGCTTAATGATACCTCTTTGTTTACACCTGTAAAAGCAAATCAAATACAAGCCTCTGCTAAATTACGCGCTTTGCGACACTCTCAAGGTGTGTACGGTATTCAAAATGTAAATATGGGTACAACGCAGCAGGGTACACGAGGTGCAGAAGGATTACCGAAAGGTCTTCCAGAAGGTTCTAAGCCTCTAGGGGATGGCTACTTTATTTCTTCTGATGGTAATACCATATATGACGCTGATGGTAATGATGTAACAGATTCTTATATGAAAGAAAATCTTCCAGTTGATGAAGGAAAAGAAGCGTAATGGCTGAAGCACAAAAAACTCCTGTGATTGTAGTAGATGAAGATGAGCAGCTAAAAACATTTAGCGTCCAAGAAGAGATAGACGCTGGTAAACTTGTTTTGCCTAAAACAGAGGAAACTGTAGAGCAAGCTCCTACTGATGAAAAAGGCATACCTCGTATAGAAATCGCTCCTGTTAGCCTAAAACCTCGCCCATCAGAAAAAACTTTAAAATCATCCATAGGTATGCCTTTGGGTGAATACGATGTTTCCTTAAGTAAAGAGGGAGTACCTAGTGTTCAATTTAAATCACTACAAGAAGAGGCAGAGGCAAGTGTTGAAAAATTCGAACAGCCATTAGAGACTTACGAAGGAGTTCTTGAAAAATTAGAAAAGGGCGAAGAGGTAGTTATAAACGGACAACGATACTCTGGTCCTAATGCTGCGAGACTTGCTAGAACACCTGCAGTTTCTCGCAAAATGCAACTTGGAATTGCTATAGACAATTCTCTAAAGAAGAAACAACAGTCTGAAGAAAAACCTTTAACCGATACAACCATAGCCTTCACTACACCAACAGGTGAAATAGACGTTAGCTACTTAGATGCTAGTGTTAGAGATGAAGCTCAAACATATGCCGAGGGCCGTAAAGCCCTCGACGATTCTTTGCGTCCAATAATTAAGACAGACCGTCCTGACATTGACAAGGCTGTTCGCCAGTATTTTATAGATGATTTTTCTACTGGCAACATGTTTGAAAATTTAGCACAACGATTAGCTGAAGTTGGGAGGGCCGTACCCACGCTTCCTATATATGGTGTAGATGCCGCTGCTAGTTTAGCAGAAGCTATTCAGCGTTCCGTTGAAATGGGAACAAGCATAAGTGACGAGTGGGCAGCACTAGCACCCAAGCGTGAAGCACAAACAAAGGATGCTTTACGAGATATTGCAGAGGTTTTGCCTGCTCCTACTGCGGCTATGGCTATTAATGAAGATATTAGACGACGTGCAAAAAAGGATTTAGACGATGGTTTAATGACACAAGCCGTATATGATGACTTCATATACATAGAAACTGTGACAGGTGAAAAGGTTTTAAGAGAGTTTATAACTGATGAAGCTGCTTACGCCGCTATCGAAGAAGCTTTCAAACAATTAAATGGTCTTGAACAAGTTGCAGTAATTGCTGCTGAAGGTTATTTAGGCGGAGGCGTTTTAACTAAAACTAAAAACAGAAGTGCTGCTGATTATTTAAAACAAGTAGAAGCTAGAGCAGCATCTTTAGGAATAAAATCAGATGTTCCTTTACGTCGTTTACCTACTTTAATACGACAAAGAGATGAGGCGTTCAAACTAGATAAGCAACTGTTTGAACTAGGCATGTATAATAGAGGTTTTAAAAAAGAACTTACAGAAGCTAATGACCGCATTGATGATTTAGCTGTAGAAATGAAGAATGTAGCCCTCACAGACCCTATGGGTACAGCAGGTCTTCCATACAGAAGATTAGAGTCTGAGCGTGATAATTTAATTAGGGCAGTAAACAGAAACACACTTAAAAAGACACTAAGCCCCTATATGAATGAGGTAGTAAAAGACGAGTTTTATCTAGCAGCAGCCGCTGCCGCAGGTCGTAATATATTTGAAGGTGCATTTGGTTCGAATGGAGATATAGGAGAATTAGTTGGATTTATGGTTGGTTTTGCTGCTCGTAAACCAGCCTATAAAACTTTTAGTGTTGGGTTAAGTCTTACTAAAAAGGCTGCGGGACTTACAGGAGGTTTAGCACGAGGAATTACATCCGAGGGTCTTGTAGACCCCTTATCTATAGGTTTTCAAAAACTAAGCAACATGGACTTGACAGTATCCGATTACGATAGATTATATTTTGAACCCGCAAATAATCGTAAAATGAACATGCAAGAACGCAAGCAAGTGAAAAGTGCGTTTACTCAACTTGAAAAAATGGATGCAGATTCTAGAGATGACCTCTTAGACATGATACGTGACCAAAGAGAAATTCTAGATAACGTCTTAGAAATATTTCCAGAAGGACCGAAGAGACAAAGAGCTGCAGAACTTCTAGAGGGTTCATTTGCAGAAATGACAGGTTTACCCCAAGCTATTGCCGCATATCAAATGTCCACAGAAACTATGACTATGAAGGGTTTCAGAAAAGGCGGCTTGACAGGAGCATTAAATGCTGCCGTTGCTATGGATGAAAGGCGCATGAGAACGCAAACTATCCTACAAGCGTTTGAAGACCATGTTGCTGAGTTTGGTGACCCACAAGGGACTCAAGCTGTCACAGACTTAATAGAAAACACTAAGTTAAGTCTTGAACGTACTGCAAACATGATAAATGAGGAGTTTCTTAAATTAGACCGTAGTTTAAATACTATGGTTGACGAAGCACTTTCTGATATAACAGCACCCATGTCTGAGACCTTTTTAAAAGAGTATGTAGATGCCCAAGAAATATTATCTAAGCGTGTTGCAACGGGTGAAACAGAACAAGTAGCATCTACAGTGCGTAGAATTGAAAGAGTTCGCAACGCATTACGGGTAACTAATGAATCCCTATTAAAAAGGTTTGACACCATACGTTCTGTTCGTGATGAAAAACAGTTGCATAGTAAGTCTTTAGCCTCTGCTGTAGAAGCAGTATTGATGCAGAGATACTCCTTCTTACATGAACAGATGGACGCTGCGTACGCTGATTTTAGAAAGTTTATGGCTAACAGAGATGAAGTTCCTCGTGTGGATATATCTCCTGCTGTTGAAGAAATGCTTCGTCTAGCTAATGCAGACGAGAAGAACATAACCACATTCTTTGGTCCCCAAGCAACGTTCTTCAGCGGGTACTTAGGAAGACAATCTCGTAAAATGTTTGAAAGCATGGTCAAACGCACAATGGATGACCTTCCTGCAGATGAAGTACAGGAAATGTTTACGTCACTTACGGAGAAAGGGGTTGACCCGGAAGACCTTCAGCAGTTACTAGACAATGACCCCGTAGGTTTTGGTCTTTTGTTACATCAAAATGGGAAGATAAATGTGTTTGCCAACGCCACCGTAGAAGAGGCCGAAGAGTTTCGCAGGGCTTTTCGAGACTACGGTCATAAGACTGCTAATAAAGCAGTATCACGAGAGTTTAAGCAGTTTGAAAAAATTATAGACAAAGCTATGGAAAATTCAGATAAAGAAGGTTATGCTGAATTAAAGAAAGCTAGGGGTATATATCAAAAATTAAATGACCCCCTTCGTGAGGGTAGTCCTATAAATAAGCTAATGAGGTCAAAAGTTGGTGATAAAGTAGATTCAGACGACGGTGTTTATGCTGCTATGTACAAAGGTGTAACTCCCTATCAGATTGTAACGAAAATGGGAGACAGTATTGCAACAGCTATGAAAGGTGGCAAGGACAGACCTAAAGCAATAGAAAACTTACGTAAAGAAATAGATGCACTAACGCTTCTATTTGGAACTGAGTCAAACGGCACTCTTAGAATCGACTTACGTACAGAAGATGGCAAACAAGCCTTAGAGTTAATACAAGAAATAACGGAGGCTGTTGTATTTGATGCGTGGGCAGCAGATTGGTTAGCCAGAAAACCTAAGCCGGGAGTTAGAATAGCAGACCCACGAGGATTAGGTTTTTCAAATTCAATACAAGAAAACCTAAACGGCTTGTCGAAAGAATTTAATATAAAAGTAATAGGTGAAGATGGTAAAGAAGGAGAGCGTGTAGTTGCTGACCTAGTGGGCCTTGTAACAGAAGAACAAGATATTGTTAAACTTGTTAGTAGAGGGGGTAGGTTCTACGACAAAGGACAAAAAGCTGTAACACGATTAAAAACAGAAATTAACAACGTATCTAAACTAGCAAAAGAACGCGGTAGGCAAGAGGCGGCAGCACAACAAAAGCTGTTGTCTATCACAAAATTAACAGACTCCGGGCAGTTTTATAATGAGTACATCAGAGGGTTTGGCGATGTAGAAACGCTTCGTGAAAATTTCATGAAAGCTATGAAAGCTGACCCAGCAATGCAAGATGTAGATTTAAATACGTTGTTTGATACAGCTATGTACAATATAGCATATCAGGGTATTCTTCAGGTAGGTGCGTATGGTCCTACAGCTAAGATAGCAACTAGACGTGCTAGGGATGAAGGTCTATTGGGAGAAGCTATAACAGTATCTGAATTTGGAAATATAGTAGGGGCAATAGCAGAGTTAGAAAATCCAAACGTAATAAGAAACTTGCAAAAGGTTATGCCCAGAGAACAGATAAAATCAATAGAAAATATACTAAGATACACGGCAAATCAAGAGACCATAAGAATAGTTGGAGATGCAGCAGCTAAAGGCATGTCCGTTAATGAAGCAATAAGTAGAGCGTATAACATTGCAAGAGGTATGGTTAGCCCTGCGTATATTGCAACAGAAGTCACATTAAGACTTGCACAAAAAAATAATTCAGACGCATTATTATTAGCTCTTCAGAACAAAGATGCTGCTAAGATTATGGAAAAGATGTTGAAGACACCAAAGTTAATGACTAAATCAGAATTAGACACTTTTGACACTTTACTTTTAACTTTTGTAGCCACTGACATAGTTCGAAAAGGACAGCAAGAAGCCACTGAGGCATACTTTACACAATATACGGGAGATACCGATGAAGATGAAAAATAAAACCCGCAAAGCCTACGCCTACGGGTCTACTATAAGAAAACCAATGATGTATGGTGGCACTGCAAATCAGATGTCAGCGCAACCCTTATCGTCCCAACAGCAAAACATGACACGTAAACAACGTGAAGATATGGGCATGGCAGCAGCTACAAATAGACCCATGATGATGGCTATGGGTGGCAAGAACAAAGAGTTCGCAGCACTTGCCCCACCTCGTGACAAGATTACATACGCTGATAAGATTGCTGGGGCAACTAAAACTAAACGTAACGGCTAGAGTTTGCCATCACGTCATCTCCTATCTCTCGTAAGTAGCGAACGAGACTAGCAACCTTAAACGTCCCCTCGTACTCTGGAAACCCACGTTCCATTGTCTTTACGAACTCTTCTGGGTCTACCGCCTGATAGTCCAGTTCAATATGTCCATTAGTGTTCATAACACATGTTAAGTTAAATAACTCAGCTTTAGCTTTCTTTGCCATCTTTGTAAGCCTTAAATACATCGGTTGAAAACAGTTTCTGAAGGCTGAGTAAGTACATACGAGCCGCACCGTTATCCCCCCCGGATACGGTGCGTTTTTCGTCTAGGTTGTCTATGATACGTTTGAGGGATGGGACATCGAACACGAGCGTTGCAAAAGTCTCGTCGCCGATACAGAGGTTATGAAACCAGTAGTCGGACTTGGTTGCGTTGATACCACTAGGTTTACCATAGCACTCGTATTCAATGGCTATGTTACCAGTTCGAACCCACATGTCTCGCTCTGACTTGACCTCTATCTTCTTATCCTGCAGCATGTCAGCAACACGCTTTTCACGCACCTTTCCGTACTGCAAGTCTAGGTCAAACTTCTTACGGTCTGCTACACACGGTTCCATACTCATGAGAACTTACCTATCAGTGCAAGTGCAACTTCATACGCACCATACAAAAACAACGCAGTGACACACACCTTTAAAAACTTGTTCATGCCATCATCTGACATACGTTCCCATTCTGGTCTACTCATGCTCTCCCCCTGTACCTCTACCAAGACCACCAAAGTATTGCGGTCTTTTACGTGCAACCTCAAACGTGGCTACGGTTATTACTATACCAGCTATCAAAATACTATGCAATAGCGCACTTACACCAAACACGGTGATAGACCCTAAATACATCGAAAAGATAATACACCACATCCACGCAAGAAGTTGCATAACGAGATGTCTCGTATTCATGTCCGGTATATTTCGCAAAGGGTTATGTTTACTATTCATAACCACATTCCAACTGTCGTGTATAAACTTATTCATCACGCAGCACTCAAATCAACAACTTCACACACACCAGCCGTACAAGCAAGTTCACGGGAACCGCTAGTGTTGTCTTCTTTCTCGAACAAACTTAACTGGTTCCAATCTAGCTTCACGCCTTTGTATGTTTGCTGCCACTCAAGATAGTCTTCCTTTTCAATATCCTGATAGGGAGCCTGCTGATAACTATGGTCGCTATGCGGTAAGAAAGATACCCCAGAGGCTACATCGAAGTTTTCATACACCCACGCTCCTACATCCATCCACTCGTTTTCCTTAACAGATATAGTTACAGATGGTTTGTGTTCGCACCAGTGCAGCGCATACGTCTTCCACAGCTCTAGTTGCTCTATGGCTGTCATCTGAGTTCGCGTTACAGCGTTGCTGGGAGATTTCATAGCGAATGAAAACACAGTGGTCGAATCTGGTTTCATCACACAGCGTTCGTGGGGTACACCTGCTTCAATCATAAACTGAGTTAGCGGGTCTTTGTTATCGCCGCGAACTGTTCTAATATAGTAGTCGTTATGACGTGCGTGAATACCACTAGCGGTGTCGGTTAGTTGTGACACAGTACCCGACGGCTTTACACAGGTGATTGCAGCGGATACTGGGATTCCAAGCATGTTCGCATACTTGTCGTTCGTTTTTACGGACTCTTCCCGCATCTCCTGTAACCACCTTTTGCTGTCTACGTTCTTTGACAGAACTGCGTGGTCCATGATACCAGTTAAGGACACGCCTAATAAGCGTTCTTCCTCTGTGTTCTTTTTCCATACGCTCCTCAGATACTTAAAGTCTGTTAGGGTGGACTGTAGGGTTCCTAGTATGGTTGCTATGCGAACCTTACGCTTCAGGCTAACTAGGTCATCCGTTTCACGAACCATCACCTCTGATAGGTTACAGAACTGATAAGGACGTAGGATTATCTCAGAACATGGGTTAGTACCCCACATGTGTCCTGTCTCCCGCCGCCCATTTTGGGCAACCTGTTTGTCAGCAGCCTCACGATTGAACATACCACGTTCACCAGATTTACTATCGTACAACGCAAGCCATTCACGCATAAACGTACCCATCTCAGGCTTGCCCTTGTAGGCTACAGAGTTGTTAGCCAAGGCACGTTGGCCCTCGTTCTCCCACCATTGACCAGACTTAGCATGTGCCATTTGGTCGTCGTTCAAGTTCGACAGACTAATCAAAGCTGACCGTCTGACTCCCCCCACAACTACAATCTCACCAATCTTACACATCAGGTCGTGACACTCGATAGGAAACAGTCTGCGTCCCTGTGCTTTCTTGAAAGTCTCCACAGTGAAGCGAAACAGGTCATCGAGGGGTTGTGGCCCAGATGCTCTACCACCCATCGTCTTGAGACGCTCACCAGCAGCACGAACTTGTGACATATCCCACGTAGGAATCTGCCCTGCATACAGTAACGCAATCAGTTCGCGAAGTGACTTAGCCCAACCGGGCTTCGAATCGCCAACCTTAATTACAGTATCTGTCTCGTGCATAGCGTCACTAACTACAGGCAGCTTGTCTACATTCTCACGCTCTACCGAAAACCCAACACCTGTACCACACATAAGAATATACATACACTCATCGAACGAACGTGGGCTATCTACAGGGATATAAGAACAGTTGTATCCTGAGATGTTGTCACGAGCAAGAGCAGGGCCAGATGTCATCATGGCTCTCATGGACGGCATCACTTCGAGGTTTAGGATAGCCTCGCGAATCTCCTCTACGTCCTTCTTAGGCAGTTCATAATTATGCTTCCCGCGAACTTGATTGACCATGAAGTTGACATAACGGTCAACCGTCTCGTCCCAATCCTCACGGCGTTGCTCGGAATCCAGCCAACGTGCATAACGTGACTTGTGGATAAATTGTTGATAGGTGGTTGGTAACATATTACTCATTGTCTTCTCTTTCCTTTGGATAATATACGTGTACTTCACTGTTACAATTAGGACAGTGTAGGTTAGTTGCTATGCTATATTCAGAATCTTCTTCTGATATATCGTGGTCTCCGCCCCAGATTAATTCTGTTCTGCAATGCCAGCAGTTCATTCTGTCTTCTCTTCTATTAACTTTTCGAGATACCACTGGGCTTTTTTGAGGTCTTGTAGTTTGCCTTTGTATCTGTATCGCCAGACGTACTTGATGATGTTCCCTTGTAGGTATTGTTCAAAGCCTGTACCCGTCGCCGCCCTGATTGCTTCAATGCACTCGATACCTGCCTGATTGTAATGGAAGGGTTTGTCAACCATGTCATAGCCACTATATGCCTCTTTACCTGCTTGTTCGTTCTCTTCTATCTCTTTCATGATGTTCATGTAACTCGTCATCGGTTATCCCCGTCTCCGCCTATCTTCCCACGCCTAGCACGACTATTCAGCTTATGTATATTACCTTGCGCTATATGCTGCAAATTGTAACCGATATCATTAGCCAATGCTGCACAATACCATAACACATCACCTATCTCACTTGCAAGTTCTCCCTTTTTGAGTTCAAACCCTTCAACATCGTAACCGTCACGTACAAATTTCTTTACCTTGTTAGCAACCTCACCAGCTTCACCAGCTAGGCCAAGAGCAGGGTAAGTTATCTTGTGACTATCAGGATAGATAGCGGTCTTAACTGCTTGTTTTTGATAGTAATTTAGGCTCCACTGGTCTTTCATTGCTTCTCTCCAAAATCTACCTTAACTATATTGTCCTCACGGGCAACCACCTTGTCTATAATTTCATCAGTTTTATCACTGTTCAATTCTTTTTTGAACGAGTTTGCCATAGCTACAAAACTAAGTCTAGCCATACCAGCATCCCACACGCGGTCAAAATCATTTTCCATCATCTCTATGATACCTGACAAGATTACCATACCAGCAGGCACACTTTCTAAATCAACTGTGTTACCCTTCGTGGTATCGTAAGCTGTCATTGAGAAAGAGTCTTCATCCTCATAATTAAGAATAAGATAGTATCTGTTTGGAAGCAAGCTGGCTCGTTCCACCTGATTGTTTATATCATCCATCTTTTAACCACTCCTCCGGGATTGCTTTCTCTGCCCACACAAAGTTGTGCTTGGTTGCCCAAGCAGCATAGGTGGTCTTACTACCTCTGTAAATTTTGTTTTTCGCGTTGAGGAACACAAACCGAATATCGAGGTCTGGGTGTTGCTGTTTGATAAGCAACATCTTAACACGGTCCCCCTTATCTAGATGACCCTTGGCTTCTATGTACAACTCTTTATGAGGGATGTAGAAGTCAGGTGTATAGTTACGGGGCTTTGGTATATACGTTAGTTTCTTCGATTCGTATTCGAATGTAACGCCTTTTTCTGCGAGAGCTTTGGCTATGTTAATTTCGAACATAGACCGATATCTTGTGTTTCTCATAATTCTAGCAGGGGAAATGATGTCTTTGCCAGACTTAGCCTTTTTAAGAGATACTGTTCTACTTTTGGTGTATGCTTTTCTAGGTAGTTTAGTTCTTCGCTTAAGAGCATTGTCGGTAGACATACAGTAACGCCCATCCTCAAGTTGTGATTGATTTGTTGAAATTGTTCTTCGATAAGAACTATGTCCCTAGCTTCTGTGTCGGAAATAAGATAGCCAGTGTCGCTATAGTTATTGCGTAAGGTGAGGGGCAGCGATGTTTCCAATCCGCGAACATGCACGGTTGCTGGGTCACCGCCCCTCTCCTCATGTGATTCCACATAAACACACCGCAGGGCTGGATTCATAGTCAGCAACTTCCGTGGGTATGTCTCTGTATATAGAAGGGGCATTAAATGCTCCTGTTGACTATCTTGGTGTACCAAACTTTCGGTGGGAACTTAGCCTTAGATGTAATCTTATCGTGGTACTCTGCTTTCTTCCAGCAGTGTTCTTTGAACGAACAGAAGGTGCAGGTCTTCGGCATCAGTTTGTTGCCTGTGTAAATCCTCTCGCCTTTAACGGTGTAGGATTCGTCAGTTGCCTCGAAAGGTATCTTGAACTTATCATCCTTAAGAAGGCTCTCCACGCGGCTCCTAGCGTCAGCAATGTACCTTTTACGGTCCTCTTCTTGGTCGGCAGGTGCTTCTACAAAATCCCACTCACCGGATGACTTGTTGATAGCTATCCAACCACCAAACGGCATGTCCTGTGACTCTGAATATAGAAAACCTTGCATGACGTAACCAAAGGGGTCATCCTCTTTGATTACCTCATAGCCACCACGGTTTGAGAACTTGTTGTCGAAAGACCACGGGCTAGTTGACTTAACATCCCATACTTTATCCTGACCATCGTTTAAGATGATGTCTAAAGTTCCTTTAACATCCGTGTCACCTAGTTTTAAATTACACTCCCGCTGGGTATCAACGACGGTAACTCCCGCAGCTTTCATAACGAACACTGCAATAGCTTCAACAAGGTCACCCATGAGAAAGCGCATGATATCATTATATGCAACCTCTTGGGTGTGACCTTTCTTTTCCATCTTCTGCTGACACAGTGGACGGCCCAGACCTGACATACGAATACGGTAGCCACCGCGAGATGACAACTGTTTTCGCAAGGAGTCCTTACAGTCTTCCCCGAACTGCTCTATCAGGTCGTCAAAGCGGGAAGAGTCAATCTCCCCCCGCCCTGCTTTCTTCAAGAAGTCCTGTACTTCCAGAAGGGCTATCATCCCGCTAACCGATTAGCAAGGTCGATATCTTCATCAGGCATAATCTGCTTACGAGCTTCTTTATGCTCAGAGTACAGCTTGGCATTAGACGCTGCAACCGTATCGAAAAACTTCTGGCAAAGAGCCTTACGCTCTGGAGTCAAAGGTACTTCCCTAACCAAAGACGGTTGCGGAATCCAATACGTTACCCCGCCGTTAGCCATACGCTTAGTCCTTATTTCAACAAGGGCAGTTGGTAACGGTATCTTATTACCTAGCTTCTGCTGGATAAAATCGTTCATAGGACGGAATCCAGAACGTTTAAAGTAACCGACGAAAGGTAGGTTCTCTACAGGAGAGGCCTCCCCTGCAGCGTTGACGGCATCAGCCATATCAAGCTGACCGTACACAATCAAGTTACAGGTTACAGACTTACTTAGTAACAGGCGAGGGTCATCATCATCGAGACCTTCTTCCTCTTTACGAGTCAGCCTACCACACTTAAGACCACCAGCATTATCCTCGAAAGGTTCCGTCATCTTCTTACGCTGCATCGAACGGCAGGTAAACGTCTGCTCTTCTTGGTCGTAAATGCTATACTCGTAGGTACGAACCATAGGGTTAATAATCACAGAGTCAGCAAATACGTTTTCCGTACCATTCCATACCTTCCACGTACCACGCTTTAAGGTATGACCGTCTTCGGTATCAGCATCGTAGTTGATACGAAGAGTGGTTGGACCAGATTGCTTGGCTTCGGATATACCATCCTGACCAAGAGCAGCAAGTAAAGCAGCATTATCATCAGTTATACTAACAGCAAATTCGTTTTCTAAGTTACCCATGACATTCTCCATTGGGCTAAAGTTGAACGTAAAAGGATTATACCTCAAACACGGCTTCCAAGTCAAGCCAGTTTTTTCCCATTTTTAATTCTATTCCGACAGGCATACTGTACTCTTTGTTATACCTACGTTTTGTCTCCTGCGGCAAACACAGCATAGCGTTGGACATGACCTGAACACACTGGTCTTCTTCGCCGGGATACACATCAATCACAATCGAATCGTGTACTGTGTTGCAAATAACAGACCGCATGTCCTTCATGTCGTGATGCAGTTTGACAAGAGCCATAGGCAACAGGTCTGCAGTGGCAAAACCTTGTACAGGATAGTTACAGATAGCTGTTCGATTGGTAGCTGTACCCCACTCAGTCCACCTAGCATCTGGGAAAGCATACTGTCTGCCAGATGGTAGGGTAATCTCTTTCTTTGTCACTGCATCCTTTTGCAAGGACTTGTGCCATTCGGTAACGCCGCGATACTTCTCCTTAAACGCTCTGTAGTAGCGTTGCTGGTCATCTGTACCGCTAACACCCCCATAAAGTGGTTTGAAGGTGTGTGCCTTCGCTTCCTGTCTTGTACAGCCTATCACACTAGCAGTGTAGCTATGAACATCTGTGCCAGCTTCTACATCGGTCAAGATGCCGTCATCGTTAGCAAGGTATCCAGCAACCCTGAACTCTAGTTGACTGTAGTCACCTTCTAATATCTGCCCACCCTCGAACCTGCTTTCTACTGCCCTGCGAATAGCAAAGGTAGAACCACGAGGCATGTTCTGAAAGTTTGGATTACGAGAAGACAAACGGCCTGTCGCTGTCACACACTGCATGAACTCTGTGTGGATGAAACCATTGCTGTCCATGTTATTCTCCATCCCCTCAACGAAGGAACGCAGATAGGTTCGCAGGGCAGAGTACCGTATGTATGACTGTGCAAACTCACGAGCATCACCCCGCAAGGACAGTGACATATCCTCTAGCGTCTCTTTGTCAGTCTTAAAACCACCCGCCGCAACATCAAATACGTCACGAGGAACCATCTTAAAACCTGCAACCTCACCCGTACTCTCATAAACCACACCTTTACCCGAACACGTTCGGCATATTCTAACAGCTTTTCCAACGCTTCCATCCTTTCTCAGGGGGTTATACCTACCCTTACCATTACAGTCCGAACACTGTGAGCCTATAGTTTTGTATACCACATCGGTCTCTCGCAACACATTTCCCTTGAAAGCTGCGCGGGACATACGTTTACGCATCTTGGGTTTCTTAGTTGCGCCGCGAACCTCATGACCAAGGTTAAATATCTCAGCCCACGTTTTCTTATCAACAACCTTACAGGAGTACATCAGCATAGACCTGTCATCTGGGCTGTCGAGATTAACGGGGGTATCCCCCATAGCATACTGGGCTAGTTCGTTTAGTCTGCGTTCTAGCTGGAACAGTTCTTGTTCGTACTCTTCTCGAATCTCAGCTAGGGTTGTTTTGTTTATCTTGATACCGTTCTGCTCGATGTGAGCCAGAACATTTGTCATCTCAAGCGACAACTTCAGTGTTGGTATTAGGGTCATTAAATAGTTCCTCAAACGATGAGCCAAAGGCTTTGAGTTGTTCTAGTGCTACTTCTTCTGTGGCGATTACATCTGCAATTCCGTATTCTACTATAGTATCCCACGGTATGTCAAAGAATGTTTTACCTTCCTTGAAGTAAGGAGAGATTAGGTCTTTTTCTTTTTGTACGCCGCCGTACTTCTCAGCAACAGCGGCAAGACTAAGAGGCCAGCGTCTGGCTTTGGCAAGTATATACTCAGCAACCATCGTGTCATACACATGTCCCTCGTACTTGAAGTTGCACTCGCGTATCCACGACAAGTCGAACTTGATGTTGTGACCTACAACTACATCAGCAAGGTTCAGGGCGTCTTGGAATATATTGAAGCCATCCTTGCTAGGTTGCTGGGTGCTTTGGTCAAAGCAAAGGTAGTGTACCTGTTCAATGCCCAACCACTTGTAGCCCACAGAGACAAGTGTGTTACCGAAATACGGCAGGGGTGTAGATGAACCATTGGGTTTCTCATTGTGGGTAGTTTCTACGTCAAACGTCAGAACTCTCATCTTCTTCCGCCTTTGCAAATTTGTTTAAGAATCTACAGACAAAATCGTCTATACCCCTACTATGATAATGTTCATCCACTATAGCATTTTCTGCAGACCACCTACCCGTTGTCCAGTAATACGCATATCTCCTGCCATCTCTATTGAATATATATATCAGAGTTGCACCAGTTCGCAACTCATAAGGTATTTTTCTTTCCGATAAATACTTTTCTACAAACTCTAAATCCTCATTCGTATCACGTCTGAATATTCTTTTACCTTTAGAATTTGTACGAACGTATGTCCACTCATTCGACATCTTCACTATCCTTATCAAACAATTCATGCGGGATGGCATCCCACTCATCTCTTCTCATGCGAAACTTAATCAACTCGATAGGTATACAGATTCGCACCCACTTTCTGCCCACAACAGCCCAAACCAAACGTGTACCAGAGCGAGGCCACTTGATGTTATATAAGTCTACCCTATACAGCTTGGCTGTTGACCACGTTGCTTCTTTTGGTTTGGGTGTTGTCATCAGTAGTAAATACCCGTGTGTACATCAATGTGGCTGGTAAACATGCCATGCCACCCATTTAATTTGTTCTTAGAAATACAAATGTGTCGTGCTGTATTCTCTTCCTCAGATGTTCCTGTCTTTCCTATCCCGATGATAACGTCTGCCTCACCAGCCTTACCAGTTCGCGAACCATCTAGCATGGCGTAGTCGATGAACTGTCTGTCGTGCGCCTCGAAGCTGGCCTGTGAGACTGACCATATCAGAAGTTTGTTACGCTTGGCAATCTCCCGCGCAACTACATAGGTTTCCTTCAAGCGTTCGTCACCCCGGTTGAAGTCACCCGCAACTCTAAACTTGTCAAGCTGGTCACAGAACATAACGTCAGGTTCGTTTAGCTGGGCATACTCGTTTAGTTCCTCCATAGATGTACCTACAGAGTCCATAACAATAAGATATGGTGCTATCTCTTCATCGTAGCGTTGTTGTAGTATCTGCTGTTCTTCTATCATCTGCTGTCGTGTACGTTGGAAAAACGATTGAATGATACGTAGCTTAATCTTCTCAGCAGGCTCTTCGTTTGCCCAGTAGACTACCTTGTGCTTCTGCCGTATGTAGTTCGCAGCAAGGAAAGAACAGAAGGTTGTTTTACCTACCTCTGGACGGGCAAAGATGATACCGAGGTTGCCTCTGTCCATGCCTGAC
>LULO01000027.1_pt1 | contig 48008 bp, 59 predicted proteins | sample 728121 | NCBI WGS metagenome assembly LULO01 (sample SAMN03860287, study PRJNA289734) | marine metagenome | biome: seawater column; feature: ocean; material: water; isolation source: Red Sea water column Station 149 - depth 50m | place: Saudi Arabia: Red Sea | collected 2011-10-15 | depth 50 m | reverse complement strand
TTATATAAAAATAACACTTCCGTACGCATCGGTAACTGGTTTAAGTCACGAAGCAGATAGGCAATATGGATTTTGTTCAATTTCACATGGAGGAAGTACGGTGTCAGGTATGACTTCAGGCGTATATATTCCTGAAGGTTTAGCCTATTTTCATGTTTTTTATGTTCAAGACGATGGGACTTATTCATATTTCTCAGATTCAAATCTGGATGATACTTTTAAAATAAGACTTGGTTTTACATATAGAATTTAATTGGATAATTAAAAGGAGTCAGAAATGGCATTAGAAAAAGTGGTCGAAGTAGATCAAATAGAAGTAAAAGGCGAATACTCAATACAGGTGAGAACAGCCACAAAAGTAATGGATAATGGAAGTCAAATAGGTGGTATTTCATATCATCGTCATGTAGTTCATCCACATTCTATACTTACATCAGAAGATGCAAAAGTAAAGAAGATTGCTGAAGCGTTATGGGGTGATGCAGAAAAAGAAGCATACTTTGTTCATTCATATGGGCATCCAAGTGGCGAACCAGCAAATAGTTGGACAGCAGTTCAGCTTCAAGCTTACTTAAGCAACAATAGTGTTTCTTACACAGAGTCAGAAGCAAAGTCTAGTTTATTAACTAAAGCAAAGGCGAAGTATTCTGAGTAATGAAAAAAAATCTAAGATTAGCTAAAAAAATTCAAATGAGTTTAGGCGTATATGTACTTGCACTTTTAATGTTATCTATGTTTGCATTAAACATGGGTTGCAAAGGTTCTTATATAGCTGGCTATTCATTAGATCCTGATACTACAGATCACAATTCAACAATATTTAGTGAAATTATAGATTCTACTGGTCATGTCCATTGGTATGTAAAGCTATACGATGGTGAAGTATGGTGTTATTTCCACAATCGTTATGAGATGGTTAAGCGTGTACGAAGATAAGGAAATTGGATTTTGGATAACAGTATTTGCTTTTATTTGGATGTTTATGTTGGTTGTTAGATGGCTAATGGGTCTGTAGATGGAAAGCCTAAAACCGCTAGAAGTATACGAGGCAATGTCATTGATGACAATCTCGCCATCGCTATTAATATTAAGTGGTTGGGTCAGTTTCTGGTACTTGTGGGTGGACTTCTTTACGCAGCTTGGCGTATCGAAAACCGTATCACAGTACTGGAACAACGCATGGCTGAAGCTAATGATCAAATATCCGAACTTGTTTCAAAACATATATCTGAAGAACGTATTAGATATGATAAAATGGAAGAGGAGTTACAATGGTACCAAAAGGAACTAGGCTTAAACCTAAATCCGTTAAGCTGGAAGAAAAAAAGGAAAAGAAAGTAATAGGCTTTATGGAAGTCTGTGCAAGAGTAGAATCAATTATAAAGGGTAATGGTAAAAATTAGTGGAAGAATTTTTAGCATTGTATTCAGAAGCTGGAATGATAGGCGTTGTAGGTGCAATGTTTGTCTTTATGGTTTATCAAAACGCTAAGCGTGCAGAACAGCAAGGTGAAGCTATACAAGAGCTAAAAATAGAAAACAAAGGTCAGTCTGAAACTTTAGAAAACTTAGAAAGCATCGTATTAAAAATGTTAGACAGGTGGAACAAGTCCGATGAAACATCTTTAAGACATAGAGAAGATATTACTAAAGAACTTAATGAGCTAAGTGACAAGGTATCTTATATGTCAGGTCGCTTAAATGGAGGCAGTAAAAGATAATGGATTATCAGCCAGTAGATGCATATCGAAATGATATTAAAGAAAGACTTACAAGAATTGAAACCATACTAAATAGAGAATTGCCAGATATTAAAGATCAGTTAAAAACTTTAAATAACAGAACTAGATCTTTAGAGAACTGGCGTAACTACATGCTAGGTGGTATGGGAATAGTAACCTTAATAATAAGTTGGAGCAATAAATGGATTTAAAATCTATGTTAATTGAAAAAGCAGTTGCCAAAGCAAAAGAAATGGCAAGTGAACAAGCAGATGGTGTAGAAGATATGTTAATTACTTACATCCAGTCTAAGGAAGTTGAAGATAAACTTGCTGATATGATGGACAAAGCAATCAACATTCCTTTTGTTTCTGATCAGAGAGAAGAACCTTTCTTTCAAGAACTTGCAGATGGCATAACTGATATAATGGCAGGAGTCGTTAGAATGGTTAAAAAAGAAGTATCCTAATGGCTTATGGAACTAAAAAAATAAAGACTTCTAAAAAAATAAAAAAGAAAGTGGTAAAGCGCAAAAAGAAAAAGGCGTAGATGGTAAGATGGTTATTATTATTAACCTTAACAGGGGAAAGTAATTTGTTAAACAACAAACAAATAAAAGAAGTAATTGAAACTACTTTAAAAGATATAGACCTATACAGTATTGAAGCAGAAAGTTTTATTTACAATACAGGTTTAGTCGAATCTAAATATGAATATTTAAAACAAATTAAAGGACCAGCCAGGGGAATGTGGCAATGTGAACCTTGGGTAGCAGTTGATATATGTAAAAACTATCTCAAGTATAGAGAGTCCTTGATGAAAAAAGTGGCTAAAGCATGCAAGCTAGAATGGTCTTATTTCCTTGAGCCTAAAGAAGACGATTGGGAAAAAATACTGACTACAAATATTGCAGCTCAAATTGCTATGTGTAGATTGCATTATAGAAGAGTGCCAAAGGCACTCCCTAAAACCATAGATGAACAAGCTTCTCAATGGAAAACATACTACAACAGTTCAAAGGGAAAAGGTACAGTAGAAAAGTTTATTGAAATCGTTAAAAAATACGGATGATAAATGAAAATAAAAGATACCGTTGTTGTCTTCCCAGACATACACTTCCCAAATCACGATGAAAAGGCATTGCAATGTGCAATAAATGTAATAAAACAAATAAAGCCTTCAGCCTTTTTACTTCTTGGAGATACCATTGATGGATCTTCTGTATCGCATTGGCAATGGCGTAAAAAGAAACGTCCTCCGCTTGAATATCAATTGCCTTTTATTGATAAAGAAATTGAAGAAGGCAACAAAGGACTTGATAGAATTGATAAAGCCCTTGATGCGGTTAAATGTACAAAAAGACAATTTGCACAAGGCAATCACGAAAAATGGTTTGACCACTTCGTTGAAGAAAACCCATACCTTGAACATTACCATTCCAGAAAAGCCTTTAGATTTGATGAGCGTGGATATGAATGGTTTGATTACGGTGAAGTCTTTAAAGTTTTCGGAAGCAAGTTATACGCTTATCACGGAGGACACTTTATGGGAGTTGCCCATGCAAGAACTCACGCCTTACAAATGGGATGCAACATCATCTACGGGCATACCCACGATTCCCAAAAAGCAGTCATTACGCACATCTCAGGTCCCCACATGGCATATTCAATGGGATGTTTAGCTGATATGAATAAAGAATATTTAAAAGGAAGACCTACGAATTGGACTCATAATGTTGGCATTGTTGACATATACGAAAACGGAAATTTTAATCTTGTTGTTTTGGATATTGTAGATGGGGTAACTAGTTACGGAGGTAAAATAATAAGTGCCTAAACAAATCTACCAGATTAAAGATTTTAGTGGAGGTTTAAATACCCTTAAAGACCCTGCAGACATTCAAGACAATGAACAGCAGACTATTACAAATCTTACTGTAAATAAACAAGGGTCTGTTGCACCTAGTTATAAAAACACAGATGCAAGTAATAACAAGGTTTCAGCTTATGCCAATACAAATATAACATCAATACAGGCAGGCTATGGACTTGGTTATTTTGAAACAGATCGTTCAAGAGATGCAGTTGAGGTCGCTTTTTCAGGAACTGTTGATACTAACAATGGTTTTGATTTATTGCAAGAAGATGGCACGGTAAGGGCAAGTGGTGAAATAAATACTAGATTAAATTATAAAGTTAGTGGTTCTGATCAAAATTTAGCTACATCTTTTCCTGTTGGTACAATTTTGCATTTAAGTGGATCAACTTCTCATACGTTTGCTAGTGGCAAATTAAATAAAGCAGCTCAAGGTATATACAGAGTTGTTGACACAGTAAGCAATGATATAATTTTAGACAGAGACGTTCCTTGCACAATAGGAGAAGTATTGTCAACAAGATTTCGTTTAACCTTGCAAGGGTACTCGCCTGGGGATTCTTTAGTGTTATTAGCAAATCCTACAACTCATAAAATTGATGTGTACTCAACCGATACTTCTGGAACAAATTGGCAAAATAATGCAATTACATTGCGTTCTAGTGAAAGTGGTGTATCTTCAAAAGTGTCTTATTACAATATTGATGAAGCAATACGATGTTGCGATACGGCTGATAAAAATAGCAGTAAAATTCAATGGTACGGTTGGATACAAAGAAAACATTTTCCTGACGCAAATGACACAATAGATATTGCTAATTCTTTTATAGGTTACTACGCAAAAGACAATACTTTATCACCTCCTACCGCTAAAACATCTTTATTTTCAGAAAGCGTATCATCTCCTACAAATAATACTACATACCCTTCAAACGCAGGTTCAGGTTTTAGAGCAAGTATAAGTACACATACAGATGTTGATGGTGCAATAATTGATGGAGTCTATGAGTTTGCTCAAACGTTTATTTACGATGGCAATCAAGAATCATTGCCAGCACTTTATACAGTAACTCATACCATTTCTTCTGCAAATACAATGAAGAGCCTATCAGTAAATGTATCTACCAAAGGGCCATTTGATCCTAGGATAAGTGGTGGAAGGATTTACATTAGAGAAAAAGACAAGGATAGGGATTGGACTATGCTTGTAGATATTGACCTTACTAAAGGATGTAGAACAAAATTTTCAGAAGAGTATACGGTTTGGCACGATGCGGGCAGTAGTCAGTACAATTGCCCTACCGATCAAGCAACTGCAAATTTTGAAATAAAAGAACTTGGATTTATGACATTTGAAAATCTTAATGGATATTCATCAGGTACATTTAGTAATGCAATAGGAGACAGTGGAGAACATTGGAAAGACTCAGTAGTTGCAAACAATAGAGTCTTTGTATGTAACCCTACAATTAAAGATGAAAACACAGGATCAACTAAAGCTTTAGCTACTCTTACAAATTTTAAAGATAGGATTATGTATTCTATGCCGAATCGCTTTGATACATTTCCTTATAACAACTATATAGAAGCATCCAAAGGTGACAATGAAGAGTATATTGCATTAGAGTCTTACGCTGATCGGTTGCTTGCTTTTAAAAATTACAGTTTAGACATCATAAACATTGCCAGTGGAGATGATGCTAATTGGTTCTTGGAAGATTCTAAAAAATATATGGGTGTAGAAACCCACAACTCCGTGCGCAAAACTCAATATGGAATTGTTTGGTTAAATGAGCAGGGGTTATTCCTTTACAATGGAAATCAAATTATAAATTTAGCTGAAAAAAAATTAAGCCCTGATTCTGTATCGGGTATTTCCACAAATGCTTCAGGTCTTATTTACGACGAAATGCATTCTCTTTTATATATAATTAAATCTTTATCTGGCGCATCTACAGGTTTTGTTTTTGACATGAAAAAAGGAACATTTGTAACCTCAACTAATTTTGTTGATGTTTCAAATGATGGCAATACAAACCCTGTAGACACATCAAATAATACATTAATTGCTAACGACTCAGGATCTCAAATAGATTTTTATCAGTTTAATAGAAGTTATGTAGCAAATACCTCTGTACTTGAAACTAAAGAATTTGATTTTGGAGATCCCTCAAGAGCTAAAAAAGTTTATGCAGTGTATGTTACTTACAAATCTGATGGTGCATTAACTGGTTATTTTTCTTTAATTGAAGATAACAATACTACTCATGCTTTAAGTGGTACTGTTGCAACTTCAGGAACTTATTGGGCAAATGTAAAACTAACCCCAAGTGCGCCTATTACCTGTGGTAAAATTGCTTTAAAAATGGATACAGGAGCAGATAACAGAAAAGTATACATAAACGATATAGGCATAGAATACAGAATGTTATACAAAAGGTCTTCATAATGGATAGAACTTCTAGAAGACTAACAAATATTAAACAAAATAAGATTAGAATTGTGCATACGCCACCATCTGCACAAGCACTTCGTGAAGGCGAAGAGGTATTATACAACAGAAGTGGAATGTTAATTCGTTATAGAAAGCAAAATGGAACTTTATGGTCAAGCTCTATGACTAGAGACGGATCCATGTATATTGATAAAAACATAAGTATCCAAAACGATTTAGTTATAAAAGGAGGTTATCCATATTTTAGAAAACTTCCAGCATTTGGAGCGCATCAAACAGGTTTTTCAGATGAGCAATCTATAGCAAATGAAACGTACACAAGAATTAAATATGACATTGAACTTTATGACGTAGGAGGTAATTACGATCATGTATCGAATTATCAGTTTACTGCTCCAGTTAGTGGCATTTATCATTTCGATGCAAAACTACTTTGGGATGGCAATGCTACTGCTAGTGCAGGAGATTGGCCAGTAGAAAGCAGTCATCACATATCTTTATTTAAGAATGAAAACTCTGCTACAACAACAAGTACAACCAATAGAATGCACACTTCAGGTGACAAAATACAAGGCGTTCAAACCTGGGATGGAAGTTCATTAACTGATACATGGGTATTTAATCATTTATCATCAGATATAAAACTAGAAAAGAATGATATTATTGAAGTATTTGCTTGGCAAAATAGTGGCAATACTCAATACACATACAGTTCTACATCTGATGAGTGGACATCGTTTACAGGACATTTAATAACTGCAATATAATTTATTAGGAGAATATTATGGCACCAGATACAAGCATGCTTGCATTAGCTAAACAAGCAAGAGAAGATGAAAAAAATTATAACGAAGCACAAGAAAAAAGGAAAAAGAAGAAAAAGAAAAGAGGGTTGTTTAGAAGCATTGGTTCTTTGGTTGGGGGTGGACTTGGTTATTTAGGTGCTACTGGTTTGTTAGGACTGACAGGCCCTGTTGGTTTGTTAGCTGCGGGTATTGCAACAGGCGGTGGAAGCTTGTTAGGTAGTAAAGTAGGAACAAAAGTAGCACCACACATGAACACTAGAGTTGGTATGTCTAAAAATGTTTTAACAGGTGAGGATATTAATCCAATGGATGAATATGGAGAAGGTAGATTTGCAGATGAATTGAAAAATTATTACGCCTTTGAAGAAGACCAAATGAATAAAAATGCTATTAATCTTGCAATAAGTGCAATGGGTAGAAACTTTTTATTTGGAAGTGGAGGTGGTCTTTTAAATAAAGCAATGCCTAAAGGCTCTGATGTTATGAATCTTTCTAAGTACAAATCACCAAACATGTTTTCTTAGGAGTTAATTATGCCAGATTATTTAAGAAACCCAAGCCCAGGGGCAGCAAAACAAAGTAAAGAAACCGAAATGCAAACACAAACGGTAAATCCTTACGCCAATTTTAATCCAATAGAACAAGCAGGAAATTTAGGTATAACAGTAGATCCAGCTTTAAGAGGATTTTTACCAAGTGGAGATGTTTTAGAAAAAGCCTATGAAAGAATGTTAACAAGTAAAGATTCGTATAAACAGAGTTTTGGCTTAGGCGTTTCTAACATGAGAAATCAATATGGAAATCAAATTTCTCAAATGACTGGCGGTCAGGGTTTAATGAGTATGATGGGTTCAGGTTTTGGAAGTAAAAGCAGAGGTATTGTTAAAAATATTGGTGATGTGCGATCTGCATATTCAGGTGACATAGCAGGAGGGTTATTAAACTTTCAAAATCAAATGAGGTCTGCTGATTACAAATTTGAAGATGCAAAAAAAGACTATGATGATAGTTTAATTGATAGACTTATACAATTAGAAAGATTGTACGGTGAAAGCACTGAAGATTACATACAATTTACATAGGAGATAATTATGGCTGAATATAAACCAAATGCACTTGAACAGTTATTTGCAGTATTACCTGCATTAATAGGTCAGTATTCTCGAGCTAAACTAGATCGAGATAGGCTAGAAGCAGATGATCAACGGTTTAAAAAACAAATGGATTATAATAAAGAACAAGCTATGCTTAATCGTCAAGCTCAAAGAGATTTAAAAGAAGATGAATTTGAATTTAGAAGAGGTGAGCAAACAGCTTCTCAAATTTTTACTACTGAAGAAAATGAAAAAACAAGAGCGTTAAATCGGTTTAATGCAGAAAGAACTCACAATTTAAATCTTTTACAACTTCAAGCTCAAAAACAAAGAGATTTAAACAATCAACTTAATGCACTTAAAAATAGAGAAGCAGAATTAGAAAAAGCAAACATGTTAATGCAAGGAAGAGAAAATTTAACAGATAAACAAATAGAGGCAACTAAAAATTTAAGAAAAGATCTAGTTACCCTTGAAGACGAAGTTAAAGGAAAAAGAGCAACTAAAACAGGTATGAAAGCTCCATTAAGAAATTTTATACAAGAATCAAATATTTTAGAACAAGCAGATGATATATTTGTTGATGAAGATTATATGATTCAACAATACGAAGGAATCCCATCGGAAGGTTTTTTATCTCAAGGAAAAATGCCCATGTCTTTAGCAATGGGATTAGCAAATGAAGTAACTCGTTTTCAAGATGCAAAAGTTGGAACTCCTGAATATGAAGATAAATTAATGTTATTAGATAGGCTTATTCAGTTGCGAAGGGCTTTTAGCACAGAAGCGTTTACTGAAGATTGGTCTTGGGGTGGTGGAGAAAGCAAAGACGCTATTGGTGGTAAGCGTATAGTAGATGATCTTGGTAATTTAATATCAAGATTAAAACGATAATAATAGATGGATCGTTTTGATGTTTTACAGTATGTAAATGCATACAACTACGACCCTTATGCTTTTGATGATGAGTCTGTTGATCTTTTAGCAGATTACGCTAGGGAGTACGACATACCTTTTCAGCGAAATATAGGAGCTGAAGAGAACAAACAAACCAGTGCAGTTGGTCAATTTATGACTGGACTAGCTGAAGGGTGGCTAGGGCCTTTATATGCGGGGCCTAACAACGACCCTGTAACATCTGCACAACAAATATCACGAAGTATAGGAAGCTTAATTGGTTTTGTGCCAGGACTAGCGGGAGGACCTCTAGCTTGGGCAGGCAAAGGCTTGTTAAAAGCTGGCACAAAGACTGCACTTAGAAAAGGCGTAAGTACATTAGGCACTGGTACTGAAGCATTAGGTAAGGTTTTAAAATCAGAAGTATTGCAATCAATACCTATGCGTGGTGCAGATAAATTATTAGGTAAAAAAGTTGGAGAAGGTGGATTAGCTAAACTAGGAAGTGCAGGCGAGGTTGCTCAAAAGTTTATGTTTGGCCCAACGGTTGGAGGTGACATTGTCAAAGCAGCAGCTCACTTAGGTACTGCTAGTGCAATAAGTGAATTTTGGGAAGGGCCAAATGCAATATTTGACAGTTTTGTACATGGAGCAGTTGCTGGTGGTGCATTTGGTACAATAGGTAATTATAGAAATCTACTAGAAAAAGCTACAGGTAAAAGTGGCCCTGTATTACAGAAACTAGCTGAAAATAAGCTTATGGAAGGCACTTTAAAAGCTATGGCTGGTGCAGGCTTTCAAGGTGGATTAACTGCTTTATATGACGCTCCTACACCCGTTGTTATATACGAAACACTGCTTGGTGGATACTTTGGTGCTGTACATCCCTCAGTAGGTACACGAAGAGGTAAAGAATGGTTTTCTGAGTATTACAATGATCCTAATAAAAAACCACACGAAATGTTAAATGATCCCGCTATTAAGAACATGAAAGATCCTGATATGGTAGCAGAAATAGAAAAGATGCATTTTGAAAACATAGGAAATATGATGGATCGTCATTTAACTGATGTAGATAGTAGATATGATTGGAGAGATAGGTCTGCCGCAGCTCAAAATTTAAGAAATGAATTTAAAGATGAAGTTTATAATGACTATTCTACAGAAAATAATATTAAACGTAATGAGATGACGAACAAGGATAAGGCTGATGCATTAAAAGAAATATTAGAACCTAGGTTAGAATTAGAAGATGTTAAACGAAAGTCTAGAGATGTTGCAGAAGAAATAGATAGTAAAAATCCTAAAGAATACACAGGAGAAGTAAAGCAAGTATTTGAATCTTTAACCAAGGAAGAGATTGCATTAGTTGAAAGTGGTCGGTTTGATCCTATATATAATTACTTTTTAAGAACCAATCCTTACTTTAAAACATGGGATACAGTACCACGTGGTGAAGACATTCTTAGAATGGAAGAGCAGGCTATTTCTCAACGTGAACTAGATTCAAGTCTTACCTTTGGTCGCATAGCTAGAGATTTAGTATCTAAAGTACCTGAAAAATTAAAACTTAGTGAAACTCAAATTTTATCAACATTATACGAATCTTTTGAAAAAACTTTTCTAGGTAAAGTAGAAAAAGAATCAACTCCTAAAGCTCAAGAAAAGCAAACAGATAAAAACAATTGGACAGTTACAGAAAGAGAAAATAAAGACAAAACAACAAAATTAATTATCAAAGAATTGGAGGGTACAGATCTTTTAACTAATGAACCTGTTACGCTTAGACTTGTTTTTCGTGATGGTAAAATTCTTAGAAAAAAAATTAAATTTAAAGATGGTAGTGGTTATGAACCCGAAATTGGTCGTTTCTCTAAAAAGGACAAGAAAACTGGTCTATTAGAAGGTCGAGAATTAAAAGTTGATGATGATCCAAATCTTGTTTTAGAAAGATTAGATAACGTATTTAAAGCTAAAGAAACAAAACCAACTAAAAAAGAAGATGATAAAACTCAGTATCAAAGAAAAACAACAGAAAAGTTATTAAGCGAAGAACCAGAGTTAGCACACAGAATTGTAAATAGGCTATCAAAAACCTATCCAAATGTTACAAGAGAGGTATCAGAAAAAGTATTTGATATACATGGCAATGAAGTAGCAGGCAAAGCATTAGGGAATGCAGTAAAGTGGAGCAAAAGTAAGGGTGCTTTGGATACACCTCCACATGAATATGCTCACGTATATATTGATATGTTTGAAAATTCTAATGTGGTGCAAGCGGGTATTCGTCAATTTGGAAGTAAGGAAACTTTAGCTGATTTTCTAGGAAAGGATTATGTAAACAGAATACAAGATCAAAGTTTACGTTCTAGAGCAAGAGAATGGGTAAGGCAGTTTTGGGCTGAATTAAAAAATTACTTTGGCGTGTTAAATGACGATAAAGAAATTACAAATATGTTAGCTAGAAGGTTTTTTAAAGGAGAGCCTTCAGGAATTGCTGAACCAACTACAAGAAGTTTTGCAGAGCAATCGTTACAACGGTTTAATAGTGTCCCTAAAGATATTCGATCTAACGTAGTAAAAACAACTCTGAAATCTTTTGGTACAATTAAAGATACAGAAACTCTTGTATTAAACGACTCTTTTTACAAAAGACTTGAAAATGCTGGTGTTAAAAAAGCAGAAATAGATTTAATCAAACACATGGCTAAAAATGAGCAAATGTATCGAGTAAAAGCCGATGTATTTAAAAATCAAATGATGCAGTATTTGTTTCCTATAAAAATTACACGTGCAAGAAAAAGCTATGAAACAAAAATAATTGATGAAGGTGGATTTAGAGAGGAGGTAGAGGTTGCACTTCCTTCAGGGGAAAAAGGAAGACCAACAGACTTTTATAAAAATTTGTCTGTAAAAGGAGGAACTAATTACGGAGAATATCGTATTGAAGTTCCTTTTGAAGTAATTAGAAGTCATCCTGAGTTTGCAACAGAAAATATGATAGGTTGGTTTAGAGGAGATGTGAAAAGACTAAACCCATTTATCTCAAAAAACTATAAAACTTTTCGTGTTCTTGAAATGCAGTCAGATTTATTTCAAAAAGGAAGAAAGACAAAAAAATACATACCTTATGGGCAGAATAATATAAATGTGAGCGTAGATAATCCTCGTGCTAAGAATTGGAAAGTAGGAGATACGGTAAAACCTTTAGATAATAATAATAGAGAATATAAAGTTAAATCAAAAGGAAAGCGCAATTTTACACTAGAGCCAGCTGGGCGTAGTTCTGACCAGCAAGCCTACATAAAATCTTTGCAGAAAAACTGGCATGATTATTTTGCAAGAGCAATTCATCAATGGGCGGCAGAACAGGGTTACGAAAAAGTACGATGGCCATCTGGAGAAACTGGAGCCCGTGTTGAAGGGCATGAAATAATTTCTGATAGAATTAAAAGTCTTAAAAGCTTAAATAAAAAAATGCGGGAAGCCATAAAAAAATATAAAAAATCAGAAAAAGATATGCCATTTAATTTTCAAATGTTAGAATCTGGCATTCTAAAAAACCCAACAAGCGCTTGGACAAACGATATTTTTTTTAGATTGTTTACTAAAACACCACCTGAAGCATATTCTAGAGAAACATATTTAGTTAATCTTGGAAATCTTAAAAAGTATATACGTCAAGACATTCAAATGAATAAATCACATCTGGATGGAACTGAATGGTGGAGACAATTTTTAGGAGGAATGGAAGGTTTATCTGAAAAAGAATTTAGTCAAGGTGTAAAACAAAAAAAATGGGCTATGTTTGAAACTACAAAATTACATAATTGGGCGCGCCTTAGCTTTAAGCCTGATGGAAGCATTTCCCATTCCAAGCCTGAAGATGTTTACCTATCTTGGTTAATAAAAAAACCAGAAGCTTTTAAAATTTTTAAAGAAGGTTATTCAAGCGACTTAAAAAGAGCAACTAAACAAACACAAAAAGCAATTGAAGAAAATAACATTGAAATAAATCGTTATAAAACAGAAGGTTTAGATAAGCTTGCTCCTATACAAAATTTCTATCAAAATACAATGCGTAAGGTGTTGCAAAAGTCTCGTAAAAAGAATCTATCTTTAGAAAAAGATGAGTATGGCAATTACTGGTTTGAAACCAATATTACTGGACAAGATAAAATGCCAATTGTGCAATATCAAAAAATTGCAAAAGAACCTAAAGATGGTTTTGAAAACTTTAAAAAAGATGTACTTAAAAAATTAGAAGTAGAATTATCAGATGAATTAAATCGTGACCTTATTAAGTCTTATGAAATGTTTAAACAAAATAGAGATTATACAGGCACTTCATACGAATTTGATGTACAAACAGGCACAATAAGAAAACACACTGAATACAATTCAATAGGTGAAAATAGAAAACTGTCTCACACCCAGGAACCGCATAAACGTATATATAACTATAAAGATGATTCATACACAATAACAGAAACTATAGTCAATGGTAGGTCATACAATATACTAGGTAAATACTTTAAAGAAGTTGAACCTGGTAAGTTTGATTATACGTATGTAATGGAGGGAAGAGATTGGAAAGATATGTTAAGTGACATAACAAATAAAAACTCCAATCATTATATGTGGTCCAGTGAAAAAGACAAAGGCAAATTAATTGTTAGACCATTTCATCCCGAGACAAACAATACAAAATTATCTGACGCATTTAATCAAAAAGAATTAATGGTTTTACTTAAAGATCGTAAAGAGTTTTTTAAGTTATTAGAAGTAGATCCAAAAAATAAAAATGAAGTAGAAAAGTTTAAAGAGTTGCATCAAAAGATGGCTATTAGCAATAAGCTATACGATCCTATTGGTGAATTTAAAAATGCCTTAGATCTTGTAAAGCGTGCTAGTGTTATGTCATCTAAAGATTATGCATTAAACCCAGCTAAGTTTACAGATATTGCACCTGATGGTAAGATAAATGTTATTATGGTAAATGATGTAAAAAGCGTTGAAGCATTGCAAAAGTCAGGTGGTAAAGTTGAAACTTTTTTTGTTAAAGATGGAGAAAAGAAAGTTAAAAAGGTTTATGATAGTGACATAGATGGCTATGTAGTAATGCATACTAAATTATTTGATAAGATTGTTGAATCAATGGGATTGGATCCTACCACATCACACATTAAACCTACTATTGCAACAAAAGTTGATGGAAGATTGTTTATACTAAAAGGAGGTATACATCCTTCTCAAGTAGGTGTAGACAGAGCATTAACCGATCCCAATACAATGGTTGTTATGACATCTGCAGGCAAGGTACACCCTGGAAAAGAATACATTCACAAAGCAAATAAAAATGGAAAGTATGAATTTTTTGATAGTAAAGATGTAGCCTTTAAAAACCCTGTTAAAAAGCCTGAGTCATTTCAAATAAATGTAAATGATTTATTAATAAACCTTGGTGTATACGGAGATAAACATGCATTAGACCCTGTTACAATTAAAAGACAGTTTCATAGCGTTTTAAACAGGCTCAATATGGGAGATAGTCCAGAAGGCAGACGAGGATACAAAGCATTAATGGAAGCTTTTAGTAATAACTACAGAGGTGATAAGGATCAAAATTTATTGGTTCGCAGAATGTTAAATAACCCTACAATGAAAATGCCTGAAGATTTTGACGTTACACGAATTGGTCATAAAGAAATAACGAGAATCCTTAATGAAGCTCCAGCTAATTCAGAAATTATGAAAGCTTTGGTAAAGGATATTATTAGGGATTACAAAAATGCAAAACCAAATGAAGCATTTGAAGAAACAGCTTTGCTTGAGTCAAAGTCTTATATCAACAGACTAGAACAAGAACTTAGAGACACAGACTATAACACTATTGCAGTACGGTATTTAGATGCAGGCAGTGAACATTTTAATGATGCAGTTGCAAGGTATATTAAAAACAAATATTTAACCCCTAGATGGGATTATAGTGGATCGTCTTGGGTAGCAGGCAATCATCCATTATTTAAAAACTCTTTACCAAGCAAAGAAATAAGAGAAGATCACTTTATGTTGGGCCACAGTATGCGTGATATGAGACACAAGAATTATGGTACACTGGGTAAGGCTTGGAATGCATATAAAAATTCTAAATTAAGAAATAAAGAAGATAGAAAATTAACAGATAAAGAATTTAAAGAAGAACATTTACGAATTGCAGTCATGCGTGTTCCCAGTCCTGAAATTAGTGGTACAAGAGTATTGTATTTTGATGGCTTTACTAATCCCAAAAATACTAAATATGATTATGGTACCTATTTAAGACAAAAGGATCATTTCAATATAGACGGTGCTGATGTAGACGGTGATAAAGTATTTTTATACCAAGGCATGCCTAAAGATTTTTTAGATGCAGTCTATAATAAAAGAAACTACCTTGAAAATGCAGATGGTACTGTAAAACCTAACAAGGATCCAAAGTTAGATAGAAACTACGATATGGTTGATATAACCGACCCTGCAAAGCGTAAAGAAATGCAAAATTATATTAACAACAAAGCCAGTCAGTATATGCCTAATGCATTGTATCGTGCTGGTAGATCATCTTATAATGGTAAAGAGGGTATAGGTCAGGTAGTTACTGCTAAAGAATATTTACAGATTATTTTAGGTGATATTCTACGTGGTTCTAAGGGTGGAATTACTAAAAAAGGAAAACAGGTAGAAATTGTTTTAAATGATAAAGATGGTGATCCTTACGCCTATATCAAAGGAATAACCAATTTAGAAACATTAAGAAAACAAGATGGCTTTTTTACTCATTTAGTTGAATCATCTTCCAGAGCTGCAGATTCATCAAAGTATTACGATCTTATTGATGCGATAAAAATGCAAGACTTTTTATTAAATAAAGCTTTTATATCAGAGCCTAAACTATATGCAATTAATAAAAAGGGTAAAAAAACCAATCGGTTATTTGACGATGGTAAAGTAACCTATAGAATGCTTAGAGATTCAGTTGAGTATGGTGCATTATTTCGTGTTAAAAACGCTTTATATACAGGCAGGGGTTATGATGGTAAAAGATTAAATCTTAGAGAAATACAAAAAAGCATGGAAGCTGCTACTAAGTACAACAACAATGACGGTTTAAGTAAAAGATTTAACATGTCAAGCCTTGCTATACTGTCTACTGATATGGGTAGGTATAGTGTCAAAACAGATTTACTTAGAAAAATAGAATTTAAAAACTTTAATGAAATATTAGAGTCTGTTAATACTGCTTTTAAATCTAAAAAAAATGACAAAGGAGATTTATTTAAAAAAATAGCCAGACAACAATTTTTAATTCTTCCCGATTATGGTAAAGTAAAACAAAAAGCAGAAGATCCTAAATATACCAATCGAGAATTTGAACAAATATTAAAGTATAACGACTCAATGGATATGCATAGTGTCTTGGTTGTGTCTAGAGCCTATGATTTAATGGCTAAAGAATTTTACGATAAAGGTTTTAGCAAAAAAACTGTAAATGATATAGCGGAAGAGTTAGCACTTAAAGCTTATGAACATAGAAACGCTTACACGTTAGTACGATCTTCCAGTCCAAATATCAAAAAAGACGTTAGATATAACAAAACTGCAGATGTAGAAACTGCTATACGCAACTACAAAAATAATTTAAGAGAAACCATTCGAGAACGATACAACATTAGTTCTAATCGTTTACTTGATTATTATGAAATGTATATGCTAAGTAGTTTAAGTCCTCAAACAAAACCAAGAGAAGATATACTTGCAGATAATGTTAGAAAGTTAAATGAAAAAAAAGAAGAGCTGGATACAAAAAAGTTAGGTAAGCCAAGAAAAAAACAATTAAAATATGAAATTAGACTTCTTGAAGATGCGGTTGATAATGAATTAAAACATTATCACAAAACATCCCGTCATCGTTTTCCCTATGAAACACTTGAAATATCACGTAGAAATAAAAAAGTATTTTTAAGTACGTATGCTGATTTATTTAATCTTATGCGTGGTCAAGCTGATGTGGCTAAACAGGTAGAGGTAGATCCTTTTGTAAAACAAATAAAAGAAAATGTTACTAAGTCAGAAAAAGGCCCTCAGACAGATCAACAAAAAGACCAACAGATTAAAGAAGAAATAGAAAGCAAAATTACTAAGCAAGCCAATTTATTTGACTTTAATGTAGAAGGTAAAGTTAAAGCACCTAAAGAAGCTCAACGTGCATCTGAGGATATTGTAAAATTCTTTAAACAATTTGGTGAACACTCTCAGGAATATCTTTCAGATTTGTTTGTTGCTATGACAAAGGAACGAGATGTTATAGGATACGGAATTGAAAAATCAACCTTTAGAGATATAATAGATTTTAGAAACTATTTACAAGATCAGTTAAACGCAGCACAAGATGGCAAACCTTCTATATTAACTAAGTTTTTATTTCCTGCAAGAGTAGCAGAAAAACAATATATACATGATTGGAAAACTGCAGAAACAATTAAAGGAATACCATTTAAAGATGCAAAAGGTAGGTACGGTACAACTGATATACGTGTGCCACTAGGTACAATGAAAGGATTACAAAACAGCTTTAGGAATATATACAACTTTCAAAATATTGCAATCAACTTAGGGCAAGAAGAAAGAGATAATCATTTTACTATACGTAAAGATATACTGGATAGACCTGATGGTGTAGATAAGATGATGAAACTACATGAATCTGCTATGCATTATCATTTACAGGATAAAGGATTTGGTAAGCAAAGAGAGTATAACGAGCAAACGTTTGAAGAGAATAAAAAACAATATGAAAGTTTAGCCAAAGAAGAATTTCAGATTATAGAAAAAGGTGCTACTAAAACCATTACAGGTAAAGAAGTAATGGATATAATAATTGAACAAAAAGATTCATTTATGAATCCATTTTTTAATAAATGGGGGAGATCTAATTTAGATTTTTCTCTAGTAGATCCTGACCCTCAAAAAGAATTAACTGCTGATTACAAACGATTTAATAAACAAAGTCCTATATTAAAGTTCAATGAAAAGACAGGACGATCCAATATAGAAAGGATATATGAAAAGTATTTTGAGCCTTTTGCTCAAGGAAAACAAAACATAGATAAACTAATTGGTAAAGGAGGTTTGAGTACTGAGCTTTTATTTAGATGGCAGTATGAATACCAATTAGAATATTTTATTAAAAAATTAAATATTAAAAACAAATTAGAGTTTAGAGAAAAGTATCGTCAGCGTACTGCTAAATATTTTGATGAAGACGGAACAGCTAAATACGATTATAGTAAAACTGCATTTTCAGGAATAGGTGAAATAAAGGATGGCTACTGGCCACACATGATGCACATGTCTACACGAAAAGGCAAAGAAGCAGCTGAACTATTTATGAAACGCAAGAGACAAGAACTTCGTCTAGGTTTAATGAATGAAATGAAAAAACAATTTGATTTTTTTGAAGGTTCAGGTTTTGATTATCCAGTTGATCGAAGGTTTCAAATTACTAAAAATGATAAAAATAGAATATTAAACGAAGTCACAAACAAAGCTAAAGAAGATGTTATAAACGAAATCATTAATGAAAAGATAGCTAAATTAGAAAATATGTATGAGCAACAGTTAGGCTCTGCGTTAACTGATGATAATGGAAGTGGTGAACATGCTGCAAAGTGGGCATCGGCTAATTATACAAAAGTACAAGACGGTGTTAATGATGGATTTTTTAGTAGACCAGGTTCAGGTCGTGCAAGAGGTGAAGAGCCTATGCCAGGATATTCTTATGATTTTAAAGTTATAGAAACTTATCAGAACCAATGGATTAATGCCTTTTTTAAAAACCTTACTGCTATTATTTCTAAAAGAAATATAGATCTATACAAGGAAGCTAACCCATTACAAAATGAAAAGCTTACCAAAGAGTGGGCTGAAATCATGCAAGATTACACCAGTGATGTCTTAGGTTATGAAGGAATGTTTTCTAGAAGCAACCAAGCACTAACTAAAGCAGAATTAAAAGACAGACGTGATTTAATAGCTAGATACGATAAAGCACAAAAACAAAAACTAAAAGCAGTTACAAGTTTTATTGGAAGACAGGAATACCTACAAGCTAAAGAAGATATTAAAATAAGCAATAGAATTAAAAATAAGGTAGGCGATACAATTAACAATGCTTTTTACTATTTAAGTGATCAAGCAGTTGTTAATGGTTTAAATAATATAAGTGAAAAGTTTTGGATGGGAGGTAAAGACAAAGCTCCTAAAATTCCTATATGGGGAGAACTACCTAAAAGTCCTGAAGCAAGACGAAGAGTATTATCACGGATTGTAAATCAATTAGGAAATGCTGAAGCTAAGTATTCTTTAATATCACTTTTGTCACATCCTAAAACTGCAGTAGGTAATTTACTTGGTGGTTCGCACAATACTATAGCCAATGCAGGGTTATCCAATTTTATTGACGCATCTTTTAATAGAAAAAAATTATTATCTACGATATTTCGTGATGCAAGATTAAAAGATGGTACTAAAATAACCACGTCAGATCATTTAAATCGCTTTGCTGAAGAAATGGGTGCTATTGAATCGTTTATTGTAACAGAAGCATCTCTTGAAAGAAATTTTAGATCAAAAGAGGCAAAAGGGTTTTTAAAAGAATTGTTTAATTTTAAAAAATTCAATCCAGATGAAAAATTAGATATAACATCTATAAGAGAATTAGCAAACAAGTATAAACTAGGTGAACGAGTTGTTCAAGCTGGTGCATTTTGGATGAGGTTTTCGGAAAGAAAGTTAAGGGGAGATTCTTTTTACGCTCATTATTTAAACGCTTATGACAAATTAAAAAACGTTATACCAAATTTAAAATACGACAACCCTTATGTTATTAATATGGCTTTAAAGGGAGTTGAAGCTACGCAGTTTTTATATCACAGTGCATTTAGACCTAAATACAGTCGTACTGCACTAGGTAAGGTTATGACACGATTTCATCCATTTGCATGGAACTCAATTCGTTTTAGAAGACTTACCTATCAAAGAGCAAAACGTTATGGTTTCCGTGAAGGTACAGAATCCTTTAATCAATTTAAAAGATTAGCAACGTTAGATATATTTGCAATTGCATTAGCTAACGCTTTTGTCAGTAGTATATTTGATTCAACATTGCCTCCACCTTTATCATGGATGCAGGATACAGCTGATTGGGTATTTGGTGATGAGAAAGAAAGAGATAGAGCATTCTTTTCATCTTGGCCACATCCACTATTAGCACCACTTCAAATTGTAACTCCTCCTGTTGCTCGTTTTGGATTAACTCCAATTAATGCAATGATCAATGGTAATTGGGATCGCTTTTCTGATTATTATTTATGGACTTTTTTCCCTTTCGGGAGATTTGCTAGGAGCATTAAGAAAACATTCGAGGTTCCAGAAATGTGGGTAGAACAAATGACTGGCATACCGATACATGGAATTGCCAGAGAAATGGATAAAAATAATGAATCGTAGAGAATTAATTAAATCAACCCTAAGAACATATAAGGTAGGTAGATTATCTGAATTACCTAGCAGTATGAAATTATATAAGGACAATACCAAGCCATGCAAACAATGCAGAAAGTCATTTAAGTTTGTAGCACATAACACTTTGTATTGTGATTCTTGTAAACAAAAAAGAAAAACTATTTCATATAGGGAATCTAAGAGAAGACAACGTAGTCTAGATGTCCAAAAAGTAGAATTTTAAATTCACATATTGCTGAACTTACAAATTCAATTTTTACTTAGGCGATAGTAAGTATACCTTTTATATATATCAATTACTTTTTGGACTAGCTTTTGTATATTAAATATAATGAAACAGGTAAAAAAATAAACAAAAGTTCGCTACAATTATCGCTACAAATTATTTAGGTTTCGCATCCCCTAATGTACAATTTGTAGAATATGCCTGGGTGGTGGAATTGGTAGACACTACGGACTTAAAATCCGTTGGCAGCAATGAACTTTCTCCTCAATCTTTAGGGCATTAGTTATTGTAGCGCTACAACTACGCTACAATTCATGCCAAAAAAGAGTGTAAAACTAGCTAAAAACTTTTATTACAATTCTACAGGCTCTATTGAATTTCGTAAAATGATTAGGGGAGAGCTGATTACAGGCAGAACAGGAATTACAGATCCACGCAAACTAAATAAATTAGCACCTGATATTGCCAATCGTTTTATTAATGAACATTACCAATTAAAGAAACCTTCCAAAAAACAGCCTCAATCAAGATTGTTGTTTGAACAATTTTTAATCAGCAAACAAAAACAAGGATGTTCCTATCATACTATAAGAAGTTATAGAACCAATATAAACAAGTATCTAAAAGAAGGTATACCTACTACAAGAGAACGCAGTGGTAATAAGTTTGTTTCTAAATCATATCAGAATGCAATACGTAGAGACTTTAATATTTTTGCTAGATGGTGTCAAAGGAGAGGGTATGATACTAAATTATTAAAAGGAAATGTAAAGTCTGAATCACGTATGAGGGTTTTATCAGAATCTGAATTTGAATCTATTATAAGTGTGATACCTAATACAAGCCTTGCAGACTGTTACAAGTTTATATACTATACAGGAGCTAGAAGAAAAGAAGTACATGCACCTAAAAGTGAATGGTTAAGACAAAACAATAAAGGAGACTATTATTTACAGGTAATTAAAAAGGGTGGAAGTCCACGTATTATTAGAATCAATAATCAAGCGTTACATATTTTAAAAAAAAGAGAATTTGTATTTTGGGATTTTTCAATGGATTGGATTACAAGAGCATTTAAAAAATACTCTAATGAGGTAGGCATTACTGATGTTCAAGTACACGATATAAGAAGAACCTTTGGCTACAATTTATTAGTTAACGGTATAGACATTGCAATTATTGCAAGATTATTAGGCATTAGTATGAAGGTAGCAGAAGAGCATTATACACCACTGCTGCCTGCCAATGTAGAAGACTTTACCATTTAACAATGACGACATTTTTTTATCTTTAAAGGTAAATTATTAAAATGATCCCAGTATCTTGTTTTTATTTTTTTTGTTCTGTCTAAATAATAATTCCATACCTGCTTGCATTCTGAACATCTATTTAAACTGTATCTACTATGATCTGCATCCTTTCTTTTTTTTGCTTGATCTTTTTTAATAGTATGATCGTCAAACCACTCTTCATTGAAATAATACCTTAATGTTTCAATTTGAGCTTTAGCAAGACGATCATACCTTTCTTGATTTTCTCTGCCAACCCGACCATCAGGCTTTAAGCCATTTAGTCGGTTGTTCATTTATGTCCTTCTAGTTAATTCTAATCTTTCCTTTTTCAGTAAAAATTAGTTCGGTTTGATTTATTTGGTATTGGTTTCTGCTTATCATTGGATAGATAAATCTATGTTTAGCATAGTTTCCTAAGTGTTTATAACCCATACTAAGCATTTCTTTTACAGTAAATGTTTTAGGGCCTTTCTTTCTAGATACCATGCAATCTTTTTTACTATTCCAAAACAAAGGGTTTTTATTTGTTAAGCCATTGTAAATCCAATTTGATGCTCTGTACAGTCCACCATTATGATTTAGTGCAGTATCTGCATAAGTAATTAGTTTTAACCATCTTTTTTTACATATCATTTTTATACTTTTAGAAATAAGAAAAGACCCTGCATTTTCAGGTCTGTCTTCTCTTAAGCAAAATCTATGTAAAGATAGTACACTATGAGGATTTTCAGGCATTACAGATTTAGACGCACCAAGAGGAGGGGGCATCCACCAGGATACCCCATGTAATGTTTTATTGTCTCCATTAAAATATAACCCAAAGCAGTTTACTGCTGCGGTTGAACAACCTTTTGAATAATGAAACTGTTGAACAAAAGGTTTTGCTATATTTAACGATATTGGTTTTACGTTCCAGTTGTACTTAGATAAAAATATCAAAGTTTAAACTCTCCCATGTCATCATTATGATTTTGCCAAGATACAAATATTATTAGAGATAAAAATAAACCAAGTACAATAAATGCAAAACTTACACTTATCATAAATAGATTGATTATCCACTCTGATATATCAAATATAAGCATGGTTAATTGTTTCTTTTATTTTACGAGTAAAAGCATTTCTGTTTTTTCTGTATAATAATTTCCAGGGTTTTTTAAAAACCGATTCCAGCTCCCTCAGTAGAACCAACATTTCATAATGCGTTTCTTCTAGGTGCAATGTCTTTTCATTTGATGCGTTATACTTCATTAATCGCAGTTTCCTGTTTTACATATTCCTTGATTAGAATCTATCATAGCTTGCTCACTTACAACTTTTCCATCTTCTTTTGCATCTAATAAAACTGATGCTTTTTTATGAAACTCATTCATAAAATTAGCCAATAGACCATCTTTATGAGTGGCGTGCAAAGATTCTACTATTTGTTTTATTTCACTTAAACTAAACCACACTCCAAATTCTTCTATGTTTATGGTTCTAGTTCTCATTGATATGTTTGCCATATTATTTCCTTTTTAAGTTTGTTGGGGTTCAAACAGCGCCAACCATTTCACTTGCGACATAATTTTCCTTACTCATATCAGAATGTAAGTTTTTAAATATCTTCAAGCTTGAACCCCAAATTGTTATCTATTCTTTTGACCATTTCATAAAACATCCATCATAATCAGACTCCAGTTCTTTAACACCACCTTTTTTATATGCTTTTTTAAGTAAGTGTTCAATCTCTTCAACTGCATCACTAGCTTTACAATCGTATCTAATCCATTTTGCTATTTTTGTTATTTTTTCACTGCAATCTTCACAAGTGTCTTTATCTGAAATTGACGATTTCACTGCTTTATCCTTTTAATTTTTTTAAAATTTCTAAAAATTTATCCATTGGCATTAAAGCATACGTGTCTCCACGATCTTCTCTAAATGCTACTATATCTGTGTGTTCACACTTTAGGTATTTAGGTAATGTTTTTCTACGCTTTGCTTGCACTGTATACTCTTCAATTTTAAGATCAACTTCTTCGTGCAGTCCTAATGATTGACCATTAGAACCCCATGCACGTTGGGCTGAGAATCCCCAGCCCTGTGCATTGTTGACAAGCTCACGCTCAAAAGCATTACCTTTACGTTTACTTGGATGACTCATCTAAGTCTCCAGCTTTACCTACGGTATCCATTTCAGCCACCTATGTAATGTAAATGATAGTTCCATTGGCCCTATACAAATACCTGTTACAATGTGATCTCCGTTTACGCTATGCATTCCAAGGGTAATACTTATTATCTTTACAAAAATTAAAGATGCCATAAAACCACTTTCATTTTTTGTATATTTATATCCTAACAAGCCACCTAACAAACCATAGCTCATGTTTTAACTTCTGCTTTTATTTTCATTTCAGGTAGAAAATCCCATTTGAATGTTCTAGGATCAAACTTAAATCTGATTGCTATTTTGCCTTCATCTCTAGCTTTTAAACTTTCTACATAACGAATCAACTGGCCATCAGATCCACTAATACCAATAACTTTATCAGCCTTTTGAATAACATTAGTTGATCCCTTTAGGCTTTGTTGTGTTATAAGCTGAGTGTTGCCACTTTCTTTGTTAGTATGATGTACTGCAATTACAATCATATCAAAGTTGTTAGCAATTTCTTTTAATTTGTTTATAATGGTGTTCATCTTTTCAAACTCATTATACACTTTATCTACATACAACATGTCTGTAGTATCTACTACTAACATCTTGTAATTATTAATTGCTAACTCACTTTCAAGTCTATTAATCTCAGGAGATTGGTCTATAATGTGGATGTGTTTAAACTGATCACTAAAGTAAACATTTTCAGATGTATGATATTCATCATTGATTTTGTTTTTATCCAAAGCATGAGCCATTTGACTAAAGCGTCTGTGCATTAACTTCCTGTTTACTTCTAAAGAAAGAAACAGACATTGCATTTTAGGTAGTCTAAGTACAAGATTTTGTACAAAAGCAGTTTTACCCATACCAGTGTGACCAGATACAACAACCAATTCACCAGGATTAACTACATAGCTTTTATCAATATCCCATATCTGAGAAAATGCAAATGATCTATCACTAAAGTCTTGTTTAATGTAATCTCTATATTCATCTTCCAATTCTTTAGCACTTTGAATCTTCATAGTGTAATCTTTCTTTCTGTAATGAATACATTTTGGATCACACCATTGAGACATAATAGAGTCTTCACAACCTATAGCACCAAAGTTTGGACTAAATGCACTATTGGTAACAGATTCAGCTTCACTATTTAATCCTGACCACATTTTAAGACCAGCTTCAACCAATTCCTTTGGAGTGCCATTTCGTTTTAACCAAGATGCCATTCTTAGCATGGTTTCATTTCGCTGACCTCTTATTGGTCCAGCTTGCCATGCTTTCTGCATACAGGTTACAATTGCACTAGGATCTCCTCTGAACTTTGTCTGCAGCACAGGTACTGGACTTGTTACTGCTCTAGGTTTTTTAATTAGATCAGATAAGATTGGTTCAATAATTACATTTTCATCAAACCATAAACCATGAGTACTGGTTGTTGTGCTAGTAGAACATGCTTTTGATTTAATATCATTAATACCTAAAGAATAAAGTTCTTCTCTAGTTATTTCTGTCTTATACAATTTGGACTTATTATTGATTGTATTGCCTGCTCTAATCAATCTATGTCCATCGTATATATTGTCTGCATCAGGAAACATATCTGCAAGAGTTGCTTTAACAATTCCAGGCAAATAAGAATCAGATTCAAAACCAAAACAATTAGCTAAGTGTATATGAAATCCTGTACCACTATACCATATAGTATAATATCTGTCAGGTATTTGATATTCATTTACAAAGGATTCTTTTACAAAATACCTCATGTAATCTAAAAGTTGTTGGTCGTTCATATTGCCTTTGTCAAAATCAAGAATGATTTGATTAATGCTGTAAACACCTTTATAGTTTTGAATTGTACTTTCTTTTTCTATATGATCTTTAAGATTTACATCAAAGCAATACCAACTGTGATAGATTTCTCTATTGGGTTCTGACTTTTGAATAAAGTCATGCAACTGCGATAGTTGCATAACTTTACCCCTGTTACTTACAGAACCTGATGCGACCTCTACGTACTTAGTTTTAATATCCAAGTATTTTCTCCGTATTTCATGCCATTAGGTTTTAATTGAATACCATGATTTTCAAGAGTTTGACCGTTATCATCATTACGCAATGCTCTCCAAGCTCTTTCCACTGTAGAGGCAAGTGCATTTTTGCCACCCCAATTGCGAATATGAGATAAACATTCTTCTTGAATGTTATGACTTGCAATTTCTTGACCATCATTTAAACTTTTAAGCCAATCTATGATTAACTCTTTGTTTGTTTTTTTACGTTTCCAAGGCATTGCCATTACTCCTCCCAAGGTTCTTTATTTGTTTCTTTTTGAATTTTAGAAAATTCATCTGCTAATCTTTCTTCAGTGGTTGCATTACTTGAGCCATTGCTATCGTAATTAACCCATTTATTAGGAAGATACTGAGGATTTTTATCATTCCATTTTTTAACCAACTTCATCTTGCCTTCTTTACCAGCTGTCTCATAATTACCTTTCCATATTTCACGATAATCACTGTCTTTGCAATCATATTCTGCTATATTGATTTTCTTTCCAACTATTTGATCTATAGCTTGAGGCAATAAAGAAGAACCATCTTCAGTTAAACAGAGTCTAGGATTTAATCCACAAGCATTTAAAAATGCTGATACAATCCAGCTGCCATAGCTATTAACACCAGTACTTTTGTTACCAAAATCCAGTTCACCATTTTTATCTTTACCATGATTACCACTAACCCAAGCTCTTTTAGTTATGGTTTTACCTGTGGGTGTTTTGTAACTGTATTTAAACTCTAATGCAATGTCCAAGTTATATTTATTTCTTTCTGCATTATCAATAGATTCAATTGTTACTTCGTTAAAGTAAACGCCTTTTGGAAATTGTGATGTTCCATTACTTCCGAACGCCATTTGTATTCTCCTTCTTGTTTAGTGATTGATAAACTCGCTCAATGTTATTTACTGTCCATTTTTCTTTATCCAACCATTTTAATTGAGCAGTTGCCTTTTTAGATAGATCCTCATCTTTGCTTTCAATATTATTTTTTAATAATTCAGCCAATTTATCTTGATCTTTCTTAGGGGCTATTTTGTTTTTATCCCTTCCAATTTCTACATCAGCAATAATAATGTCAGCTTCTGTTTCCGTTATCATATATCCAGCTTTTGCAATCTCTTTTAACATTATTTTATCTTCATTGGTTGTTTTAGGATCTCTAGCATATCTATCCATTTTAATAGATTGATCTTGAGTTACTTTGCCTGGAATAACATCTTTGCCATTGTGATGTTTTTCTACTCTATTGTCCATATCATCAGCATCTTGATTGTCGTCTATTGCAAACAAACCATTGCAAGCATATTTACGAGCATAAGATGATGCTGAACCTGTAACTTGTGAAAGATCCATGCCTTTCTTATCTCTTGCATGTTCTGCATAAGAAGTATTTTTTATTGTATCGTTACCATCAGATAAGATAGCAGTAGCCTTCATAAACACTCTATCTCCAAACAGTTCTATACTATCTTTGATAACTATAGTACATCCTGTTTCTTTCAATAAAGGCTTTACGCCTTCTAAAATGCCTTCTAGGCTTCTATATTCATAATTACCAAAGGCATTATGTTTGTTTTTAGGAGCTTTAAGATTCTGCTGAATATGATGCAGTTTCTCATTAATAGTTCCTGACATTAGTTCATTTACTTCGGTCATTTATTTCCTTTTTTTATTTTGTAATAACATCGGCAGAGAAGGTCGGCAGTAATTAAAAGACTTGCTGTATGCCTACTGTTCTCTGCCTCCGTTATTGTTTAAGATTTTGCTATATCAATAAAAGCATCAACCCATTGACGATTCATGCTTAAATTGGGTTTATTGTGCCAATAATGTTCTGTGCCTGCATTTAATAATGACCACATTGAGTCATCATTTCTTTTAAGGTACAAATCCATTATTTTTCCAAAATTGTTAGCAGTCATTCTTGGAATGCGATCTCTCAAATTTGCCAAATTAGATTTGTTTACTTCCATTTGACTTACAGGCAACATTGCACTGCAAAACTCACGAAACTTATCTAATTGCCCGCCCATAGGATCAGCAAAATGATCCATTTCAGCTTCCATTTTTTCCAGATTGTCATCCAAATTTGCATTGTGTGTAAATTTGTGAAATTTGAACCATCTGTTTGATGTCATACCATTTTTGCAAACTTCTACTAAACATAAAATTTGCATTCTAAATGCCATACTTTTATCGTAACTGTTATTAAACATAAAGCCAGGTCTCATTTCCCCAGCTGATGTTTGTTCAGTAATACCATCCGACATATAAACAAGGGTAAACTGCTTACCATTAAAATGTTCTTTAACTCGATTATATCCCATGCGATGTGCAAAACGATCACCTATTTCTCGTACTCGTTCATTTGACAATAAATTATATTGCGTACTGAATGCTACGTTTTTAATAGGTTCCCAAATGCCATCAATTTGTATTTCAGGTCTAGCAAGACCTGTAGGTAGTTCATTTTCTGAAAGAACTTCTTTAGTTCTTACAGGTAAATAAGGATCCATATATTTCCTTTTTTAATATTGTTTATAAATTTCTTCATAATCTCTTTCAGTAAATTCATTACTATTTATTTCATGCTTCATAAATGACAAAGCTTTTATACCATCTTTGTAAGTATTAAAATGAGACATAAAATTGTCTATAGTGAAAGGATGAAAGCTTTTATACTTTCTGTAATAAATCACTATAGATTTTTTTAATCTCATTATTTTATCGAAATCAACTTTATTCATATTCAAAATAGTAAGGACTTACATTGACCTTATTGCAATATGTGTCTACACATATATAAGCAGGGTAGAGTCTATCACCATCACTTTCAATGTAACGGTCATACACTAAACTGCTATCACAATGAGGACAATTTACTTTTTTTCTTTCCTTCCTCGAGGATGTCTGCAAGGAGCTTGGTTCTTTTAATTGCACGTCTGATTGCATTTCTGTCAATTTTATTTTCGTATTCAGGGTGTTTTTTGACAATGTCTTCAACTACATCATCAATGGTGTTAAACATATCAATCCAATCATTAAACAGTTCATTAACTATTAAAGACTTGGTCATTTGATGTGTTTATATTTGTTATCGGTACAGATGAATCAATTGCTCGATCTTCGTACCAATCAGCTATATCCATTTCCTTATTACATTTATTGCAAGTAAGTACTACTTCTGTAATAGGCGAAGTCATATCAAAGTTATAATATGACTTATGTTCTGTTTTTGTTAATTGAGTGTCGCAATATGGACACTTTTCGTATTCGGTCATAACTTCGAGAGGAAAAGCACGAAAGGAGATTCTAAATGAAAAAAATGCTTTTCCCCTCTTATTGAAAACTTCGCCCCAATGCAAAGGGTAGTAAGGTAGTAAGTGGCGCATCGGGGCGTGTCGGATTACCAGAGTTATTTACTCGATATAAGGCGATTATACGCATATACGTAAAGATTAGCTTGTGTGTAGTCATCCTTTTTATATTTATATTTGCCTTTTTTATTTACAAAGTAATCAGACTTAAAGCCTTTTATATGTCTATGTTCTTTTAAGTATTGATTCAATTCATACTTACTCATTTGACGAATGTCTGCAATTGTATTTGCATATTCTGGTCCATAATTTTTAGTGCGAACTGTGTGAACATCTTTATTTAGCGGATCAGGTAATTTGTCTTTAAATAATTGACCTAATATTTGAAAGTTTAAAGGTTCAACTTTTTGGTTTCTAAGTGCATTTAATTTTGCTATTGTTTCGCTTGTTAAATGCTCTTTAATTGGTGATTTTATCATAAGATCTCCTATGTTATTTTAGTTAAAAGGTTACAATATTGGCAAGTAGTATTACACATTAATTACACATTTACTTGCTTTTTATACTCATATACGTATATTTTGTTACGTAACTAAAGGGTAGTTAAATATGAATAGAGAAATAATTTTATCATGGTTAAAAACAACTGATATTCCTCTAACCACTATCTCAAAAAAATCCAAAATATCTAGAAAAACATTATACAATTGGATTAATGGGGGAGAGGTGAGGAAAAACAATATTGAAAGGCTTGCAGATACTTATTCTGATGAAATTGTTATGAATAGCAACATGAGCGTTGCACAAATGAACAATAAATTCAGAAAGGGAAAGCCTGAAATGGATATAGTACAAACACAACAACAAACTATAAATAGTCAACAGACTACTATTGATTTACAAAATCAAAGAATAAAGCAACTTGAACAAGAGCAAACACAGGCTTGGCCTGATGATCCTGCTAAATACAAATTATTTGCAGATATAATTCCAGATTGCGTATCAACAATTTCGTTATCTAATGTATTTTCATTTGGTAAACCAATAGAGCGTTGCATTAGTAATATGAATGGTTTTGAAAAAATAGCTGAAGGTCTTGGAATGCCATATGCAACTTTTAGAGATGAGTATTTTGCAGAGGGTCAAACTTTTCCAAACGACAATCATCCCGCTGAACAGCTTTTTAGTAAAAATTCTGCTAAAGACGTTGCAGAGTACTCTAAAGGAGCAAGAGAAATTCTTCGTAATCTTAAATACAAATTTATGGGATATGATTATTTATCTTTCTATGTTGATTATGAATACAACAATAGGATTGTTAAAACTGTAGCAGCGATTAGATTAGAGTTTGGCGTAAAAACTTGTACTGCTCAAGCAAAAACCACAATTCTTAATCAATTAGATTAATACTTGAATACTAACCCCTCAATAGATTGTTAAAGAATTAACTTGAGGGGTTAGTTTCGATGCGCCTTTACTACAGGTAACTTTTCAGTTCGTTAGATCCACTTCCATTGTTTGTACATACAAGATCAAACAATGGTATTTCATCTACAAGCCATCCCAAATTAGAAGCTACTTCAACCAGTTCAGCTTTATTCATTTTAGAATAATTATCTTTATCAGGATTATTGCTCATTATAAGCTCAAAAAGATCATCTTTTGAGAATATTTTAAAGTAATCCTTACGACAATCGTCTGTATTAGCATGAAATACATTTGCTAAATATTCTTTGCATGATGCCATTTTTTGTTCTTTAAATAGTTCATCTAATTGAGCAAAGTCTGCAGTTGGATAATATGTGTGAAACCAATATGTTGCCATCTTTTGAATAACTTCATCATTTGAATAATTTTCACTTCTATTAATTAGATGCTCTAAAGGATGACCTTCACCTTTTTCTTCATCATACCAACCAACGTCAAAACTAGGTCTTTCATCTAATACAGACATTACCCATTCAAAAACTTGATTTAAGTCATGTTCATTGTATTTTAATGGGTTTACTTTTTCTAATAAATACTGTTCAATGAATGGAGCTGCCCATTTATTAAACTTATTGTATTTCAATTGATGTGGATCTTTATCAACTACTGGTTCTGCATCTTCACCATGTTCATCTACGTAGCTTTCAGCTTCTTGAGAATTTTCCAATATTTGATAATTTAAAAATGCATGAAATACAGTTCCTGACCATCCCGTAATTTTGATATTCTTTAAGCCTACACCTGCATCTGTTGTTAGATTTTTCTTTAAGGTTGCTACTTTAGTTGAAAAATCAAACCTTATCCAATCATCGTCATTATCAACATATGGAAAGTCATTTTCTGATATAAAACGACCAATAGGAGTTTCTGCTAAGAATACTTCTGCAAGAAAATCATTGTCTTTACACCATTGCGTATCTGCATATTCTTTAAAAAGACTATTTTGATATTCGTGAACTATGTCAGCTTTCTTTTCGTACTTTTTAAAAGTTTCTTCACCAATCACTTCACATATGAATTTCCATTTGCTTTCATCTGTTTCTAGATTTTTAGCTAAATCATTTAAAAATTCACTTATGCTTTCAGATAGGTTCCAGGCGTAACCTTCAATATAATCACTAAAGTCTCCTGTAGTTATTTCATTTAGATCGTCACATTCAATTATATCTGCAATTACAATTTCTTGTTGTTTAATCGTAGACTTAGATATTTCAATTAAGCTATCACTGCAATTATCTAGATTATTCATAATATCATATTCTTTAAAATATCCACGAATTAATGGATGAAGATTACAGAAAGCAAGTGCTACATTAATCCAATTAGAACTTTTTCCAAATTTGGCTTTTAACGCCTTTTTTGTAGTTACAATACCTTTTTCTACCATTTTATCTATTGCAAATGATGCATCTAAGTGAGTCATTGGTACTGTAAACATATTGGTTGATAACTGTTTAGTTAAATCATCAACTTTTCCATTGCTTTCATAAGCTGGAATTTCTGTTAATTTCAAATCTTTAGCGATTTGCAATCTTTGATGACCATTAATAACAACAAGATCACCATTATCGTTTACACGATAAGTAATAGGAGTTTGAATCCCTATTTCCTTTATATTGTCTTTTAGTGCTTTATAATCTTCATTGCTCTTTTTGACTTTATCTATTCTGACATTGCCTTCAGAGATGAACCTATCAACTGCTAATTGTGTCATATAGTTCCTTTTTTTGTTATGAGTTATATAGATACAGGATTGCATCTATGTTAATGTGCTTGTCTTATTTAAGGGAAAACAAGCAAAAACCTTATTGATTTATTCCCAGGCTCTGCTCAGATGGAATAAGTTTAAGAGTTGCGTATACATAGCAGTCCGAACTCTCAATTTGATTTTATCTCAATCAGTAATATTTACCAGACTCCCCTTGTACGTGAACGTTGTAGTACAGGATTCAACTCGAGTTTACACGGAGTCTGGCTTTTTACAGTAAAATATTTAGGGCAAAGGCATAACTGCCGATTAACAACACAGAAAAATTATTCTATTTTTTGTTCGTATTGTTAATTACCTTATTATTAATATTTTTATGCCCTAAAGTTTAGTCTCTTGTCTGACTGTCACAGACTGTACCAACGTCTTGTATCTAGAGTGCCGAACTTTTTCACAAGCCTAATGCACATAGCTTGATACTAGATATTATAGGCATTTAAAGTTGCTCATAGCCTATCATACTAAAACATCATCAACTTTAGGTGCGTCATGACTTATTCTTACCTTTTACAGGACCTGTGTCTAGTTTTAGTTTTACAGAGATATATGGTAGAAGAGACTTAGATAAATTGCTTTACGTATTCAATAAATTTAACAATAATTGGTTTAGGTGGTTCTATGTTCAAGTGATCCATAATGCTTTGCACTCTTCTTAATATAAATATTAATAAGATTGTACTTAGCACTGCAGCAATGAACCAACCATTATGTTCAGCTGAAACAAATGTTTCCCAAGTTAAGTAATTAAGCGATTTATCCATTCTATTTTCCTTTTTTTTATTAAATAATTATTAGGGATAGTAAACTGAACGTAGGCCTTGTATCCGTCACGACACAGTCTTGCGTTATCAAGTTTTATTGACATTTACTCCTCTGTTTCTATCCCTTTTTGTAATTCTTCTTCTGTTGGATACCCATGTGTACCTTTTCGTACCACTTTTATTTTATATCTTTCGTTAAACCAATCCATATCTATCAAACCACCTTTCCAATAAGAAAAATCACCATTTTCAAATTCAAACAAATCATTAGATGATACAGGAGAATTTTCATATAACCATTGTTCATAACTATCAGCTAATTCTTTAGTTGTTGTTTTAAAAACACTAAATCTTTGGAGAAGCCAAAGAATATCTTCTTTTTTTAAAAGACCCCATAAAAATGGAGGATATTTATCAATGCACCATTTAATAAACTTCTTTTCTTCAAGATATAGTACAATTCTTTTGTCAGCATTCTGGGTCATTTTGTACCCCTTTTTTATTTTTTTGAAGTTTTAACAATGCAGTTGCTAAATAAATGCAACAATCCAATGCCTCTTCAATGGCCTCTTGGATCCAATCCCTACCGTCAAAAGGATCAACCTCTTGACGGTATTCTTTCTTACCTATTTCAAGCCTATCTTTTAATAATGCAATTATCTCATTATTCATTTCTACCAAATTCCTCCATTAACTCTTTGCCTTCTAATTCAGCATCTTCTTGTTTTATTTGTTTTATCCACGAAGTTTTTAGTATTCCAATGTTCAAATGTTCATATATTTTATGATATTTGTCTTTTCTATCTATATTAGAATCATAAAATTCCCAATTCGCATGACCATAAGTATCTTTACAATAGTCATCTATGTACTCTGTTATGCATTTACTCATAGTTATTCCTTTTTTAAAGTTAATTCAATAGCCAACTGTTGTAAGTTGTCTAAATGATTTTCTAAGCGTGCATCTGTTATGTTTTCTTGCTTTTCAAGTTTAGATTCTATTTTTTTGATTACCTTTAATACTTCTTTTAAATTCATATTTACTTTTTATTATTTAAAATAGGGTTGTATGTTTGTTCTGTTTTTTGTCCCAGGTATCCACGCAAAACCCTCAGTTTTCTCTGAGATTGTCTCCATAAGAGACACAACCCTATTATTCATTACTTACAGTTTCTACAAACTATTCTATTTAAACCAATTGTAGGCATATCAGTATGTCTTGTAATGGTACCAGTATAAGATATTTCCCATACCAGTTCACATTCAGGACAGTACTTTAATCTTCTTTCTTCGTGTTTGGTTATTGTAGTGCTAAATGTAGTTTTAGGAATTTGTCTATCTAAATTATCAATTGCCCATTGTATACTATTTTTCATTAGAACAAAGTCTCCTGATCTTTATCTATTTTATATTTTTCCATATCTTTAATAAATCTTTTCTTCAATTCATCTAATGGATCTTTTATACTTCTATCTTTTTTCTTTTTTGTGCCTTCCAGTAAAATTCTTACATAGTCTGCTACTGGATTATTTATATCACCTAATAAAGTTTCAAACAATTTGTCAAGTCTACCTGCTTGTAGTAACACTAAATAAAAAGATATTCTATTTGGTTCGTAATTATTAAAAAGTCCTTGTGGTTTATCCTTTTTCTCTAAGATTGCATCTTTAATATTTCCCATGCAATTCTCCTTTTTGTATTTTTAGTTAAAGTTTTGGGGGTTAGATGAGTTGACAATGAAAGTAGTAGTGGTAACTCAGAGACTAACCCCCTTATAAAATGAAATAAACAACCGAGGTTATTGGAATGCGGAAGTCCAAGTGAAGTGTTTATTTCATTATTGTACATATTTGTGTAAAAGTATATACTATAAGTTCACACAAATGAGTAAAACAAGCAAACAAAACATTAGCCAAGAAAACGTTATGAACTCTAAAAGACCTTCATATTTCTTCATGGATTTCTCCTTTATTAGTTTTTATACAAAGTATTGAAATAGATTGCAAATAATTGCTTTTTACTCATACTTGTATAATTGTGTTTTGGTTTTTGAAAACGATTTTTTGCCCAGTCCACTAATTCATATTTGTACTTAAATGGACATGGTTTATAAAGGTAACTCATAAAATGCCCTTTTTGTATTGTGTATGGTTTTTAAAAAGAACCAATCCCCCTGTACAAGACAGAGGGATTGGTATGGAGTGTGTTATCTACTGGGAAGGTCTAATGGTATGGAGCAGATATTTGCTGTGATTAACGCTGAATCAAGCTTAGGCTGAGGAGCTTTCAGGTAGCAAGAGTAGCCTATCTGATCACCCTTCTTATTACCATTCTTAGTCTTTGTAGCGAAGATTGGTTCAGACTTACCCTGAAAGCGTAGATGAGATGCTAGATCCAATGCTTGTTTATCAGCATCTGCTCTTCTATGTGCGCCTATGTTATTGTAGTAAACGGTGACACCTATAATTTTCGGTGCTATAGACTGGAATGTTGTAACCGCTTTAGAGTAGACCTTGCTTTCAGTATCCTGAAGAGCAGTCATAAATTCTCTAAAGGTCTCCCAACCGTATTTCCTCATATCTTTATCTTTAAACCTTTCAAGCTTTGTACCACCTTTCTTCTTCTTAACTTCTTTAGAGAATGCAAATGTAGCTTGATCTTCTGTTGTAGTTGATGTGTTATTATTATTCATTATTTGGTTTCCTTTTTATTATGTTATTAGGATTAAAGGGCATACACCAAGTATGCCCTAACATCGAGGGGAACGGATCCTGTCTTTGGGTTAGCAACAGGTTTGAATTATCCTATCGATTGCAATACTTGACAATGGTGTACGCCCTCGTACCTTAACCTGTACAGTATTGTACATCCTCTAGTATGTATATGGTACTGTATGTACAATACTGAGAAGGTTAAGCAGTGGAGAGGATTGCAATCGATTAATTCAACTAAATAAATAAGGGTGCAACCCAAAAGACAGGGGGGTCGGGTACCTGTATATCTCCCACACACATTCTACATTAATTTTTTGAAACCGAGTAGAGGTCGCCCAGTCTAAAGGTGTAGGTTTCACCATGTCTAAACCGAAAAAATTTTTTGATCCAAAAACTAGAGAGTTTCTAGTATGGGATAAAAAAGAAGGCAAATGGAAAACTGAAAGTATCTCACCAACTAATATTGATGAATTGCTTTATATAACAGACTACGTACTAGCTGAAGTAAAGATAGAAGCCATGATAGAATCCCAATTACACGACTTTCCTTTCGAGGGTGAAAAAATATTTAAAAAAGAGTTGCATAACTAGCATGTTTATATGTTTTTTATATATACATACTATAGTATGTACATACTTAAATATGTACTATATATCTAAAGATATATAGTATGTACAATCTATAGTATGTAGTGGAATACGTAACTCGCAAATTAAAAGTCAATAAATACATGGATGTGACGTATCCAATCTATTCCAAATCAGAAGCTGACGAGCGTGAAATTGACTACAAACCCTGGAAAGAGTGCAAAAAAGGAGACTTTGGCATATCAGATGATCAGTATGTTGCTGAATGTGTACGTAGAACCAAGTATAAAGAACTAACAGAGATACAATTTGCATTTGCTACTGCTTTTATAACGCCACGTGCCAAGCTATTATGGGAGCCAAGGCGTGAAACTGGTAACTATTCCAGTATATCTACTAAATCCTACCAACTATTAGAGTCTAAAACATCTAGAACCAAGAGAGCAGTAGACGTTTATGTAAGAATGCTGCTTGATGGAGGTGGCATTGATTGGAATTTATTAGGGAAAGTCTACAGAAAAGACCAGAAAAGACCCGATTTGTCGGCAAAAAGACTATTTAAACAAGAAGAGGTTAAACGAATGGTAGATAAACGCATTCAAGATGCATTAAAAGAGAAAGGAATCAGCGAAGGAGATGTATTAGACGTTATATCTGACGCTATTTCCATAGCAAAAGGCAAAGAAGATGCTTCAACCATGCTAAGAGGAGCAGAAACCTACGTTAGAATCTTAGATATGCTTCCTAAAAAAGCAGTTCAAACAGATACGGTACAAATTGACATGACAAATCAGATTTTAGATGACATTGAAAAAGAAGAAAAACGTTTAAAACTAGAACAAAAGAAAGAACTTACATAAATGCAGTACGATTGGAATCGTAACATACCCAAAGATGGCGATATTTTGCACCGTGAGCGCATTATTTTGGAATCTTCGAGTAAAGACGAGATCACTCTATTTCTCGAGGTTTTAAAGGCAATTGCGAAGGAAAATAAAATTACCGTAAAAGAGGGTAATACAGAATATTCAATTGGATCCGATTATTAGCAGAACTCATAAGCGTAATCCGTTAGGTTAGTTGCCCAAAAAGATGAAATCCAAAGCTAATAACAAGGTCATACTTGAAAAGTTAAAAAAGGATATGGTGTTGTTTGGAAAAATTGTGATGCCACAGATGTTTTCCGTACCAAGTCCTAAGTTCCATTATGAGATTGCATTAGAGCTTTTAGACAAAACCAAGAAGCAGATCAACATCATTGCTCCAAGAGGTCATGCTAAAAGCTCTATAGTAGGCGGTGTATTCCCATTATACCATTTAATGTTTGATAGGGGTCAGAAACTGATTGTTCTTGTGTCTAGAACTCAAGATCACGCAGTAAAGCTTCTTGGTACTATTAAAGATACCATAGACTATTCTGAACCATTTAGACAGTTGTTTGGCTATTGGGGTCAGCATAGCGCACGAAGTTGGGCTAAGTCAGAAGTAGAACTAAAAGATGGTTCTATGATTATCTGCAAAGGTACAGGTCAGCAGCTTCGTGGTATAAAAGTGGGTAATCAAAGACCCACTTTAATTATTGTAGATGACCCTGAAGATGAAAACAATACCAAGACTGCAGAAGCTATGGAACATAATCTAAGATGGTTGTTGCAATCTGCAGTTCCTTCCGTTGATCCTATCAAAGGTCGGATTGTTATTATAGGAACGCCTCAACATCAGCGTTGTTTGGTAGAAACATTAAAAGAAATGAAAGGATGGGAGAATAAAGTATTTACTCCGAATATAGAAAAAAACTTTTCTTTATGGGAAGAGTGGTGGCCTATAAAAAAATTAATAGCAAAGAAAGAAGAGTTGGAGTCTATTAACAGGCTGTCTGTCTTTTATCGTGAATATATGTGCGAAATTGTTGGAGATGAGGATCAACTCTTTAAAAGTGATGATATTCAGTATTATGATGGAAAATTCAGACTAGACAGTGAAAACAATGCTTTCTTAGATATAACAGAAATAGATGGGAAAGAAGTAAAAGAAACAGTTCCTATAAATATTTTTACAGGAGTAGACCCAGCCTCAAGTGTAAAGCAAACTGCAGACTACTCTGTTATTTTCAATCTTGCAGTAGATGATAAGAATAGGAAGTTTGCACTTCCGTACTATAGAAAACACGCCAAACCTTTGGCATTAGCAGAAGCAATTGTAGATAATTTTAAAAAATATAAATCTACCAAGACTCGAATTGAATCTGTTGGCTATCAGGAAATGTTAAGGCAATACGTTCAAATGAGATGCGATGAAGAAGGTATGTTTATTCCAGGATTAAATATTAAAGAAAACCCAAGAACAAGTAAGTCACATAGATTAGAAAGTTTGCAACCTTCTTTTGCAAAAAAAGAAATATATATAATGAAAAATATGCAGAACCTTGTAGATGAAATGCTTTTGTTTCCAAGAGGTAAGCATGATGATTTGTTAGACGGATTGTATTATGCCTTTAAAGGTAACTACGCTCCACTGCATGAAGAAAAAGACGTTCCAGTCCTTGGAATGAGGGATTTAAAAAAATATGATTGGCAAACTACTTAATGAGTAGAGGTTGCCTAGGGTCAATGTGTAATCTCTCTACCAAATGCCACACACTAAAGAACCAATAGTCACAGAATCCGAGAAGCTTTTAGACCAATATCACGGTGAAAGAACCGATTGGGCTACTCAAGCTATGGAGGATGATGAGTTCAGAAACAACCAGCAATGGAAGTCTAACCACGTTTCTATCCTTGAAAAGAGAGCGCAGAGTCCAATTGTTGACAATGTGGTACATCCGTCTGTTGAGCAAGCAAAAGCAATGCTTACAGCAAACAAACCAAAATTTCAATCAACAGGAAGAGATGACAGTGATACCAAAGTTGGTAGAATCTTTTCTGATATCATGTCGTATATATGGGATAAATCAAATGGCAATGTGGAGCTGAAACAGATTGTAGATGATTATTACGTTAAGGGAATGGGGGTCATGCAAGTGTATTCAGACCCTATGGCAGACTTTGGGAGGGGAGAAGTTTGCTTTCACAGTGTAGATCCTTTTGATGTCTACATTGATCCAAATGCATCTGATACATTCTGCAGAGACGCATCTAATATTATGATTGCTAAAATTTTTACAGAACCGCAATTAATTGATCTGTATCCGCAAACCGCAGAAATGATTGATGATATGACGCAATCTAAAAATGAACGTTACCCCTCAACCAATAGAAGTGGTCAGTTGGATCAAAAGATTGGACCAACTAGAGACAATGCTTATGTCAGTGAAGATAAGTATTACGAAGTTATAGATCGCTACCAAAAAGTAAAACTTCCATACTACCATATTATGGATACGGTTATTAACCAAGAATATATTTTTAACGAGCAAGACTTTGCTGAGTATTCTGAGCAACCTGCAATTATAATGACCACATCTAAGGGAACTCAATACATTACGGAAAAAAAGAGCGTAGATGAGTTAATTGCAATTCACGAAGCAACAGGCGGTACGTATCATTATATGATGGATATGCAAACTGGTCAACCTTCAATTATGCCAGGACCAGAGCATGCTGAAGCAATTCCTGATTCACAAACAGAATTAAGCATCACCAAAAAAGGTTTGTTAATGCTTGAGGGCGTGATTGTTTCTAACGAGGTGATTGTTGATAGAATAAGAAGAATTTTAATTGCGGGTGGAAAACTTTTATACGATTACATATTAGACATTGAAGATTATCCAATTGTTACTCTTATGAATCGCCACAATCGTAATCCTTATCCAATGAGTGATGTACGTTTTGTTAAACCTATTCAAGAATATATAAATAAAATAACATCTTTAATTATTGCTCACGCCAGTTCAAGTACCAACACGAAACTATTAATCCCAAGAGGTTCAATGAACAGAAAACAATTGGAAGAAGAGTGGTCAAGAGCTGGTACAGGAGTTATTGAATTTGATCCTGAATTAGGCACGCCAATTGTTGCAGGCCCAATACCACTTCCTAACGAACTTTATAAAAATAGAGAAGATGCCAAGCAAAGCATTTATCATATACTAGGAATACATCCACTACAAAGTGGAGATCCTGGCTCTGCTCCACAGACCTACAAGGGTACAGTTGCAATAGATGAATATTCTCAAAGAAGAATTAAATCAAAACTTGATGATATAGATGAAGCATTAAATCAAATTGGAAAAGTTGTTATTCAATTGATTCAGCAAACCTATACCGATCAAAAGATTATACGCATAATGAAGCCTGACGGTAGAATGAGTGAAGTAACTTTAAATCAACCAGTATACGATGATCTTACCAATGAAATTATTGGCAGGGTAAATGATGTGACTGTTGGTAATTACGATTTAATAGTTGTTAGCGGTTCGACTTTACCATCAAACCGTTGGGCAAGATTTGATTATTACATGCAGTTGTATCAATCAGGCATTATAGATGCTCAAGAAGTATTAGAGCAAACAGAAGTTGCTGATACTGAAGGAGTGCTTGAGAGAACAAGCATTATACAAAAACAGCAGCAGATGATAGCTCAGTTAGAAGAAGAACTAAAAAATGTAAAAGGAGATCTGCAAACTGCATCACGTGAATCGGTACATGATCGCAAACGTGTTGAACTAGAAAAGTTTAAAACAAAATTAAATAGCCAATCAAACAAATCAGAATCTGCAGTTCGTTTATTTGAGGCACGTTTGAATGATGAGCTATCTAAAACAAAACAAGATTTAAGACAAGATGAACAACAAAACGAAGCTATTGCTGTCAGTTAGACAAATAGCGAGGAGAACATAATGTCAGATGAAACACAAAGCATGGATGCTGGAACAGAAAGCCAAGAGTATTTTGATCTTGGTGGAGATGCTCCAATTCAAGCTGAAGGTGAAGGAGAGCAACAGGCTCCAAATCCTGTTGACACACTGGAGGACTTTGATCAGAATCTAAGGCCTTCAGGTACTCAAGAAGAACCTGCAGAAGCTAAAGTGGAAACTAAAGCAGATGAAGGTCGTTTTGAGTATTGGCAGAGCAGATACGACCAAAAGGCAAGTGAGTTCAACCAATTAGAAGAAAAATTGTCTCAGTACGAAAAGGTAGCTCCTTTAGCTGAGTACATAAAGGAAAATCCTCAAGTTCTTCAAAATGTTGCACGATCACTTTCTGGTGATACCCAACAGGTTCCTGCGGAAGCAAAATCTGATGGATTGCCACAGAAACCACAGCGTCCAGTTAAACCTGCCAACTATGATCCATCCGAAGCTTATATGGATGTAGATAGCGCAAGTTACAAATACAGACAATCAATGGATGAGTACAGGGATGATATGCTTGATTATAGTGAGCAAATGGATACTTATCGCACCCAGCAAGCCGAAGCCAGGGAGGCAACCCTAAAGCAACGACAAGCTGAGTACACACAACAAAAAGAAGTTGAGAAAATGCAATCAGAACTTATTAACACTTATGGTTATGCACCAGAAAAAGCGAATGAGTTCATAAAGTATTATAGTAGCCCTGAATCCTTGAGTCTAGATAATCTAGTACGTCTTGATAAACTGCGTTCTGCGCCCTCCAAAGCTGAGATGGAACAGAGGCAAAGAGCCGAGAGCATGAAGCAAAATCAACAAAGGTTAAGTGTACCTCCACCTGCAAGTTCAGGCACAGGTTACTCTGAACCTCAGTTAAACGAAGAAGATGCTTTCAACCTTGGCTTGATGCGAAATCGAAGACAGTAACGGTTTAACAAGATAAACCCTTCGGGGTTTAGGAGGATAATACTATGGCATCAAATGCCAAAACACTGGGATCATCAGGAGTCCTGTACGATGACAGACGGGATTTTTACATGCGCCCTAATGTGGTTAAAGAGCTTTGGACAGATGTAACGCCCTTTACCACAGTAGTTTCAAATCAACAAACTATTACAGGGTTGGCAGATCCGCAGTTTAAAATGTTTGAACACAGAAACCCTTGGCAGAAACAATACGTACAGACTTCATCTAGTAGTGCAGTTGCCGCAAATAACAGTACTGTTACTTGTAACCTAACTGCAAGTTCAATCGTAGGGCTAGAAGGTGAGGGTACTAATACTTCTTACAACAGCCACATTGGACTTATGTTTGAAGTATGGCCAGCCTTAACTCCAGCTTCTTCAACAAACGCAAAAAAAGGTGTTGGAGTTGTTACAGGAATAAGTTCTAACGCTTGGGTTGTTAAAAATGCAGGTGATGCATCTTGGACTCCAGCAAGTGGTGATTACTTTGTTATTGTAGGTAATGCTTTTGGTGAAGGTACAGAGTCAGGAACTGCTTGGAGTGACGAGCTTTCCGTAGTTTACAATCAGTGTCAGATTTTTAAGACACCGCTTGAAATTACAGGCACATTACTACAATCAGCTTTACGTGGAGAATCATCTGAATTGGCTAGACTTCGTGATCAAAAATCACAAGAGCATAAGATTCAGAAAGAACGTGCATTTCTGTTTGGTAGATCACCAATCAATATTAGTGCTGGGTTTGATGATAATTCTTTATCTGATGGAAATGGCAATACTCTTAGAACCACAATGGGCATTATACCTGCAATTGAAAAGCATGGTGCTGATTCAGGTGCTGATCAGAATCGTTTTTCAATATCTGAAGCAAGTTACACTTATGGAAACTTTGTAGATGATATGGAAAAAGTATTCCAGTATGTTCCTGAAGCAGGCATGAAACGTGCTTTCTGTGGACCAGGTGCATTAGGATATTGGTCTAAAATGGCAGGAAATGAAGGCATAGCTGGTAATAGCGGTTGGTCAGTGAATCTTGGCGATATGAAACGTGATTCTCTTGGATTTAACTATCGGAGTCTTGAAACCCCTCATGGAATGTTGCAGTTGATACCAACTCCAGTTCTTAGGGATGCTTATAATAAGACAATGCTTGTAGTTAGCGATGAGAACTTATTTCACGCTCAGTATCGTTCGCCAATGTTTCAAGCTTCAATACAGGCTAATGACCTTGACGGTGTTAAGGATCAGTACATGTCTGATGAAGGTATTGGTGTAACCTTGATTGAAAGTCATAAGTTATTCCAAATCAGTTAAGGGAGGTTAATAATGGCTAGACCTTATATTGGTGGAACATCTGCAGGGATAAAAGAAGTAACAGCAGATACAACGTTAACAATTGCTGATACTGGCAAAACCATTTTAATGAATGCTGGTTCAGATGACGTTGTTATTACACTTCCTAAGTTGCAAAAAGGACTTGAGTTAGTTTTTGTGCAAACAAAAGCAACTGCTGGTTCAACATGCAGAATAACCCCTGTTAGCGGAAAAATCATTGGTTATGTTCATAAACAAGAAGGAGGCAATGCGGATGCTACAAGCACAGACGGTTTGGTTTCTGTTCTTGATGGCGCAGACGATAAATATGTTCAATTAACAAAAGCATTAGGACATCAAGGTAACTATATAAAGCTTATCTGCGATGGGTCTGATTGGTTTGTTGTTGGAGGTGTTGGAACGTTTACGCACCAATCATAATCAATAAATAACCTATGGGGGAGTTTCTGCTCCCCCATAACTATAGGAATTATATGACACAACAAGAAATGATAGAATCGGTTCAATTGCATCACCCAAACTTGAGCAATAAACAGATACGTATATTTCTAAATAAAGCTTTAGACGAGTTTTGTAGAAAAACAAGAGTGTTAAAAACATTATACACTTTTCCTACAGTAGAGAATCAAAGATATTATTCTTTAAGCGATGATATAATTGAAGTTACTAGAGTTGATTACGATAGTTACGAAATACCACGATTAATAAGCCCACCTGAGAAAACAGATGTCACTTGATCAAAAATCAAATGCTTTAAAAAAGGTATGGTGGATAGAAAGAGATGGTATTGGCATTGCTACTGCGTCCTCTACTGATGAAACTTCAGATTTTGTATCTGTAAGTGAAATAAAAACTGTTAATGTTCATGCAATTAAGCACGATAAAAACTTTGTTGAAACAGGAACAGGCATTGAAATGACACAGTCGCCTGCAATTCCTGAAGAGTTTCACGATGGATTGGTTAATTATGCAATTGCAAAAGGATATGAATTAGATCCTGAAAAGCTTCAGGCAGCTTCATACTTTAGACAATTATGGAATATGTGCATTAATGAAGGAAAACAATTTTCCAATCAAGAACGATTAGGTAATCAAGGGTATACAATTAGACAACAGGATTTTTAATGACAGAACAAACTATAGCAAGTACTACGTTTACAGAACGAACAGTTGAAGATCATAGAATATCAAATACTACATTTACTGAGGTAAGTCATCCCTAATGGCTACATTTAAAGTACAGGTAGAAGATTTGATAGGTGCAGTAGGAGATGATGATCTTATTACAGATTCATTACTTGCATCGGGTGCTGAGATAATAGAAAAAACCCCCGATGACAGACTTTTAAAATCATCTGATGAAATTGCTATTGATAGTACAAGTGGCCTTGATGTTTCAAGTAAAAAAGTTTTAGGTGTTCATGTTTCAAATAAAAAAGCAAGGTATTATCCCTATTCTGATATAGGAAGAGCAAAAGATTCAAATTCAATTCATTATGCGAAATCAACAGATCCAGTTTATTATTTTAAAGGAGAAAAGATTTTTGTGGTATACGATGGCAGTGAATCTAATCAAGGAAAACTTATTTATGTGCCAATCCAACCAACGTCAAATGGCACAGCGTTAGTTGATTCAGGTGATAGTGCAACAGCTTTATTTCCATTAGAAGCAGAAAAACTAATGGTTATGGGTGCATCTGTTCGTTGTTTAAAAAGAATTATAGCAGATCAAATTAACACAGACGAAGATCCTGAACTTGCACAACTCTCACTAGCACAATTACAAAGCTTGGAAGCTACATACGAAAAAGAATTTCAAAAATATTTAACATAACCAAGATACCCATGAGAATTGACAAGCTCGGTAAGGTATCGTAACTAAGGAGAAAAAAGATGTCAGCAAGCTTACAAAACTACACAGTAGTTGAATCCCAAAACGCTGCTCTAGGACAAGGTGGCGCAATACACGAAAGAGGCACTACTGCTTATACAGGCAAAAAAATAGTGGCTATTACTTTTTTAGAAGATACTGTATTTGACGATTCAACTTCAGGAACATTGGGTTTAGTAAATAATGGTTCAAATTTTATTGGAACGTTATCAACAAGCAATGGAGATCAGATTACAGAATCACACACCTTTCCACAAGGGATGACCATATTTGGACAATGGGTAGGATTTAAACTTCACTCAGGGGCAGTTATTGCTTACCTTGGTCAATTTGATATTTAAAAATGATTAGGTTAGGAGTAGTAGCAACATCTGTAGTTATCCAAACCGCAAGGTTAGCCAGGGATGCTTGGAATAAAATTACAGATACTTGGAACAACGAATCCCGTAAATGGGAAGATATAGTATAAAGGATTTATTATGGCAAGTTTAACAAACAAAACAATAGCAAGTACTTACAAAGACTTACTACAAGTTTCAAACTCAAATAGTGGGGTAGACGCTACACTTCAAACAGTAGAAGATGGCGAAGGAACAAGTAGCTCTTTAAAGTTATCAGATAGACAAGCAGAAGTATTACCTGCTGCTGATGGAACAGCAGTATTTGATGTTTCAAAAAGCGATGGAACTTCAATTCTTTCTGTTGATACAACAAATTCTAAAGTAATTGCAACAGAGCTTGATATATCAGGAAATGTGGATATTGATGGCACTACAAACTTAGACACTGTTGATATAGATGGTGAAGTAAATGTTGGTGGTAATTATACTGTGCATGATGCTGGCAGACAAAACCATGTAGCCAATACAATGCCAGCTCCTTCAATGCACTTTAATTCTGATACTTATGGTTTTATTGACAGTAATAGTAAATATGATGCTGGTACAAATGATTTTAGTATCGAAGTTCGATTTAAGTTAGAAACAGGTACTCAATTATTTCTTTCACATATAAGTGGCTGGCTTGTTAATGGATGGGTTTTAAGAGCTTATGATGGTGGTTCTGGAAGCAATGTTTGGAGGGTAAGGCTTGACCAAGATGGTACTGGTTTATCTACTTTAGATTACAACCCTAATGCAACTTGGGAATTTGGTAAATGGGTTCATGCTGTTTTTACCTTTGACAGAAGTGGTAACCTTACGATATATCAAGATGGTGTAAGCGTAGCCACGACAAGTATTACAAGCTATAGTGGGGCTATTTCTTCAGGTTCTGGAAAATTTGGACTTGGCACTTATACTGGTAACAATGCTGGTTCTTATAAAGATGTTGAAATTTCACATATAAGATGGCACAATAGGCTTTTAAGTGCTGATGAGGTAAAGCATTATTACTCAGGAGGTTCTGTTCCTTTTAAATATCAAGGTGCAGATAACACTCACAGGATTACTTCAGGTACAGCTGTAGGAGCTGGAGGTGGAACAATTAATTCTTCAAGCAGTACAGCAGTTAATTTTAGCTCAGCGGGAACATTCAACAGAGTTGGATGGGCGTTGAGTTCCACAATGGAAAAAGGCAAAATTTATAAAATTAGTTGGACTGGTCTTACAAGTTCTAGTGGAAATATGCAACTTAGGACTTCAAATTCTTCAGTTTTGAATGACAACCCTGGAACTAATTTAGGCGATTTTTCTGGTGGAGCTGGTTCGGTTACACATACTGCAACTGGCGAGGAAACACATATACATTTTAAAAATCTTGGACACCCAACAACTTTTACAGTTACAGGTTTTGATGTTCGTGAAATAGGTTGTGTAATTGATTTAGACCCTAGTGGAGTAGCATCTGATAAATGGCTTGATAAATCTGGTAATGATTTACACGCAAATATGACTAATGGAGCAGTTCATAATGCTCCTACAAGCGATGATGGTTTAGTTTATGAAGAAGGTGTACACCAAGTTGCAATAACTGGGCATACTAGTGGTGAGTGGGATGCAACATCAGATGATGCATATTTAAACTATGTTAGAATTGGAAATTTAGTTCATGTTAGTGGATACCTTGAAGTAGACAATGATGATAGTGCTAGTGGTTATATAAAAATAACACTTCCGTACGCATCGGTAACTGGTTTAAGTCACGAAGCAGATAGGCAATATGGATTTTGTTCAATTTCACATGGAGGAAGTAC
>LULO01000470.1_pt1 | contig 48111 bp, 42 predicted proteins | sample 728121 | NCBI WGS metagenome assembly LULO01 (sample SAMN03860287, study PRJNA289734) | marine metagenome | biome: seawater column; feature: ocean; material: water; isolation source: Red Sea water column Station 149 - depth 50m | place: Saudi Arabia: Red Sea | collected 2011-10-15 | depth 50 m | reverse complement strand
CTGCCGAGGCGGTTCAGGTGGCCGAACGGATGGGAGCGGACCTGCTTGCGATGGGCTCGGCGGGAGCGAAGGCCATGGCCGTGGTGCGCGGCGAGGCCGACATCTATCTGCACACCGGCGGCCAATATGAATGGGACAATTGCGCGCCCGTTGCGGTTGCGCAGGCTGCGGGGCTGCACGTCAGCCGCGTCGATGGCTCGCCGCTGCGCTATAACAATGCCGATACCTATCTGCCCGACCTGCTCATCTGCCGCCGCGAACTGGCAGACGAGGTGCTGCGCCTCGCGTCGGAATATTCGCCCGGCTGAACCGGGCGGCATTGCCAGCGGCGGCCCTTCGCCCTAACCCGTTGCATCGAGAAACCAAATCACGCCAAGGGAGACGTGCGATGACCGATTTGCCCGAAACCAATCTGACGATGCTCACGCTCGCCAAGCCGGAGGGCGAGCTCGAAGTCTATTTCGAACGCCGCCCGATGCCCGAGCCCAAGCCGCACGAGGTGCTGGTGAAGGTTCTCACCACGCCGATCAATCCGTCCGATCTCGGCCTGCTGTTCGGTGGTGCCGACATGAGCACCGCGCGCGCCGGCACCCGCAACGACTTGCCGATGATCACGGCCGATATTCCGACGCCCGGCATGCGCGCGATGGCGAGCCGGATCGGCGATGCGCTCCCGATCGGCAACGAAGGGTGCGGCATCGTCGTCAAGGCGGGGTCGTCGCCCGAGGCGCAGGCTCTGATGGGCAAGACCGTCGCACTGCTTGGCGGCGAGATGTATGCTGAATATCGCTGCCTTCCCGTTCAGATGACAATGCCGTTGCCCGACGGCACCGATCCGGTCGATGGGGCATCCTGCTTCGTCAATCCGCTCACCAGCCTTGCTTTCACCGAAACCATGCGGATGGAGGGTCATAACGCGATCGTCCACACAGCGGCGGCGTCGAACCTCGGCCAGATGCTCGTCAAGATCTGTGCCAAGGACAATATCCCGCTCGTCAACATCGTGCGCAGCGCGGCGCAGGTCGAATTGCTGAAGGGTATCGGCGCGACGCATATCGTGAACAGCAGCGACGATGATTTCGTCGACCAGCTCGTCGCCGCGATCACCGAAACCGGCGCCACGATCGGCTTCGATGCGATCGGCGGCGGCAAGCTTGCGGGGCAAATTCTCGCGGCGATGGAAGCGGCGGCGGTCAAGCGCATGACCAGCTACAGCCGCTATGGCTCGGACACCTTCAAGCAGGTCTATATCTACGGCGCGCTCGACCTCGGCCCGACGCTGCTCAACCGCAGCTTCGGCTTCAGCTGGTCGCTCTCGGGCTTCCTGCTCACGCCCTTCCTGCAAAAGGCCGGGATGGAGACGGCGATGCGGATGCGTCAGCGTGTCGTCGACGAACTGACGACGACGTTCAAGAGCCATTACAGCCACCAGATTTCGCTGGCCGACGCGCTCAACCTCGACGTCGCGAACGCCTATAATGCCAAGCGCACGGGCGAGAAATATCTGATCCGCCCGCATGGTTGAGCGCTGGAGCCTTCAAACGGGCTGCAGCACTGCGAGCGAAGTGATCCGGGGTTGATTGAACCAGGCTGGATCGCTTCGCTCAGCGCTTCATGCACTGCCGCGTGTCGTCGCGCGCATATTCGCTGCAGTTCCACAGCGCCTTTTCAAAGCCCGATTTTTCGTCGCGCAGATAGGAAAAGCTCATCGCCGCGCGCTGCATATCGTTCATCGCATCGCTGTCGGGCTTCATGACCGGGTTGGTCCAGCCCATGAACTTGCAATAGGCGCGCTCACCGCAAAGACGCAGCGCGAGCGTGACGAAGCTTTCGGGCGTCGCGCGGCGGTCGAGCTGGACATAGATGGTATCGCGCCCCACCGCGTCTCCGGCGCCCGTCACCAGCTTGACCGGGCCAATGCTGGCGGCGCCTTCGGCCAGGTCGCTTGGCGGCGCGAGGGCAAGCGCATGGGCGGGGGACAGGCCCGCCATCTTCGCAATCGGCGCGTCGTTCGCCGACACCGCGCCGCGGAACGCGCCGGGCGTTCCCCAGAAACCGGGCCAGCGGAAAAAGAGGTGCGTGCCTTCGCTCGCGATCTTTTCCAGACTGTCGCTCCAATAGGGGCGCACCCAGTCGGTGTGATAATGCGTCGCCAGCCCGACTTTCGGATCGATCAGTCCGGCGAGCATGCGATCGGCATTGCTGCGCGCGCGCGTCCATGCGGCGTCCGTATAGCGGCGATTGAGCGCGCCGTCGCAGGTGAAGGTGAACTGACAGCCGGTGGTGCGCTCCGATCCCTGGAATACGACGCCGCAGATCGTCTTGGGGAAGGCGGGATGGCGGACGCGGTTGATGACAACCTGACCGACCGCAAGCTGTCCCTTGCTATCGTCGCCGGCCTCGTAAAGCATCGCCGCTGCCATGCAGTCGCGGGCGCGATCGCGTGCCTCGCCCGCGCCGGGATAGACGAATGGGCGCGCTGCAACGAAGCCCTTGGTCACAAAGGCTATGCGCGCATTTTCGGCACGCGCGTCCTGCTCGGTAACCGGGGCGAACTCCATCGGCTGGACGTCGGGCACGACGTTGGCGGGCGGCGCAACGGGGTGCGGCATCACCGGCAGCGGGCGGCTCGTCTGTCCGCTGAAATGCAGCACCGCCGCAATCGCTGCAAAGCTCAAAAGCGCGAACAGCCAGCCACGCCATTCGCGCGGGTTCTGCGTCGTATCCGGATGCTCCATTGGGAGCATGGCTGCTGCTCAGATCTCCGGCAGGAAGTCGGGGACCGACAGATAGCGCTCGCCGGTGTCATAGTTGAAGCCCAGGACGCGGCTGCCCGCCGGAAGCTCGGCGAGCTTCTGCTTGATCGCCGCCAGCGTCGCGCCCGACGAGATGCCGACGAGCATCCCTTCCTCGGTCGCCGAGCGCCGCGCCATCTCCTTCGCATCGGCGGCATCGACCTGGATCACGCCGTCGAGCAGATCGGTATGCAGGTTACGCGGGATGAAGCCGGCACCGATGCCCTGGATCGGATGCGGAGCAGGCTGGCCGCCCGAGATGACCGGCGAAGCAACGGGTTCGACGGCATAGACCTTCAGATTGGGCCAATGCTGTTTCAAGAATTGCGCAACGCCGGTAATGTGTCCGCCGGTGCCGACGCCGGTAATCAGCGCGTCGATCGGCGTGTCCTTGAAATCGTTCAGGATTTCGGGGCCGGTGGTCCGGACATGGACGTCGATGTTCGCCTCGTTCTCAAACTGCTGCGGCATCCAGGCACCGGGGGTCGTTTCGACCAGTTCGATCGCCCGCTCGATGGCGCCCTTCATGCCCTTTTCGCGCGGCGTCAGATCGAAGGTCGCGCCATAGGCCAGCATGAGGCGCCGGCGTTCGAGCGACATGCTTTCGGGCATGACGAGGATCAGCTTGTATCCCTTGACCGCGGCGGCCATCGCCAGGCCGATGCCGGTGTTGCCCGACGTCGGCTCGACGATGACGCCGCCCGGTTTCAGGCTGCCGTCGCGCTCGGCCGCTTCGATCATCGCCAGCCCGATGCGATCCTTGATCGACCCGCCCGGATTGGCGCGTTCGGACTTCACCCAGACTTCGGCGTCGGGAAACAGCTTCGCGACGCGAATGTGCGGCGTGTTGCCGATGGTTTCGAGGATCGAATTGGCTTTCATCGTCTCTATGCACTTTCCTTGAAGTCGAAGCGCGGATCGCGGCGCACCCGGTTCGGCCAGTCTCCGGCGCGGACCCACAGCCTTTCGTCGGCCAGGGCGGGCGTCGGAGCGTGTTGTAACGACGCCAGCAGATACTGTCCATAAGGCCAGTCGCCGATCGCCGAGTCGGCGTTGATATGCCCGAAGGGGCCGGCATTGACGAAGCGCGCGTCCCACTTGCGCGACAGGCGCCAGACATGCGCGGACTTGGCGTAGGGATCATTGTCGCTTGCAACCACGATCATCGGAGTTTGAGCCGAAAAGGCCGGGGTATCATCGAATCCGGTGATGCGATTGCTACGGCGCAGCAAAGCGAGGTCGGGCGGCGCAACGAGCAGCGCGCCGACAATCCGCGTCCGCGCGAAAGCGCTGGCGCCGGCGAACCAGTGGGCGAAGGCATGGCATCCCAGGCTATGCGCCGCGACAAGCACGGGTGCGTCCTCGGTCGCGATCGTGTCGGCGATGCGTTGGACCCATTCGCCCTTGGTCGGCGCGTTCCAATTGCCGAGGTCGATGCGTTCGCAATCGGGGAATTTCTGTTCCCACAGGCTTTGCCAGTGCCCCGGCCCGCTGTTGTCGAGGCCCGGGATGGTCAGAATTTTGTGGCGGATTGTCGAGCTGTGCATAGCGGTCGTTCCATCGAGAGAGGGAAGGGAAGCCGCGGTGACGGGTGCGTCCGGTTTAACTCAATTAAATACATTGACAATAGGTGCTGGACAAGGCGGGGCGATTTTGCGCCGAAACGCCATCAACAGCGCTCAATCATTCGCCGGGTCGAACCGCGCCTCGAAAGTCCGGGCGTGCCGCAGTTCGGGGAATATCCTGGCCCACAGCGCAGTAACACCGATCGCCGCGACGCCGCCTACGACCACCGCACTCACCGGGCCAAGCACCGCCGCCATTGCGCCGGCGCGCATTTCGCCCAATTCGTTCGACGCAGAGATGGCGAGCCCCGACGCCGCGCTGACGCGGCCGCGCCTATGGTCGGGCGTGTTGAGCTGAATCAGCGTCCCGCGCACGAAGACCGAGAACATGTCGGCGGCGCCCATGACCACGAGCAGCGCGAGCGACAGCAGGAAGTTGGTCGACAGGCCGAAAGCGACCGTCCCGGCGCCGAATGCCGCGACCGCCCACAGCATCTTGACGCCGACATTGCGCTCGATCGGCCGCCACGCGAGGCCCAAGGCGATGATCGCGGCGCCGACCGCGGGGGCCGCGCGTAGAAAACCCAGCCCTTCGGACCCCGTGTGCAATATGTCGCGGGCATAGACGGGCAGCATCGCGGTCGCGCCCGACAGGATCACCGCGAACAGGTCGAGCGTGATGGTGCCCAGCAGGAAACGCTCGGTCCAGACGAACTGCAGCCCATCGACCATCTCGCGCAGCGGGTGTCGGCGCACTTCGGCGGGCGGCGGCAAAACCGGGCGGACCCTGCTGACCGTGAAGGCCGAAAGGACGAGCAACGCCGCCGCGAAGATATACACTGATGTCGGATGGACGGCATAGATCAGGCCGCCCGCCGCCGGTCCCACGACCGACGCCGATTGCCAGGCGATGCTGCTCATCGCGATCGCGCGCGGCAGCACTGCCGGCGGCACGATATTCGGCGCGATCGCGCTCATCGCCGGGCCGGAAAAAACGCGGGCGACGCCGTGCAGTGCCGCGAGGGTGAAGAGCAGCGGAAGCGTCAGTCCCTCGGTCCAGGTGAACCAGCCGAGCGTCGCGGCGATCGTCAGGTCAATCATGTTGGAAAAGATCGCGACGCTGCGCCGTTCGAACCTGTCGGCGGCCCAACCCGCGACGGGGGTCAGCACCGCAAGCGGAATGAACTGGACGAGGCCGAGCAAACCGAGCTGGAACGACGCTTCCTTGATCGACATGCCATAGCTGGAGCGCGCCGTATCATAGAGCTGATAGCCGATGACGACGACCATCGCGATCGTCGCCATGACCGCGGTGAAGCGCGCGAACCAGTAATAGCGATAATCGGCGAAGCTGAGCGGGGAGGGGGGCTTCGACGGGCCGTCGATGGAGGGGGAGGTGGCCATTGCGATTTGCCCTAACCCGCCGGATCCGCCGCCAACTGGACCGAATTTCGCGACCAGTTTCTTGCCGGCTATTTCCCGCTGAATCCCAATTTTGCGGTCTATCAGGGCATGCATGAGTTCGACGGTCAGCTTCCCGACTGGTCGGCAGAGGGATTGCAGAAGCAGATCGCTTTCCTCGAAAAAACGATCGCCGATGCCCAGGCATTCAACGGCAAGATGAGCGATGCCGAGAAATTCGAGCGCGATTATCTCGTCCATGTTGCCCAGGGGCAGCTCTTCTTTCTGAAGGACGCCGATTTCCCGCATAAAAACCCGGCCTTCTATGTCGGGCAGCTCGACCCCAACGTCTATATCTCGCGCCCCTATGCTGATCCGGCGACGCGCATGAAGGCGTTCATTTCCTACGCCGAAAAGGTTCCGGCCGCCGCTGCGCAGATCAAGGCCAATTTGAAACTGCCGATGCCCGCAACCTTCGTCAAATATGGCAGCGCCGGCTTCGGTGGCTTTGCCGACTATTACACCGGGGATGCCAAGGCCGCCTTTGCCGATGTCAAGGACCCGGCGCTGCAAAAGCAGTTCGACGAGGTCGCGGCCAAGGCGGCTACGGCGATGAAGGATCTTGCCGCCTATGTGGCGTCGCAGCCGGGCAGCGCCGACGGCTGGGCGCTCGGCGCCGACAAATTTTCGAAGATGCTGCTCACGAACGAGGCGGTGGACACGCCGCTCGACGAACTCGAACGGATCGGCCAGGCCGACCTCAAGCGCAATCAGGATGCGTTGAAGGCCGCGTGCGCGACCTATGCGGCGGGCATGACGATCGCCGATTGCATGAAGAAGATGGGGTCCGACAAGCCCGCCGATGGTCCGGTGGCCGAGGCGCGGCGCCAGCTTCCGATGCTGCGCGCCTTCCTCGTCGAAAAGGATCTGGTATCGATCCCGGGCACCGAACAAGCGCAGGTGGAGGAATCGCCGCCCTACAACCGGCAGAACAGCGCCTATATCGACATCCCCGGACCCTATGAGAAGGGCCTGCCATCGGTCTATTACATCTCGCCGCCCGACCCGAGCTGGGACAAGCAGACGCAGCTCGACTTCGTGCCGGGCAAGAAGGATCTGCTCTTCACCTCGGTCCATGAAGTCTGGCCGGGTCACTTCCTCAATTTCCTGCACTCGAACCGGGCGGAGAGCATCTTCGGCAAGCTGTTCGTCGGCTATGCCTTCGCCGAGGGCTGGGCGCATTATACCGAGGAAATGATGTGGGATGCAGGGCTCGGCGATGGCGACCCCGAAACGCACATCGGCCAGCTGTCGAACGCGCTTTTGCGCAACTGCCGCTACCTGTCGGCGATCGGTCTCCACACCAAGGGAATGACGGTCGCGGATTCGGAAAAGCTGTTCAAGGAGCAATGTTATCAGGACGAGGGCAACGCTCGGCAGCAGGCGGCGCGTGGTACTTATGATCCGCTCTATCTCAACTACACCATGGGCAAGCTCATGATCCGCAAGCTGCGCGAGGATTGGACCAAGGGAGACAAGACGAAGTGGAAAGCCTTCCACGACGAATTCCTTTCCTACGGCGGTCCGCCGATCCCGATGGTGCGCGCAGCGATGATGAAGGAAGCGAGCCCGAAGGCGGTTTTCTGATCGCATTCAGCGCGCAAGGTGCCGGCCGACCGTTGGTTGGTCGGCACCGACCTGCCCCAATTTGGGGCTGCCGGGACATGGTTAAGCCAAATTGACGGCCCTGCCGGGCGCGGATAATGGCGAATCGATATCGTCCCAGCAGTTGCCCCAATCAGCTGACTGGCTTTTTGAAAGTCGGTCCACATGTCTGCATCGCGGCTCAGCGTCGTCATGCCCATGTATAATGCGGCACGCTTCGTCGAAGCGGCGATCGACAGCATTTTGGCCCAGACGATGGGCGATTTTATCTTTTACATCGTCGATGACGGTTCGACCGACGCGTCGGGGGACATCGCCGCGCGCAAGGCGGCGACCGATCGGCGGATCAGACTGATTCGCCAGTCCAATCAGGGCATCGTTGCGAGCATGAACCGGATGCTTGGGCTGGTCGAAACGCCCTTCGTCGCGCGTATGGATGCCGACGACATCTCGCTGCCCGACCGTTTCGCGCTGCCGGGGGGCTGCGATGACGTGCGCGCCGAACTCGAACTGCGGCCTGCGGGCGCCCATCCGACCGTGATGTTCCGCACCGATGCGCTGCGAAAGGCCGGGCTCTATCGCCCGGCGTTCGGCTATTGCGAGGATTACGACCTCTTTCTGCGGCTCTCCGAGATCGCTGATATCGACAATCTGCCGGACACGCTGCTGCTCTATCGCCGGTCGCCCGAACAGATGAGCGTCGCCAACAACGCGCAGCAGACCGAACAGGCCGCCTATGCCCGGCTCGCGCATCTGGTGCGCAAGACGGGCGCCGCCGATCCCTTCCGCGACATGGCGCGGCTGCCGCCTCTCGCCGATCTCGATGCGCTGCTCAAAAAGCCGGGCATCGGGCGGATGGTGGAGACCGATATCATCGCCGCACGCCGCTATGCTGTCGCCAGCATGGCCGACAGTGAGTTCGTCGACTATTGCAAGCGGCTGGCGAGCGGCGTGCGGCTGGAGGCCGCGACCCGTACGGTGGTGCGCTGCCTTGTCAATCGGCGCGTCGATCGGGCGTTCCGGCTGGCGAGTTCGCTCGTCGCCGGGGTTTTCGTCTGACGCGCGTCAGGTTGACGGCGCGCGCAGCCGCGCCACGAAAAAGCCGTCGAGCCCGCCCACATCGGCCAGCATTCCCGGCAAGGTTCTGACGCATCCCATGGCATCCGGTGACACGCCTTGCGGCAGTTCGTCAGGCAGTACGGGGTCGATCTGCCATTTCGAATTGGTGCCCAGAAACGCCTTGATCTGCTCCTCCCCCTCGGCGCGCTCCAGCGAGCAGGTCGCATAGACGAGCGACCCGCCCGGCTTGACCCAACCGGCGGCGCGCGCGAGCAACTCGCCTTGCAGCGCGGCAAGCTCGTCGATCTGCCGGTCTTCGATGCGGTGCAGCACATCGGGATGGCGGCGGAAAATGCCGGTTGCCGAACAGGGGGCGTCGAGCAGCACGGCATCGGCCTGTGCGTCCGGCTCCCAGCGCCGGATGTCAGCCTGAACAATCTCCGCGGTCTGCTGCGTCCGGCGCAAATTGTCGGTCAGTCGTTCGAGCCGGCGCGCGCTGGTGTCGACGGCCGTCACCGCCCAGCCCGCCGCGGCGAGCTGCATCGTCTTTCCGCCCGGCGCGGCGCACAGGTCGAACACCGATCGGCCATTGCCCTGACCAAGCAGGCGGGCCGGGATGCTGGCGGCAAGATGCCCCAGGCATCGCGCCAGCGCGCCGCCGTCGCGGGCGGCAGGCTCGCGCGCTCGGGTAGTTTCCACGCGTCTTGTTGTGCGCGCGACAGAAGCGCGTGAACCAGTCGCCGCGGCCCACCCGCTACGAGCGGCAGCGCGGTGGCAACCACCGCATGCGGCGGACTGCCGAGCGCGAGCAATTGGGCGAGCGCGAGCCGCAGCACGGCGCGCGACTTCACGTCCTCGGGCAGCGGCTGGGGCGTTGCGCTATCTATCAGCGCGTCGATGTCGACCGTCCAGCGCAGCGTTTCCGATGCGATGGCAATGGCAAAGGCCCGATCGGACGGCGGGAGGCCCTGCGTGGCGGCATGCGCCGCGATGTCGAGCGCCTCGCCGCGGCGCAGGACCGCATCGAGCAGACGCAGCGCGGCACGGCGCGGCGCGGTGCCGGCGGGCTCGCTTTCGCCGCCTCGTGGCCGGCGTCCGCGGCGCTCGGGCATTTTCCGTCGGCTATCATTGGCGTTCTTCATCACAACGTCCTATATCGGATTCATCATGGCGCACGACCCTCAATCCGACCCCATCGGCGGCACGCCCCGCGCGACCAAGCGTCCGGGCGATGTCAGACCGCCCGCAAACTGGACCAACGAACCGCTGCCCAAGCCGCAACCGATTGTCGAAGACGCCGCGGAGGCGCAGCCCGGCGGCCGCAACCCGGTACGCTATGGCGACTGGGAATTGAAAGGTCTGGCGATCGACTTCTGATCGACCGCCAAGCGGCATGGATCAGAAGGGGTTCATCCGGCCCATCAGGCGCGTGCGGTCCACATATTGATGCTTCAGCACCGCCAATATGTGGATGACGACGAGCACGAGCATGGTGATGCCCAGCAGTTCGTGTCGTTCGTGCAGCGTGTCGGCGAGCGTCTTTGACGGCGCGGCGATCGACGGAACGGTGAACAATCCGAAGAAGTCGATCGGCCGATCGGCGGCGGACATCCAGACCCAGCCCGACAGCGGCAGCAGGATCAGCAGCAGATAGAACAGGAAATGCAGGATCTTGCTGACCGGACGCTGCCATGCGGGCGTTCCGGCGGGCAGCGGCGGGGGCTTGTGCCCGAGGCGCCACCATATGCGCAGCGCGGTCAGCACGAGGATCGTTATCCCCAGCGCCTTGTGGACGTTCATCGCTTCGCGGTGCGCTTCGCGCGGCAGACCTTCGGTCAGCATCGCAAGGCCGATATTGACGATGACCGAAAGGCCGATCAGCCAATGCAGCCATATGGCCACCTTCGTATAGCGCGGGTCGGCGGTCGATCCGGCATCGGCGAGGGTGGCCATATCGCGTTCTCCTTAGGCGACGGGTGCGTCCGTCATTGCCGGCACCTTGCCAGCTTTTACCTGTTCGGCAAAGATGTCGCGCATCAGCTGGAGCGAAAGCAGGTGCGCATAGATGAGCGGCAACGTGCCGTTCTGCATCAGCTTGCGCAGCACGTCGCCGCGCAATTCGCGCAGCTTGTTTTCGTCGATCATCTGAAAACCGCGATAAACGAAGGGCTTGTCCGACCCGTCGGGCTGGATAGCGACTTCGCCGTCCATCAGTAGGTCGGCCTTCTTCAGCTCGTCGATGAACATGCCAGTGCGCTGCCCCGCTTCTTCGAAGTTGCGGCAGAAATCGAGGACGGCGGCGGTTTGTTCGCTGGGCTGGCCGTCAACGAAAAGGGCGTCGCCCTCGTCGAACTGGCCGACTGCGCCCGATGTCGGGTCGAAGCAGAGCGACAATTCGTCGCTGTCTGGCCGAAGGCGAGCGAGCAGGAAAGGATAGCGGCGAATATAGGCCGGAACATAGACCGGATTCAGCAGCTTGCCTTCGTCGTCGACGAACACGTTTACGCCTTCGTTGAGGCCCATGAGCGCCAACGGCACCGGATTTTCTCCGGCCGAAAAGATAATCGGGTAAAAGCGGCACGCCGAGGTAAATTCGTCGGAGGTCAGTGGAATTGCATGCTGGCCGACGAGAAACTTCGCTTCGGCGAGCGGGCGGGCATGGAAATCGGCATGATCGACGCTCGAAAGCGGGACGATGTCGCCATAGAAAAGCGGCAGGTTATCGGCGGGCGCAGTGGCCATGGTGAAACTCCGGATTGGCGCCCCCAAAGGGATCGAGGACGAAAGGAATAATCGCGCGCCTTATTGGCAGGCGCGGCGCGGCGCAAGGGGCGTTAGGCCAAGGGCGCCTTCTGGGCGACCAACTTGCCGGGATTGAATAGCCCCAGCGGATCGAGTCCGTCTTTGACCGCACGCAGCGCGGCGAGGCGGGCGGGGCTGTCGAGTTCGGCGAGCATCTCGCGCTTCATCTGCCCGATACCATGTTCGGCCGAGATCGAGCCGCCGAGTTCGAGTACGTGGGTGTAGACGATCCGGCTTGCGTCCTCACCATGCGCCGCGAGCCATGCGCGACCGTCGACCCCCACGGGGGGCTGAACATGATGGTGGACATTTCCGTCGCCGAGATGGCCGAAGGACAGCGCCCGCGTGCCCGGAAACGCGGCATCGAGGCGCGCAGGGTTTTCCGCAATGAACTGCGGCATCCGGTCTACGGGAACGCTGACGTCATGCTGGAGGGCGGGGCCTTCGGTGCGCTCGGCCTCCGAGATCGAATCGCGCAGGCGCCAGAATTGCTCGCTTTCGCTCTCATTCTTGGCGATTGCGACGTCACGGATCAGCCCGTCCTCGATCGCCTTCGCGAGCGACGATTCCAACGCTTCGGTCAGCGCCTCATCATCATCTCCGGCGAGCTCGACAAGCGCATACCAGGGATCGAAGGCCGCGAGCGGCGCGCGGGTCTGCGGGATATGGCGCAGCACGGCTTGCAGACAGGCGTCGGGGATGAGTTCGAATCCTTCGAGCGTGCGGCCGAGCGCGGCGTCGAGCCGGCGCAGCAGGAGTAGCGCATCGTGCGGCGAGGCAAGGCCGATCCACGCGGTGCAGCGCGCGGCGGCGGCAGGGACGAGGCGCAGCGTCGCGGCGGTCACGACGCCGATGGTGCCTTCGGCGCCGCAGAACAGATGCCGCAGGTCGTAGCCGCGATTATCCTTCTTGAGCGGCGCCAGCGCATCGAGAATCTCACCGTCGGGCAGTATCGCCTCGACGCCTTCGACCAGCGCCCGCATCGTTCCGAACCGCAACACCTGAGTTCCACCGGCATTGGTCGAAACCAGCCCGCCGACCGTCGCTGACCCCTTGCCGCCAAGGGTCAGGGGAAAGCGCAGTCCATGCGCCAAGACGGCGTCATGCAGATTTTCGAGCACGACACCAGCTTCGACGATCGCCAATCCGGCGCCGACGTCGATATCGCGAATCCGGTTCATGCGCCGCAGGCTGAGCAAAAGCTGATGGCCCGTCGCGTCGGGCGTTGCGCCCCCGACCATGCCGCTGTTCCCGCCCTGCGGGACGATGGCAACCTGCTCCGCGGCGCACAGCCTGACGACCGCGGCGACCTCCTCGCGATTGGCGGGCGACAACATGGCCGCAGCTTGTCCCTGATAACGGCCGCGCCAATCCGTGAGCCAGGGTGCCATATCATCCGGATCGCGGCTGAACCCTTTGGGACCGAGCAGGTCGGCGAGGCGGGTGAGCAGGTCGGCAGAAGGCGGTTGAGTCATGCAGGACGTCTCGTTGGGGCGTTGGAGCGCGATAAGGGGGTCGACATCAATTCATTTGCTGTTCAATCATGGTCGTTAAAGGGTCGGCAGATGAATTGCCACCTTTGGGGGCCTTGCAGCGAACGGGAGTATCGGGTGAACGCCACGGCCTGGCACAGTGATGCGGAGCCCGTGCGTCCGTGGTGACGGCGCTGGCCTTGCTGGTCGCGGCGGCGGCACCCGCCTGCTGACCGGCGCAGCGCTAACCACGATCTGGTTGACGGGCCTGGCATGGTGGAACGCAGCGCGCGTGCCGCCCCTTCGTCCGCGCGAGGCGCAGGTGGTCTGGAAGGAGAAGAAGGGGCCGCGCTGCGTCGCGATGAAGAATATCGTGCGGATGGAGGCGGTGCAGCGCGACAGCATCGACCTGATCACCCGTCAGAAACAGTTGCTGCGCGCGCAATTGAACCGCGGATGCCGGGCGCTCGATTTCTATGCTGGCTTCTACATGAAGGGAAACAAGGACGGTCAGCTTTGCGAAGGCCGCGACGAAATCCATGCGCGGACCGGCGCAAAGTGCGAGGTAGACGAGTTTCGCTTGCTCGTACCGGTGGCGCGCGACGACGATTGAGCGGGGCGACGCGCGATTTTTCGGCCAGATCGGTCGGCTTTTCTTGACTTTTCACCGCCACTTCCCCTAGGGGCGCGGCAGCAACGGCTGGCGTGGGAAGCCGTGCTGCAACATTTTTTCCGGACATGATGACCTTATGAAATTTGCCGACATCGGCCTTTCCGACGAACTTTTGCGCGCTGTGACCGAAGCGGGCTATGACGAACCGACACCGATCCAGGCGGGCGCCATCCCTTCGGTTCTGATGATGCGCGACATTATCGGCATTGCGCAGACGGGTACCGGCAAGACCGCCTCCTTCGTGCTTCCGATGATCGACATTCTGGCGCATGGCCGCGCCCGCGCGCTGATGCCGCGCTCGCTGATCCTCGAACCGACGCGCGAGCTCGCGGCGCAGGTGGCCGAGAATTTCGAAAAATACGGCAAATATCACAAGCTTTCGATGGCGCTGCTCATCGGGGGCGTCCAGATGGGCGATCAGATCAAGGCGCTCGAAAAGGGCGTTGACGTACTGATCGCGACGCCGGGCCGCCTGATGGACCTGTTCGAGCGCGGCAAGATATTGCTCACCGGCTGCGACTTGCTCGTGATCGACGAGGCCGACCGGATGCTCGACATGGGCTTCATTCCCGATATCGAGAATATCTGCACCAAGCTGCCGGCGAATCGCCAGACCTTGCTCTTTTCGGCGACGATGCCGCCGCCGATCAAGAAGCTTGCCGATAAATTCCTGTCGAATCCAAAGACGATCGAAGTCGCGCGGCCCGCGAGCACCAACGTCAATATTACCGAGTTCCTGGTCAAGACCAGCGAGCGCGGCAAGCGCGAAACGCTGCGCGGGCTGCTCGAGGAAGAGGATATCGGCACCGCGATCATCTTCTGCAATCGCAAGACGACGGTGCGTGAGCTCGCCAAATCGCTTCAGCGCTACCGCTATCGCGCAGGCGAGATCCATGGTGACATGGATCAGTCGAGCCGCATTGCCGAACTCGATCGCTTCAAAAAGGGCGACATCAACATCCTCGTCGCGTCCGACGTCGCGGCCCGCGGTCTCGATGTGAAGGGCGTCAGCCACGTCTTCAACTTCGACGCGCCTTGGCATCCCGATGACTATGTCCACCGCATCGGACGTACCGGGCGGGCAGGGGCGAAGGGCCGCGCTTTCACGCTCAAAGGACGATGCGCCCCGCGCGGAATCCAAAAGCAGCGCATCCAGGCGCCCCGAACGCAAGACGCCCGATGCGCCGCGCCAGAAGCCGGTTCGCGACGACGAACCCGACGACGGCTGGAACGGCCCGATGCCGGGCTTCCTTTCGGTCGGTTTCGGTAGCTAAAACCGGGCCCGGATCGGCGGTGCGTTCGCGTCAGACGCGGACGAGCATCTTTCCGATATTCGCGCCGGAAAACAAACCAAGGAACGCGTCGGGCGCCGCTTCGACCCCGTCGCGCACGGTTTCACGCATCGTCACCGCACCGCTCGCGATCAGCCCTGCCATGTCGGCGTAGAATTCTTCCATGCAGTCGAAGAACTGGTCGGTATAGATAAAGCCCTCCATGCGGATACGCGCCGGGATCGTCCGGATCAGGTTGCGCATTTCCTGGGGCTTTCCGTCATTATAGACGTCGATCATGCCGCAGATGGCAAAGCGGGCGAAATCATTGGCGACCGCGAAGGCCGCGTCGAGATGATCTCCCCCGACATTGTCGAAATAGACGTCGACGCCGCTTTTGCCGACGCCGTCCAGCGCTTCGGTAAGCGCGGGGACAAGCGGGCCCGCCTTGTAATCCACAACGGCATCGGCTCCTAAATCCTTGACCCAGGCGCATTTTTCTGCGCCGCCGGCGGAGCCGATGACGGTCATCTCGCGCGCTTTGGCGATCTGGACCACCGCCGAGCCAACGGCGCCTGCGGCGGCGGACACGAAAACCGTGTCGCCGGGCTTTGCCGCTGCAATGCGGAGAAGGCCGATCCACGCGGTGCCCCCGGTCAGCCCCATATTGTGGAGAAAGGTCTGGGGCGGCATGCCAGCGGCGAGCAGATCGGCAGGCAGCTTGGTCGGCGTCATCTCCAGCCCGATGGTTCCGCCGTCGCGCCAGCCGCCCATGTGCAGGATGATGTCGCCCGGCGCAAAGCCGTCCATTGCACTTTCGATGACTTCGCCGATCGCCCCGCCAGTCATCGGCTGGTCTAGCTGGAAGGAGGCGGCATAGCTTTTGGCATCGTTCATCCGGCCACGCATATAGGGGTCGACCGACAGCCAGTGATTGCGCACGCGAAGCTGATCGGTTTCGAGCGGCAGATCGGGAAGCGCGCGCAGCGCGAAATCGTCGATCGTCGGCAATCCTTGCGGACGACGCACCAGATGCCATGCCTTCGCCATCGATCCTTCCCCCCAATTATCCGAAGATATTTCCCATCGTCAGAAAAGCCGTTGCCAGTGTCAACCAGTCCCGTTAAGAGCGCCCCGTCGCGGGGCCGTAGCTCAGATGGGAGAGCGCTGCAATCGCACTGCAGAGGTCAGGGGTTCGATTCCCCTCGGCTCCACCAGCGACATTCCTCGAATTTTTTGATCAGTGACCGTCATCATAGGCGTCGATGGCAGAAAACAGCATCGTGAGCTGCTCGCGTTCGTCGGCGTCGATGTCGGGACGCCATATCTCGAATAACAGCACCGTGCGGTCGCTGGTGCCGCGATTCCACGCTTCATGTTCAAAGCTGTCGTCGAAGATCATCAATTCACCTTCGCGCCATGCGCGCGTCTCGGCGCCGACGCGGATGCCGCAGCCATCGGGCACCACGAGTGGCAGATGGCAAATAAGCCGAGTGTTCAGCAACCCGTGGTGCGGCGCAATGTGGGTTCCGGGTTTGAGACGCGAAAACAACGCTATGGGTGCGCGTCCGGGAATCACCGGCTGGGGGGCGCGCGCTAGCGCCGCGAGCGTTTGAGGGCACAAGGGATCCATGCCGCTTGCGATCTCGCCACTTCGCCACAGCCAAGCCGCACCCCAGTCCGGCTTGTCCAGCAATGGATTATTGGGCGGAGGTCGATCGGGGTTGGCCGCGACATAGGGCGAAAAATGCTCGCCTGGATCGTTCAACAAGGCTTGCAGCTCGTCGCGGATGGCGGTGGTGGCGGTCTCCACTTCGGAAACCCAGTCAAATTCCGACCGATCAAAAAATGCCCGCTGCGCAAGGCCGGGAAAGTAGAACATATTAGGCTGCTGCTGATACAGCGGTTGTTCGCCCGATAATAGCCGCAGAGCCTCGGCTACACGCGGGGTCGCGGTGCGTTGGTCGAGTCCGGCTGCGCGAAGGCGGCTGAATAGGTGGTCGGCCAGAACATTGTCGACATCGGACAAATATTGCTCCGCTCTTTGCAACGAAGGGTGCAGCGCAGGATGGACATCGCGAGCCTGGGCCGCGGTTGCCAGCGCCAAGCGATAGAAGCTGCTGGCGGCACGTTCGTCGTGGAGCCGACGCTTGAGTTCCGCCATCGCGATCAACGCCGCGATGTTGGTCCGATCCGCTCGAATGAGCGCGTCGAGCGCCGCTGCTTCGGCGGCTGAATCGCCCCTGCCATGGGCTTCGCGTGCTTTGCGCAGCCATTCATCCTTGGTTGTCATGCCGCCCTCACAAAGCCGTCGAGCACCCGCTTTGCGCCCGCCTGCTCGAATTCGACCTCCAGCTTGTTGCCGTCGATGTCGATGATTTCGCCATAGCCGAATTTTTCGTGGAACACGCGCATACCGATGGCGAGGTCGGCGCGCGGCTTTGCCCCCACCGACGCAGCGGGCGCTCGCTCGGACGGCGCCGGCGCGCGGGTGACGGTCGATGACTGCGCGACCGCGCGCTGCCACGCCGGGCCGCGCGTCATGGTGCGGGCGGGCTGGCGCTCGGCAACATGCGCAAAAGGATCGCCCTGTGCCGACCAGTTGGCCCGCCAAAGGCTCTGGCCGCCGCCGAAGCTGTTCTCGCTTGCCACATGTTCGGGCGGGATTTCGCCGATAAAGCGGCTGGGGATGCTGCTCATCCACTGGCCGTAGATGCGCCGGTTCGCGGCATGATAGATGCTGGCGCGCTGACGGGCGCGGGTGATCGCGACATAGGCGAGCCGGCGCTCTTCCTCCAGACTCGCCGTCCCGCCTTCATCCATCGCGCGTTGCGACGGAAAGACCCCGTCCTCCCATCCGGCGAGGAAGACATGATCGAATTCGAGGCCCTTGGCCGCATGGATCGTCATAATCGTCACCGTTTCGGTCTGGTCGTCATTGTCGCGGTCCATCACCAGGCTGACATGCTCGAGGAAGGCTTCGAGCGAGTCATATTCTTCCATCGCGCGAACAAGTTCGGAGAGGTTTTCAAGCCGTCCCGCCGCCTCGGCGCTGCGATCGGCCTGCAGCATCGCGGTATAGCCCGATTCGTCGAGGATGAGCTGCGTCAGCTCGGGGTGCGACAGCTCGCCCGCCTTCGATTGCCAGCCGCGCATCATCGCAACGAAATTGGCGAGCTGGCGCCGCGCCTGCGGAGTCAGCTCGTCGGTTTCGGTGATCCGTGACGCCGCATGAAACAGCGGGGTCCGGTCGATCCGCGCGAACTGGTGGATCCGCGCCACCGCCTTGTCGCCCAATCCGCGCTTCGGGACATTGACAATCCGCTCGAACGCCAGATCGTCGGCTGGCGACTGGACGAGGCGCAAATAGGCGAGCGCATCGCGAATTTCGGCGCGCTCATAGAAGCGGAAGCCGCCGACGATGCGATAGGGCATGCCGATCGCGATGAAGCGATCCTCGAATTCGCGGGTCTGGAACTGTGCGCGGACGAGGATGGCGGCGCGGTCAAGTGAAACCCGCCGGCGTTGCAAATCTTCCAGTTCCTCGCCGACTCGGCGCGCTTCCTCGGGGCCGTCCCACACGCCGACGACGCGCACCTTGTCGCCCGCATCGAGTTCGGTCCACAGCGTCTTGCCGAGGCGGTCGCTGTTCTGCGCAATCAGCGCCGACGCGGCCGCCAATATCTGCGGGGTCGACCGGTAATTCTGCTCGAGCCGGATTACCGTCGCGCCGGGAAAGTCCTTTTCGAAGCGCAGGATGTTCGCGACCTCGGCGCCGCGCCACGAATAGATCGACTGGTCGTCGTCGCCGACGCAGCAGATATTCTTGCGCGCCTGCGCCAGCAGCCGCAGCCAGAGATACTGGCTGGCGTTGGTATCCTGATATTCATCGACGAGGATATATTTGAAGCGCTGCTGATACTGTTCGAGCACATCGCGGTGATTTTTCAGAATCACCAGCATGTGCAGCAGCAGGTCGCCGAAATCGCAGGCGTTGAGCGTCTTCAGCCGCGCCTGATACAGCGCATAGAAATGACCGCCCTTGCCGTCGGCATAGGCTTCCTTGTCACCCGCATCAAGGTCGGGCGGCGTCAGGCCGCGGTTCTTCCACTTGTCGATCAGCGCCGCGAGCTGGCGCGCCGGCCAGCGCTTTTCATCGAGCCCCTCGGTCTGGATGATCTGCTTGAGCACGCGAAGCTGGTCGTCGGTGTCGAGGATGGTGAAATTGCTTTGCAGGCCGACGAGTTCGGCGTGACGGCGCAGCATTTTCGCGCAGATGCTGTGAAAAGTGCCCAGCCAGGGCATGCCCTCGACCGCGTCGCCGATCATCCGCCCGATGCGTTCGCGCATCTCGCGCGCTGCCCTGTTGGTGAAGGTGACGGCCAGGATTTCCGACGGCCAGGCGCGCCGCGTCGCGATGATATGCGCCAGCCGCGCCGTCAGTGCGGCGGTCTTGCCCGTGCCGGCCCCGGCGAGCATCAGCACTGGCCCTTCGGTGGTGAGAACGGCCTGCCGCTGCGGGCCGTTCAGGCCCTGTAGATAGGGCGGGTCCGACGGTGAGGGCGGTGGCAATTCGGGGAGGGATGAGGGGGTGTCCATTATGCGCGAACGATTAGGGAACAGCGCCGCTGCTGTCCAGTGCGCGGCGCAGCGCTGCGTCGGGCCGCGCGCCCTCGTGTTCAAGCCGGTCTATCGTGGCCATCGCCATCGCCCGATATGCGGCGACAAGGTCAGGATCATGCGCGGCAAGCGCCGCAACATGATCGCGGATCGTCTGAACGTCGCCGCGCAGCAACGGTCCCGAAAGGGCGTCGAACCCGCGGTCGAGGCTGTTGTCCAGCGCCGCCTGCACCAGCGGCGCGAGTAGCGCGCGCGGCGCGTCGACTCCTGCGCGTTCAAGAGCCTGCGCGGCATCGGCAATCAGCGTCACGAGATGGTTCGACGCGTGGCAGAGCGCCGCGTGATAAAGCGCGCGGCGCTCTTCGGGAATTTCGACCGCAACACCGCCGAGCAGGCCGACGACCCGCCTGGCTTGCACGGCTGCGTCGACGCTTGAGCCGGTGATCGCAAAGCGCGCGCCCGCCATCCGCGCGACTTCGCCCGGCGGGTTGCCCGTGAAGGTCATCGCCGGATGGATGGCGGCCGTTGTCCATCCCGCATCGTGCAGCGGTGCCAGAAGCGCTGCCCCGCTGCGGCCGCTGACGTGGAAAACGAAAGGCGACGCTTCAGTCGTCGATGCTGCTATCGCCAATGCGGTCACGATGCCGGCAATGGCGTCATCGGCAACTGCGATCGCAATCGCATCGCAGGCTTCGGTGAGTGCCCCAAGCGTCGTGGTGGTGTCGATGCCATCGACCTGTGACCGCGCTTCGATAAGCCGCGCGGGCGAACGTCCCCATAGCAAGGGCGGTTCGTGCGATGCGGGCTTCAGTCCGAGCGCCAAGGCGCGCGCCACGCGGCCCGAGCCTACGATTCCGATCCGCCGAAATATGTCGATGTTCATGATGTCTGCGATACGGCAGATCATGGTCTGCCGCCACCCGGCGACGGGATCAGGGCCAATCGAAAGGGAGGAAAATGGTGGGCGTGGCAAGGATTGAACTTGCGACCCCTGCGATGTCAACACAGTGCTCTACCACTGAGCTACACGCCCACACGTTTTGGGGTGACGCGCCCCTTAAAGGCCTCGGCGCAGGCTGGCAAGCCCTTCGCGCGCAAAGTTGAAATTATTGTTGGTTGCTGCGATCGGCGCGGCCGAAAAGCATATCGACCTCGCGCACCAGATCCTTGAGGTGAAAGGGCTTGGACAGCAGCTTGGCTTGCGGGACATTCGGTCGAATGTGCCCGAATCGATATAGGGGACCGCTTCGGTGCCGCGGTCGACCGCGGTCACATGATAACCCGCGCCAGTCAGCGCCCGCGCCAGATATTCGCGCATCACATCATCATCTTCGGCGAGCAAGATGCGGATCATCGTAAAATTCTGCCCCTGTCTTCCGGCTGTGCCCGATCGTGTAATCGCGCGTACCGCACCCCTCGAATGAAACTGTGTCATAGCGGGAGAGATTTAACAAATTCCCGCGCCGCTGGATTCGTCGGCGCTTTTTTGCCACCCTCTCATATCGATGCCCCACCGCACCCTTCCGCCCGCCGCAATCGCGGTCCAACGTCCCGACGCGCCAGGCTCCGTCGTCGTGTCGATCCCGCATGCCGGGCGCCTCTATCCGCCTGAAATACTTGCAGCGGCGCGCGTGCCGATCGCCGATCTCGAGCGGCTGGAGGATCGCTGGTGCGATGCCATCGCGGCGGGTGCGGTCGAGGCCGGCGCGACGGTGGTGCAGGCGCTGTGGGCGCGCGCTGTCGCCGATTGCAATCGCGGCGAGGGGCAGATGGCGCCCGCCGAGGTCGCAGTGCCGCTTCGCGCACAATTTTCGGCGCCGGGCCGCAAGGAGCGTGCCGGGCTGGGCGTCGTGCCGACGCGGCTCGCCGACTGCGGTACATTGTGGAAACGTCCGATCGACCGGGCCGCGCTGCACTGGCGTCTCGAATCGCTGCATCGGCCCTATCATGCAGCAATTGCCGAAGAACTCGCCGCGGCGCGTGATCGCTTCGGCCACGCCATTCTGATCGACCTGCACAGCATGCCTTCGATTCCGCCCGGACAGCCAGGTCATGGGGCGCGCATCGTGATCGGCGATCGCTTCGGCACATCGGCGGGCGAGTGGCTATCCGACCTGCTTCTCGACAGTGCCGCACGGCTCGGCGTCGCCGTGACGCGCAACCAGCCCTATGCGGGCGGGCATATCGTGCGCACGCACGGGCGGCCGCTGGCGGGCATCCATGCGGTTCAGATCGAAATCGACCGGAGTCTTTATCTCCATCCCGACAAGAGCGTCGATGCGGCCCGTTCGGGCGCGCTTGCACGCTGGTTCGCCGGCCTGATCGATGCGGCGGGGCAGATGCGTCCCGATGGCGACATGCTGCCGCTGGCCGCCGAATAAAAAACCACCTCGTACCGGAGTACGAGGTGGCCAGGGTCCAGGGAGGACGCACCCACGTCCGCTAGGACGAGGCGCTCGCCGCGATGGAAAGGGGGGAAAACCATGGCGGCGTAGGATCAATTTAGGATGGGTCGCGACACGTTACAAGACGCGTCTGTGCAAAATCTGCAGCAATGCGAAACTGGTCGGGGAGAGAGGATTCGAACCTCCGGCCCCTGCCTCCCGAAGACAGTGCTCTACCAGGCTGAGCTACTCCCCGACCGATCTCTGGCGCCGGCGGACCGGCGCGAGGGCAGGGCGGTCCTCTAGACGCGCCTTTTCGGAACTTCAAGCGTCAATCGGCAGCTTTGGCGATATTCGCCGATTTAGAGCAATTGCGCGCGGCGAAAGCTGAAATGGCCATGATCGACGAAGATCAGATGATCAGTCAAATCGACGGCGATTCGGCGGAGAAAATCCATCGCCTCGCCGGTTGCTGTCAGATCGGCTTCGCTCGGGTAGGCGCAGCCCGACGGGTGATTATGCGCCATCAGCACGGTCGCGGCGCCCCGGCCGATCAGCCGGTGCCAGCAGGCAGGGGCGATCGTGCAGCGGCCGTCGATACCGCCTTCGCAGCATTCGATCCGCATCAGGCGCCCGAAACCGTCGAATCCGGCCAGGATCAACCGCTCGCGGTCAGCGGGGAACTCGGCGCGCAGCAGATCCCGGGCCACCGCGTCCTCCGCGTCGCGATCGACGAAGCCGCTCAGCGTCGGGCCGTCGAAAGGGCGGGCAGGAGGGAAAGCGAGCGCCATAGCCGAAATCTGCGCTGCAGGGCGGTCCGCGCCAAGCCGGGACTGGGCCGAAACGGTGCAAGGTCGGGCGGGGCGCTTGCGGGCCGCGCCGCTGCCGCCTAGCAAAGAGGCCGCAATGCCGGGAGCGAGTCTTGTCCGAAACCATCCATTATGAACTTCAATATCTCGACTTGATGCGTCGGATATGGACCGAAGGCGACGAACGCGTCGACCGCACCGGGGTCGGGACGCGCTCGCTGTTCGGCGAAACGATGCGCTTTTCGCTGCGCGACGATGCCATTCCCTTGCTCACAACCAAGCGCGTGTACTGGAAAACGGCGCTGCGCGAGCTGTTGTGGTTCCTGACCGGCGACACCAATATCCGACCGCTCGTTGCGCAGGGCGTCCGCATATGGACCGACTGGCCGCTCGAGAAATATCGCCGCGCGACGGGCGAGCAGATCGACGCCGAAGCGTTCGAGGCGCGGATCGTCGCCGATCCTGATTTCGCGGCGGCGTGGGGCGATCTGGGGCCGGTCTACGGTCATCAGTGGGTCAATTGGCCGCGCTATGAGCCGGCGGGCGAGGGGCTGTTCCGCCGCGCGGAACAGGGGCACAACCAGATCGCCGCGCTGATCGACTCGCTCCGCAACAACCCCGGATCGCGCCGGCATATCTTCACAGGCTGGAATGTCGCCGATCTCGACCGCATGGCGCTGCCGCCCTGTCACATGACCTATCAGTTTCATGTGCGGAGCGACGGCGGACTGTCGTGCCTTCTGTTCCAGCGGTCGTGCGACCTGGGCCTGGGTTTTGCCTTCAACATATTCGAAGCCGCGCTTCTGACGCGGATGGTTGCGGCGCAATGCGGCCTTCATGCCCATGAACTGGTGTGGACCGGCGGCGACGTCCATCTTTACCTCAATCACGCAGAGCTCGTGGAGCAGCAGCTTCGGCGCGTTCCATCGGGCGCACCGCGATTGCGCATCCTTCGGCAGGCTTCGAGCATTTTCGATTATGCGTTCGACGATTTCGCGGTCGAGAATTACGCCCCGCAGGCGCACATTTCCGCGCCCGTTGCGGTCTGAGAGGCCGACATTGCATTGCTATGCAGGAAGTAATAATATGTCGTCCAATTGAAATATAACGGCGCGGCGATTCGCGCCCTGAAGGGACGAAGATATGCCCGAAACGCATCGGCGCCCGGCGAGCAATCTGCCGCCGCTGTCGCTCCATATTCCCGAACCCCGCTATCGCCCCGGCGACACGCCCGACTTTGGCGATATCGATGTTCCGGCGGTCGAGGCGACCCCGCGTCCGGGCGAAGCGACCAAGCCCGATGCGATGCGCGACATGTGCTACGGCCTTGTCCGCGTGCTCGATTTCGACGGACAGGCGAAGGGCGCGTGGGATCCTAAGCTCAGCGCCGAACGGCTGCGGGCGATGCTGCGTTACATGATGCTCGTCCGCGCCTTCGACGACCGCATGTTCCGCGCCCAGCGCCAGGGCAAGACCAGCTTTTACATGAAATGCACCGGCGAGGAGGCGACCTCGGTCGCCTCGACGATGGCGATCGACCGCGCCGATATGTGCTTTCCCAGCTACCGCCAGCAAGGCATCTTGATCGCGCGCGATTATCCGCTGATCCAGATGATGAACCAGATCTATTCGAACCGCGGCGACCATCTGCTCGGGCGGCAATTGCCGATCATGTATTCGGCGCCCGAGCACGGGTTTTTCAGCGTTTCGGGCAATCTCGCGACGCAATATCCCCAAGCAGTCGGCTGGGCGATGGCATCGGCCTCGAAGGGCGACAGCCGCATCGCGACCGTGTGGTGCGGCGAAGGGTCGTCGGCCGAAGGCGATTTCCATTCGGCGCTGACCTTCGCGACCGTCTACAACGCGCCGGTCATCTTCAACGTCGTCAACAACCAGTGGGCGATTTCCAGCTTTTCGGGTTTTGCCGGGGGTGAGCGGACGACCTTTGCGGCGCGCGCCGTCGGCTATGGCATCGCCGGCCTGCGCGTCGACGGCAACGACCCGCTTGCCGTCTATGCCGCGACGCAATGGGCGGCCGACCGGGCACGGACGAATAACGGTCCGACGCTGATCGAACATTTCACCTATCGCGCCGAAGGGCACAGCACCTCGGACGACCCGAGCGCCTATCGCGCCGCGCAGGAAGCGAGCGCCTGGCCGTTCGGCGATCCAATCGCGCGCCTGAAGCAGCATCTGATCGCGCTCGGCGAATGGGACGATGCGCAGCATGATGCGCTGCGCGCCGAACTCGACGATCTGGTAAAGACGACGCAGAAGCAGTCGGAAAAGCTCGGGATTCTGGGTCACGGCATGCACCAGCCGTTCGAAACGATGTTTGAGGATGTCTTCGAGGAAATGCCCTGGCATCTCAAGGAGCAGTGCGATCAAATGCTGGCCGAACAGGAAAAGAAGTTCGGCCCCAATTGGAAGCCCGAATGATGGCCGGCGAAACCCAGACCAAGACGATGAACATGATCGAGGCGATCAACAGCGCCATGGACATCATGCTCGAACGCGACCCTAACACCGTCGTGATGGGTGAGGACGTTGGCTTTTTCGGCGGCGTCTTTCGCGCCACCGCGGGCCTGCAGAAAAAGCACGGCAAGACGCGTGTTTTCGATACCCCCATCAACGAATGCGGCATCATCGGCGTCGCCGTCGGCATGGGCGCTTATGGCCTGCGTCCGGTCCCCGAAATCCAGTTTGCCGACTATATCTACCCCGGGCTCGACCAACTCGTGAGCGAGGCGGCGCGGCTGCGCTATCGTTCGGCGAACGATTTTATCTGCCCGATGACGGTACGCACGCCGTTCGGTGGCGGCATTTTTGGCGGCCAGACGCACAGCCAGTCGCCCGAAAGCATCATGACGCATATCTGCGGCGTGAAGACGGTCATTCCGTCGAACCCCTATGATGCCAAGGGCCTGTTGATCGCAGCGATCGAGGATAACGACCCCGTCGTCTTCCTCGAACCCAAACGTATCTACAATGGCCCGTTCAGCGGCTATTACGACCGCCCGGTCGAGCCTTGGTCGAAGCATGATGCGAGCTCGGTTCCCGAGGATTATTATCGCATCGAACTCGGCAAGGCGGCGACGGTGCGCGCCGGTGAGGCGGTGACGGTGCTCGCTTATGGCACGATGGTCCACGTCGCCAAGACGGTGATCGAGGAGATGGGCGTCGACGCCGAAATCCTCGACCTGCGGACGCTGCTGCCGCTCGACATTGATGCAATCGAAACCTCGGTAAAGAAGACCGGGCGTTGCCTCATCATCCATGAAGCGACGCGCACCTCAGGCTTTGGCGCCGAACTGGCGGCGCTCGTTCAGGAACGCTGCTTCTATCATCTCGAGGCGCCGGTTGAGCGCGTGACGGGTTTCGACACGCCTTACCCCCACAGCCTCGAATGGGCTTATTTCCCCGGGCCGGTGCGCATCGCGACCGCGCTTGAAAAGATCATGAAGGATTGACCGCCATGGCTCGCTATTCATTTCGCCTGCCCGACATTGGCGAGGGCATCGCCGAGGCCGAGATCGTTGCCTGGCACGTCAAGATCGGCGAGCGCATCGAGGAGGACGCCCAGCTGGCCGACATGATGACCGACAAGGCGACGGTCGAAATGGAATCGCCCGTGTCGGGGGTCGTTGTCGAACTCGCCGGTGACGTCGGCGACATGGTTTCGATCGGCTCGACGCTGGCGGTGATCGAAACCGACGGCGAAGCCTCGGTCGAAGACATGATCGCCGAAGAGGAATTCGAAGAGGACATCGCGGCCGAAACGCCGGGTGTAGAAGAGGCTGCGGTGGCGGAAGCGCCGCCGTCCCTCCAAGCCGTTCGCCCGGAGCCTGTCGAAGCGCCGTCCTTGTCTTCCACCGTTGAAAAGAAGGACGGGGCTTCGACAAGCCCAGCCCGAACGGAACAGGGTAGAGCCATCCTCGCATCGCCGGCCGTTCGCGCCCGGGCGAAGGATTTGGGCATCGATCTGGGGCAGGTCCATTCCGATGGCGACCGCATTCGCCATGCCGATCTCGACGCATTTCTCCGCTATAGCGGCGGGCAGGGCTATCACGCCCCGGGCGCCAGCCGTGCGCGCGCCGACGAACCGGTCAAGGTCATCGGCATGCGCCGCAAGATCGCCGAGAATATGGCGGCGTCGAAGCGCGCGATCCCGCACTTCACCTATGTCGAGGAAATGGACGTCACCGCGCTCGAAGCGATGCGCGCCGACCTCAATGCCAATCGCGGCGGTCGGCCGAAGCTGACGATGCTGCCGTTCCTGATCGTCGCGATCTGCCGCACGATTCCCGAATTTCCCATGATCAACGCGCGTTACGACGACGAAGCGGGTGTTGTGACGCGGCATGGTGCCGTCCATCTCGGCATGGCGACGCAGACCGATGCCGGACTGATGGTCCCGGTGATCCGCGACGCGCAGGACAAGAATGTTTGGCAGCTCGCGAGCGAAATCAGCCGGTTGGCGGAGGCCGCGCGCACGGGCAAGGCGAAGGTCGAGGAACTGACGGGGGGCACGCTGACCGTCACCTCGCTCGGCCCGCTCGGCGGCATCGCGACGACCCCGGTGATCAACCGGCCCGAAGTCGCGATCATCGGCCCGAACAAGATCGTCGAACGCCCGGTTTTTGACGGCGACGACATCCGCCGCGCCAAGCTGATGAACCTGTCGATCAGTTGCGACCACCGCGTTGTCGACGGCTGGGACGCCGCAAGCTATGTGCAGGCGCTCAAGAAGCTGATCGAGACGCCGGTTCTGCTGTTCGCGGACTGAGTCTATGTCGTCATTGCGAGGAGCTTAGCTGCGATCACAATGACGGCTATCCAAGCTGCGTTACAATCCCAGCCCGGCAAAGCTCGTCTGGTCGAACTTCAGCTTGAAGGTCACATAGGCGCCCGAGCGGGCGAAGCGCGCGTCCTCGAAGTCGCGGTCGTGGAAGCCCGCGAAATTATAGCCGAAGGTGACATTCGCATTGGCCATCGGCGCGAGAGTCAGCGTCGGGCCGGCGGCCCAGGCGACGGTATCGCCGCCGGTGCCGACGCGGACGCTGCCCGAGGCGCCGACGTCGACATGCTCACCCAGATTGAAGCGGAAGTCGGCGCCGAACATGTTCGACCAGCCTTTGACGTCATCGGCGCCGAAGCGGTCGAAATTATAGCGCGTGCCCCAGAAGAAACCGAATTCGCCGCGTTCATACCATAGCCCATCGCCGTCGCGCCGATCGCCGCGATCACCGAGCGGCGACCAGTTGACCGACAGGCTGTTGATGACGCGGCGGCTGGTGGCATCGCCATCGATTGTCAGCGCGGCGCCGCCGATCGGCCCGGCCTGACCCGCGACTGCATCGCGCACCTTGTCCGAACGGACTTCGGTCTTGTTGAGCCAGGACAGCCGCGAATCGGCGGGACGATGCGCCCAGCTGAGTTCAAACTGGATCACTTCAGTCGACGGCGTGGTGCCGGCACCGCTGGCCTTCGCATAGGTGAAGAGCGCACCGAGCGCCCGGCCTTCGCCAAGCTGGCGCAGCCCGCCGAGTGTGAGGCCATAGCGATTGGCCAGCTCGCCATCGCGATATTCGGCGCGACCCGTGATCGTCCAGCGATCGGCGCGATAGGTGGCGCCGGTGCTGACCGCCACGAAATCCTCGGTCAGCGTCCCGTTGCCCGCAAGGAAACCACCCGACGCCGCAGGCTGACCCGCGTTCAACACATCGCCCGCGCGGATACCGCCCAAGGTGCGGTTTCCGTCGACCGACAGATCGACCGACCAACGCTCGCCGAGCCGCAGCGACTGCGACAGGCCATAGGCCGCAAAGCTGCGCGGGCCATATTCGCTGATATCCTGACGGCTCGCGGTCGCGAGCAGGCGCGCCCCGGCCCACGGCGCGAGGTCGAAGCCCAGCCGCGCGGTGCGGGCCTTCACGCTGCTGCCGTCGGCGATTTCGTAGCTACCGACCAGATTGACGTCGCGCGTGATCGCGAACCGCGCGCCGAGCCGCTGACGGGTCGGGAAATCGACGCTTGCATCCTGTCCGCCCAAGGCAAATTCGCTCTGCGCATCGAGTTCGAGGCGCTTGTCGAACAGCCGCTGCGTCGCACCGAGCTGGACGATGTCGGATTTGTTCGTGCTGCCGTCGCTGAGCCGGTCGTCGGCGTGGGTCAGTCCGGCGCGGAGCAGCGTGGTGCCATTGTCATATTCGACCAGCGCGCGCGCCGCCCGGCGGCGGGCATCGGTGTCGAGATAATCTTCCTGCCACGCGCTGCCCGTCACCGAAAGCTGGCGTCCAACGCGCAGCCGTCCGTCGAAGCCGAACTTGCGCGTGCCGTTTTCGCTGCTGCTGATCTGACCGGTGCCGAATCCGCTTTCCTGTTCGCGGACATAGGCCAGGAAGTCGGCGCTGCTGCTGTGATGCTCGGCCTCGATCAGCCACGCCTTCGCGGTTCCGGTGGGGCTGCTGTTGCTGCTGCCTGCCTTGCTGCTGGCGTCGCTGACCGCGATTTCGGCGCGAACCTCGGTATCGGTATCGGGCCGGAAGCGCGCATCGATGCCGCCGAGGTTGGTTTTGCGATCATTATCCTCGTCGTGGATCAGCGTCGCGCCGACGCGCAGCCGGTCGTCGTCGCTGCGATAGCTTACGCGGCCGCCGGCATTGAGCACGCGTTCGCCGACGCCATCGACTTCATATTCGGCGACGATGAACTGCGGATCTAGCGCCGAGGACCGGCTGAGTATAGGCTCGCGAAAGCGCAGCGTGCCAGCGGCGTAATCGATGTCATAGTCGATGTTGCGCGTCAGCGTCTTGCTGTCGACGATGCGTTCGCTGTGCAGCCGGTCGCGAGTTTCGATCGTGATGCGGTCGCTGTTCGGCAGAATGTCCCGCGCAGCGAGCTGATAGGGACCGGTCAGGCCATTGCCCTGAATCTCGTCGCGGCGGAAGCGATAGGGCGTATCGGCGGCGAAGGCTGTCGCGGCGAGGTTGCGCCCGCGATACTCCGCTTTGGCACCGTTGAGCGCGCGCTGATAGCGGGCGAGCTGCGGCTCCGAAATGCCCGTCTCGAAATCGCCGAACATCGCATAGAATTGCGGCCGTTCGAGGCGCAGATAGAGCTTGCGAACCGATGCGGCATCATAGCGCGTCTCGTTGCGGTCGGCGTAGATGGTGTAATAGGCGCGCGGATCGATCACGCCGCCAAAGCGCGCGTCGTCCTGTTCCTTGTCGCTGTCATAGGCCAGCGTCATCAGCCATTTGCCCTGGATGCGGCCCTTGGCATAGAGCGCGAGCCGGGCGTCGGCGTTGAGGTCGTCGAGCTTCTCCGCGACCGCTTCCATCCTGTCGTCCAGCGTATTGTAGCCGAGCGTTCCAGCCGCAAAGCCCACCACCGTCCACGGGCGATTGCCCGGATCGAGCCAGGTTTCGATCGTCTGCTGGCGCTCGACCTTGGTGTCGCGAAAACGGAAATCGATCGTCAGTGTTCCCGAAGCGGTCGTCGGTTCGAGCTCGATGAAGGCAAGACCGTCGTCGCCTTCGGTCTTCCAGACCGGCTGCGCGCGTTCGAGCCCGGCAAGCTGGCGCGCCTGCTGCGCTTCGGCCTCGACCGCCGGGTAATAGGGTGCGGGGACGCTGAAATCGCCCGTCAGTCCCGCGCGGATCGGCTTGCCGTCTCGATCGGTCAGACGCACCGCGATCACCGGGCGCGTGACACCGTCTGCCACAAGCACCGATTTGTCGCGCACCAGCGTCGCGCGCATCGGCGTGATCGAATAATGGACATTGCGCTGGATCGTCTGCACTGGCGCGCCGTTCGCATCCTCGACCTTTGCTTCGAGGCGATTCTCACCCTCGGCAATCTCGATCCCGCGCCAGACGCTGACGGCGACGCTCCCGTCGGCCGACTTGCTGACGCCCTCGAAATTGAGCGCATTGACCGGCTTGCCATTGATGCTGAGCGTCACGCGCTGCCCCGGCAGATGCTTGACAGCGGCGCGGATCGACTTGGCGCGCGGATTATGATCGGGTTCGGGAAATATCCAACCGATGCCCGGTGCCTGCCCGGCAAGCCAGTCGCGATTGGCGCCTGCGGCTTCGGGGTCGCTGAGGGTTTTGCGGGTTTCGGCAGGATTGGTTGCCTGGGCGGCGCGCGGCGCGCTTATCGCGGCGCGGAAATCGGCGCGCTTCAGCGACCCGCCGCGACCTTCGACGAAGCGCGAGATCGCACTGCCGGCATCGACGGTCGAGCGGGCGCAATCGACCGGCGCGCGATCGAGCGGCAGGGTCGAAGGATCGATCTGGACGACGTGCAGACCGGGGCGAACGCCTTCGAAATGATAGCGCCCATCCTCGTCGGTGACGGTGTAGCTGCCGTCCTGGAGCATCACGCGGACGCCGCCGATTCCGCGCGCCTTGCCCGGGTCGACGGCGCAGCCGCCGTCGGTGATACGGCCGATGATCGTCATACGGTCGCCAAGCTGGTCGCGTTTGATCGCGATCGTCGCTTCGGCGACATTGCTGGGTGCCGTCGATGCGAACCGTATCGGCGCGAAGGCGCATCCCGGCCGGCAATTGATCGCCGACCGTCACCGCACCGGTCGTCCGCCGCGCATCGCGGTTCGACACCGTAATGCGATACTGGACGACATCGCCAGGCACCGCGACCTGCGTCGAAGTCGTCTTGGCGATCACCAATGGCTGGCCGGGCTGATCGACGGGAATATCGACCCGCACCGGGGCAGGGCTGGAAAGCGTGAAGGCGCGGCTGTAGCTCGCGTCGGTGATCGTGAAGGGCTGACCGTCGTCGGGACGGCGCAAGCCCGCAAGATCCGTGGGGCTGGAAGCCGACGGCGCGGTGTAAGGCGCGGGCGGTTCGACGAGCAGTCGATAGGTGCCGGGCGCTACGAACGGAAAGCGATAGTCGCCCGCGGGGAAGGTATAGACCGTGCCACCGCTGTCGGTGACGTTCTGCCCGGTGACGACCGTGGACGGGTAGGAGGAGGTTCCGTCGTCGCCGAACACCTGCGCCGGCTGGCCGGTTGCTGCGTCGATCAGCGTGACGCGGCTGCCCGCGACGGGCGAACCATCGCCGCTGTCGAAGACGATGCCGAAGGGATCGACCAGAAAGTCGATCGTCGCGATGGCGACGAGGCTCGCATTGGCGCGATCGGTGACGCGGACCTGAATTGGCGCGCCCGGCGTGATCGACAGGCGGCAATCGCCGGCAACCACGGCGGGCGGAACGCCGATCGTGTTGATGATACCGACAAATTCGCCGCTGTTTGGTGCGGTTTCGGTCAGCGTGATCTGTTCATGATCGCCATTCTGCAAGTCGATGCTGACGGGCAGCAGGTCGCGCTGCGCCGGATCGGTATTTGCGGAGGCGAGGGTGACGCCGACAACAAGCATTTCGCCCGCGCGGAAGCTGGCGGTGCTCTGCAGCGACGCCGGGTTGGTCGGAAGGCCGGCATAGGGTCCGGCAAGCTGGATGAGTTGGCCCGCGCTTGCGGCGCTCAGGCCCTGGGCGGCGATGATCGACCCGCCGCAGGGGGTCGGAACGACCGGCACCGATTTGTTGCCCCCGCTGTCGACCAGGCGGTAGGTGCTGATGACCGGCTGCTCAGGCGGCCTTGCAACCACCGTCACATCGACGCGATTGGAGAGCGTTTGCGCCGCGCCGCCGCTGCCCGTCCACTGCGCCGACGCGGTATTCGAAATCACCTGCGCATGCGCCGCGGGTGCCGCAGGCAGCAGGGCTGCCGCGACCAGGGCGGTCACATAGGAGAGGGTTTTCGAGCCGAAGGTCATTGCCGGTCCTGAAGGGGACGGTGCCGCGCCGTGCGCGCCGCCGCCCCCTTCGCTGGTCCTGTCAGTTGACGGTCGCGCGGAACAACAGGGTGCGCGTGTCGCCCGCGGCCACCGTCGCAACGGTGCCCGACACGACCGGCGCGGCATAGTTGGTCCCTGCCGCGACGCCGTCGGTGTTGCAGGTGCCTGCCGTAACCGTGCCGTTGACCCGCGCCGAACCGGCGACATAGGTCAACTGCGTCGGGACGCTGTCGTTGATTGCGACCGACGTGGCGCTGGCACCGCCCGCGGCGTTGGCGACGAGGATGCAATATTCCACCGTCGCGCCCGGGATCAGCTTCGGATTCGTCGTTCCGTTGAACGGATCGTCGACCACGCGGCTGGTCTTGGTTACAGTGAGTGTCGCGGTCTTGACCGTATAATCGTCGGCGGCGCTATGCGACGCGTCGCGATTGGCGTCATTCACCCCGGCGACGTCCGCAAAGACAGTGTCCTTGGCGGCCGTATTGGCCCCGGCAGTCTGCGTAATCGCGGCGCCCTGCGTGCCCGAAGCCCCACCTTCACGTGCCGTCGCGCGCAGCTGGACGCCCGCAACAGCACCGGTGGAAAGACCGGCCGGGACGTCGGCGACGACGAACAGCCGGATCGGCGTATCGGTTGCAAGCTCGTCGATATAGGTGACGAGCGTATCGGCCGCATCGAAGCTGCCGACCGTACCCGACGACGTATTGTCGCGGTAGATGCGGACGTTGCTCACATCGAAGCTGTCGGTGCCGCCATGCGCAGCCGTCCCGCCAGCGATCTGGCTGGCCGTCAGTGCGAAATCGAGCACTTCGTTCGACGTATTCGTCAACTGGAACGTCGTGACGGCATTGCTTTGCCCCGGCACGACCTCGGTCGTGACGCTACCCACTTCTTCGACAAGCAGATTGATCTTGCGGTCGACGACGAAGCTGTTCGACGCGGTCTGCTGGCCCTGTGCGACGCCGCCGACCTGATAGTCGACGGTGACGTTATTCGTAATGGTGGTGCCCGCGGTCGTGCCGGCCGCATAGGCCGGGCTGGCAGCGATCAACGCGACCGCTGTCATTCCGATGGCGCCCACATAAGTCAGCTTGCTGGTCATAGCTGAACTCCAGGCTTGTTCGGTCCCCTATTGCCCCACCGCCGGTGACCTTTAAGCGGTTATGATCAGAGGGTTATTTTACGACCCCCCTGAAGATGAGCTTGCCGGTCGCTCCCGCCGGGATCGGCTTCTGGAACGCCCAGCGAACGTGCGTGACGTCGGCGGGCTGCGCCGGGCGGCGCGTTCCATCGGCCATCGGCACGGTCAGATCGGCGAGCTGTCCCCACATCTTGCCGCCATCGACCGAGACGAGCGGCGGCGTATCGCCGGCGCCCGCAAAACGGACCGCTGAGGGCATCGGATTGGTGATGACGAACTTGTCGGCAGGCTGCGCGCCCGCGTTGCGATAGTTGAGCACGAAGACCAGCCGGTCGCCAGGAACGACGACCTTTGGTTCCTCGAGCAGGACGCGCTGCTTGCCGGCCGCGTCGGTCGTCACCCGCTCGACGAAGACATTATTGTCGAGCGCGACCTGGTTAGCGGCGAACGCCTGTGCCGGTGCGAGGGCGGCGATCAGAAGGAAAAGAGCCTTGCGCATGCGAATCTCCATCAGTCGATCTTGGTTTTGAAGGTAACGGTGTGGGTCTGGCCGCCCGCGACGGTGCCGAGCTGCACGCGGATCCGCGTGCCGTTGTAGTCGCCGGCATCGGCGTCGCTCGCATCGCTCAGCGGCGCACCGCCAAGAGTGATCGAGCCGGTGACATAGGATGTGTCGGCCGGAATATTGTCGGTGATCGCGAGACCGCTGACCGACCCCGTACCCGCGACCGTCGCGGTGATCGTGTAGGTGATCGTCGCGCCCGGAACGGGCTCGCTGCCGCCGAACGGATCGGCGACGACCGCCGATTTGACGAGCGTGACGGTGGCCGCCGACACCTTGTAGGCGCCATTGTCCTGCCCGTCGGCGCCGGTTGAACCGACGACCGCATCGCCGCCGCCCTGGCCCTGGCCCGCGAAGGTGGTGCCCGGGGCGCCGGTGCCGGTCTTGGCCGCCGCGACCAGCGTCACGATGCCGCGATCATTGTCGGCGACCGTCCCCGGCGTCGTCGCAACGACAAAAATGCGCGCGCTCTGGTCGGGGTTGAGCACCGGATCGTTCGACCCGGCGGTATAGAGCGTATCGGTGGCGGGATCGAAGATGCCGTCGCCATTGTCGATATAGATGCCGGTGATGGTCGGGTCGTAATTGTCGCCGCCCACATTGGCGATCGTGCTGAGCCCGAAGGCTTCCTGGCCGTTGCCGGTGTTGGTCACGGTGAAGGTAAGCACCTGATTGGTGCCGCCAGGCGTCGTTGCGACATCCGACGGGTTGTTGGAGGCGACCGTCACGTCGAGCAGCTCGTCGACGCGCAGGTTAACGGTGTTCGAATCGATCGTCTGCGTTCCCGCTCCGTTGTCGAAGCTGGCGCTGGCGGTGTTGCTGATGGTGGATCCGGCCACCGTGCCCGCGGCATGCGCCTGCATCGGCAGGGCGAGCGCACAAAGCAACAGGGTGGAAGAAGAGGGTCGAAGAAGCTGATGCTTCGCGCCCCCCACAGGCGCTTTCATCATCGAATTGGCTCCATAATTGCTGGTCCTTGGGAGCCGTCCTCGCGGAAAAAGGGTAATTTCTGGTTAAAATGGTGAAAATACTCGGCCTTTTGTCCTAAATGGGGACAGGGCAATAATGGCGCACCATTGGGCCAATCCATTCGGGCGCCACTGGCGCCGACGCCAAAGTGCGCCTAAGAGGATCGGGTTCAACGGGAGCGATCGACGCAATGGAGGACAGCGAGCACCCGAAGGTGCCACCCCTGCTCAAAGACGCAGCGCAACGCGTTGAGATCGATGATTTTCGTCGGGACCGGTTGCTCGCGGCGCTGACGCTTATCATTGGTGCGGCCTTCTGCCTGGGGCTGCCCTTCGCGCTGCAGGCCGGCGCCGAATTCTTCCTGCCGCTTACCGCGGCGATCGTCGTTTCCATTGCCCTCGTTCCGCTGCTCGAATGGCTCGAGCGGCGCCGCGTTCCGTCGGCGCTGGCGGCCTTTTTGGCGCTCTCGAGCTTTCTGATGCTGGTCAACGCGGCGCTGGCGATCATCGTCGTTCCCGCGACGGGCTGGTTCGCGCGCATCCCCGAATCGATCCCGCGCATCCAGAGCAATCTCGCGCCGGTGATCGATTTCTATTCGACCTTGCAGAAATTCGTCGACCGCACGTTGACCTCGGTCGCGAGCGGGTCCGAAGCGACCGCGCAGGCTATGGCCGCCACCGCGCCAACCTCGGTCGTCGACTATTTCATCTCGGCCGCGCCCGCCGCGGCGGTGCAGCTTCTCTTCGCGGTACTCGTGATCTTCTTCTTCCTCGCCGGATGGACGCGGCTGCGGCGCAGCACGATCCGGCGGCGCGGCAGCTTCGACGGCGCGATGCAGACCGCGCGCGTGATCCAGAATGTCGTCGATGCGACTGCCGACTATCTCGCGACGATCACGATGATCAACGCGCTGCTGGGACTGATCGTCTCGCTGTTGCTGTGGGCGCTTGGCATGCCGTCGCCCTTCATGTGGGGCGGCATCGTCTCGCTGTGCAATTTCGTGCCCTATCTCGGGCCGATCGTCGCCGCGATGCTCCTGGGTCTCGGCGGGCTGATGACCTTCGATGCGGTGGGGGTGGCACTGTTGCCCGCCGTCATCTTCATCGGGGTGCATCTGGTCGAGGCCAATCTGATCACGCCGCTCGTGCTGGGGCGGCGGCTGACGGTCAATCCGCTGCTGATTCTCGTCTCGCTCAGCTTCTGGGGATGGGTGTGGGGGACGCCGGGCGCGCTGCTCGCGGTGCCGCTGCTCCTGATCGTGCAGACCGTCCTGGCCTCGACCGGCACCCCCGATCTTGCCGGTTTCCTTTTCGAACATGGGACGCTCACCGCGACCGAAGAGATGCGCGAGCGATTAAATCGAAAAGAGTTTGATCGGGACGGTTGACAGGTCGGGACGAGGGCAATATTGGCGCGGCTCCCAAGCGCAAGCGGGTGTAGCTCAGTTGGTTAGAGCGCCGGCCTGTCACGCCGGAGGTCGCGGGTTCGAGCCCCGTCACTCGCGCCACTTGCCCTGAATTTCGGCAGGTGGCGCCTCCTTCAATCCTTGGCTTGGGTCGCTTCCGTCTTTCGCGAATATATCGGATATTCGATCGCACCGGCCTTCTGCCGGGCAAGCTCCACCGGCGCCATATCGAACCCGTCGGGGATGGCGAACTGCTCCGGCGCATCGCAGACTTGCGCAATGCCGAAACGCCGCTGCATGACGTCCTGAAATTCGGTGAGATTGCCGATCGGGGCATCGCAGCGTAGCCGGCCTCGCTGATAATCGGCCGCTGCGCCTGCGATGGCGAGCAGCGTGATTGCACCGTCCGTATCGCCGGTCTTGTCGCGTAGCCACGCGAGTTCGGGCATCAGCAACCAACGCAGCGGATAGGCGGACGTCTCGCTTGCCAGGGGCTCGAGCAAGCGCCGCGCCCCGGCATAATCGCGTCCGGCCACGGCAGCATAAGCGCGGGTGATCACCGCATCGGTCGCGGCGTCGCCAGTCCGCTCGGCGCGCCGGAAATATTCGGCGACAAGGACATAGCGGACGCAATCGGCGCACGCTGTCCTGTCCCAGTCAGGCATGGCAACATCGGCCTGCGGATAAAAGAGAATGTCGGCGATCTTCGCGCTCGGCAGTTCGCGACGGCAGTCGGTCGAAATCAGCCAGCTTCGCGCATCGCGCGTCACCTCGATCGTCGACCCGGCATAGTCATAGGGGCAGGGCGGAACCTCGCTTTTGCTGCGGTGCGCCGTCAGCCCCATCTGTTCGAGTTGCAGACAGGGATCGGCAAGCAGGCGATCGAGTTCCGCCGCCGCCGCCGGAAGCAGGCGGCCGCGCTGGACGCGGCGGCTCTTGTCGGGGGCGGGCTTGACCTGCTCGATCATGAAACCATAGGCCGCATCGGGCTCTTCGAACAATTCGGGCGGCGGCGGGGGCGGTGGCACGGGCGGCAGCGTCCCATGATCGACGCGCAAGACTTGCCATGCCCCGGCCGCGTCGCGCCACAGGGTGCTGACGGTCGAAAAGCGGATATCCTGCGTGATGCTTGAACCGATCACGCCGCGCAGCATGATCGTTGCGCCGCTGCTACCCGGTTGCGTATCGGGATCGGGCGCCCCGGCCCATTCTTCGAACCTTGCCCGATAGTCCGGCGTGGCCAGGCCGTCGGGCGTCAGGGCGGCAAGATCATAGCCTTTGGCAGCGGCGGGGCACGCCTTGACGAGCGCCTTCACCTGCTTGCGCAGGCCGTCATCACGCGCCGCCGCCGGGGTGCTCACCAAAATCAGCGACAGGAGAGCCGCCGTTCCCATAAATACCCGCATCGCGCCTGCCTCCCCAATGGTGCGCGCAGGCTATCGAATAATCGGGCGGTGCCAATCCCTATTGTGGGGCGCGCCAGCGCCCGGTTTCCATCCAGCACAGCAGTGGCCGCAGCGGCAGCACCCATACCCAGGCGATCCCCGCGACGAGATAGAAAATCGCCTGGACCAGCACCGGCCAGCCGCCGACCCACGGCGGTCGGCTTGCGCCAGCTCGGCTGCGGATCGGCGGGGGGCTCGCTCACAATCGGTCTCCGGTAATGATATATTCCTGCTCGGTGAGGACCGCATCGAGCAAAATGTCGGTTTGTTCAATGGGAACAGTGTCAACTTCCTGCACCGACCAGCCGATCCCGATGCGCGGAACCGCCGGATTTTCGGCAAAGAACCGGTCATAATGCCCGCCTCCCTGGCCGAGACGGCCGCCGTGGCGGTCGAAACCGACGAGCGGGCAGAGGATGATGTCGGGATGCGCGATTTCGGCACTTTCGGGCGGCTGGGGCGATCCCCACGGCCCTTTTCGAAGCGCATCGCCATCGTCCGATATCCGAAAGGTCATGGCGGCCGTGCGGTCTGCGTGATGCGGCAGCGCGATGCGCCGGCCATCCAGCAGCAGCAGCGGGCGGATATCGGGTTCGTCGCCCCACGGTGCATAGGCGCCGACGACAGGGCTGGCATCGAGCAGCTTGCGGAGCGTGTCGGGAACGGCGCGAAAGGCAGCGAGCCGCCCCATCGGGTCGAGATTGGCGACGAAATGGCGGCGGCGAAAACGCAATCGTTCGCGCAGCGCCTGTTTCTGCGAAGCGAGGTCGGGCGTCATGCGGGCCGGGCCTCCTTCAAAGCCTGTCGGGTTGGCGGGACCACCATGGGTCGGTTTCCGGAAGATCCTCTGACGCCAGTAACGTCAGGTGGGGGCCATGTACGTCGGACCAGGGTCCGGGCAGGGACAGCTCCCTTGGATGATGTATCGCCTCAGGGATTTTCAGTCGTTGCCATGGCCGTAAGCGGGCGGCGGCGCGGCCTTAAGTGCCTCGATTTCCCTGCGGGCCGCAGCGAGTTCGTCGCGCGCCTGCGTTTCGCGGCTTTCCGCTAGCGCAACCGCGGCGCGCAGCGAATCGGATTGGGGCTCGGACCTGTCGACCTTGGCCTTTGCTTCCTGCGCCTCGTCGGCGAGCATGAGCGCCGCGAAGAGAAGCTGGCGTACCTCGGTGCTGCCGGGGATGGCGCGGACCTTTTCGTCGATCAGCCCGGCGAGCTTCTGAAGCTGCGGCTCCTCGCCGTCGGCGCAGGTCAGGTCATAGGTGCGCCCGGCTATGTTCAGTCGGACATCAGCCACGATTCGCCTCCGCAATCAGTCGGTCCAGTTCGCCGATAACAGCGTTAACTTCGGCCTTCAGGGCCGATTGATCGCTTGTCGGTTGATCGGATGCGCCGCGTTCTGCGCGCTCGGCCAGGCTCTTTTCGATGCGGCTCAGCGCGCGCTCGATGCGGCCGATGGCGAGGCTGGATTCGTCGAGATCGAGTTCCATGCCACAGGGGTAGCAGCGCCGGGGGAGGGGTGCAATCGCCTGTCGGCGCCGAAATGCGCGCGAATTCTTGCCGCGGGCGGTTGACTCTCGGCGGCGCCGCCGCAAAGGGCAGTCGCGCACGCCAGCCCAGACATAAGCGGGGAAAAGATGACACTGCCCGAACGCCAGCTCGCCAACGCGATCCGCGCGCTTGCGATGGACGCCGTACAGGCCGCGAACAGCGGTCACCCCGGGATGCCGATGGGCATGGCCGACGTCGCGACCGTCCTCTATTCGGATTATCTGAAATTCGATCCGACCGATCCGAAATGGGCCGATCGCGACCGATTCGTCCTGTCGGCGGGCCATGGCTCGATGCTCGCTTATGCGACGCTCCATCTCGCGGGCTATGCGCATCCGACGATGGAGGAAATCCGCAATTTTCGCCAGCTGAACAGTCCTTGCGCCGGGCATCCCGAAAATTTCGAGCTTGCCGGCGTTGAAACGACGACGGGGCCGCTGGGGCAGGGGCTTGCGACTGCGGTCGGCATGGCGATCGCCGAGCGCCATCTCAATGCCATTTACGGCGACGACCTCGTCGACCATCGCACCTGGGTCATCGCCGGCGACGGCTGCCTGATGGAAGGCATCAATCACGAAGCGATCGGCTTGGCCGGCCATCTGGGCCTTGGCCGCCTGATCGTGCTGTGGGACGACAACAAGATCACGATCGACGGGTCGACCGACCTTTCGACCAGCGAGGACGTGAAAGCGCGTTATGCGGCGACCGGTTGGCATGTCGACAGCTGCGACGGCCATGATGCTGCCGATATTCGCCGCGCGATCGACGCGGCGCTGGCGGACGGTCGCCCGTCGCTGATCGCGTGCAAGACGCTGATCGGCTTCGGCGCGCCGAACAAGCAGGGCACGTCGGCAACGCATGGTTCGCCGCTCGGCGCAGACGAGGTGGCGGCGGCGCGCGCCAATATGGGCTGGACCGCCGAACCGTTCGTCATTCCCGCCGACATTGCCGACGCATGGCGCGGCTTTGGACAGCGCGGCCAGGCGCTTCATGCTGCGTGGAACGATCGCCTTGTAAGCAGCGATAAGAAAAATGATTTTGAGGATCGCCTGAGCGGCAAGGTGGCGCCGGGCGAGGCGTTCAAGGCCTATCTCGACGGGCTGGTTGCCGAACCGCCGAAGGTCGCGACGCGCAAGGCGTCGGAAAATGCGCTGACCGCGCTGACCGCCGACATCGCCTCGCTTGTCGGTGGCAGCGCCGACCTCACCGGCTCGAACAATACCAAGACATCGTCGACCAAGCCGCTGAACAGGAACGATTATTCGGGTCGCTACATCTATTATGGCATCCGCGAATTCGGCATGTCGGCGGCGATGAACGGGATGGCGCTGCACGGCGGCGTGATCCCCTATGGTGGCACTTTCCTGGTCTTTTCGGACTATTGCCGCGGCGCGATCCGGCTGTCGGCGCTCCAGCGTCAGCGCGTCGTTTACGTGATGACGCACGACAGCATCGGGCTGGGCGAGGATGGACCGACGCACCAGCCGATCGAACATCTGCAGTCGCTGCGCGCCATGCCCAATCTGCTGGTGATGCGCCCCGCCGACGCGGTCGAAACCGCCGAATGCTGGGCGATCGCGCTGGCGCAGGACAGCCGTCCGACGCTCCTCGCACTCACGCGCCAGAATCTGCTGCCGCTGCGTCATGACGTCACGGAAAATCTCTGTCTGAAAGGCGGTTACCGTCTTCGCAGCGCCGCCGCGGCGCGCAAGGTTGTGCTGGTCGCGACCGGCTCCGAAGTGTCGCTGGCGCTCGACGTCGCCGAAAAGCTCGAAGCGGCGGGGCAGGGCGCCGATGTCGTTTCGATGGTGTCGACCGAATTGTTCGACGAACAGGATGCGGCCTATCAGGCCGATCTGCTGCCCGACGATGCCCTGATCGTCTCGATCGAGGCCGGGACGACCTTCGGCTGGGAACGCTACACCGGCCGCCATGGCCTGCGCTTCGGCATCGACAGCTTTGGCGCGTCGGCGCCGATCGACGATCTCTACCGGCATTTCGGCCTGACGGTCGACGCCATCACCCCCAAGATTCTGGCACGGCTCGGCGCATAAGACCGGCCGCCACCTTCCGCAGAAAGGACTAACCGACATGGCAGTGAAAGTCGCAATCAACGGTTTCGGACGTATCGGTCGCAATGTGGCGCGCGCCATTCTCGAGCGGACCGACCATGACCTTGAACTGGTGTCGATCAACGACCTGGGCGATGCCAAGGCGAATGCGCGCCTGCTTCGCCATGACTCGGTTCATGGCGCCTTCAACGGCACCGTCGAAGTCGATGGCAACGACCTGATCATCAACGGCAAGCGCATCCAGGTCACCGCCGAGCGCGATCCCGCCGCTCTGCCGCACGCCGCCAACGGCGTGGACATCGTGATGGAATGCACCGGCTTCTTCACCAACAAGGCCGGCGGCCAGAAGCATCTCGACGCCGGCGCGAAGCGCGTACTCATTTCGGCGCCCGCCAAGGAAGTCGACCTGACCGTCGTTTACGGCGTCAATGACAGCCAGATCACCGCCGATCACCGGATCATCTCGAACGCGTCCTGCACCACCAACTGCCTCGCGCCCTTTGCCAAGGTGCTGCACGAAGCGATCGGTATCGAACGCGGCCTGATGACGACGATCCATGCCTATACCAACGACCAGAAAATCCTCGATCAGATCCACGACGATCCGCGCCGCGCCCGCGCCGCCGCAATGTCGATGATCCCGACCTCGACCGGTGCGGCGGTCGCCGTCGGCCTCGTCCTGCCCGAGTTGAAGGGCAAGCTCGACGGGTCATCGATCCGCGTTCCGACGCCGAATGTGTCGGTGGTCGACCTCACTTTCACCCCGTCGCGCGAAACGACCAAGGAAGAAGTGAACGCGGTGCTCAAGGCCGCGGCCGAAGGCGCGCTGAAGGGCGTCCTTGGTTATACCGAGGAACCGCTGGTTTCGATCGACTTCAACCATAACGCCGCCAGCTCGACCATCGACAGCCTTGAAACCGCGGTTATCGACGGCAAGCTGGTGCGGGTGCTGAGCTGGTACGACAATGAATGGGGCTTCTCCAACCGCATGATCGACACGGCGGGCGTGATCGCGAAGTTCCTTTAACAATATCCTTGTGCCCCCGCGAAGGCGGGGGCCCATCTCCGACCGCATCGGAATGAAACCGGCGGTGATCAGGGGATAAGAGCGCAGGAGATGGACCCCCGCCTTCGCGGGGGAACACTCCGGGATCGGAGTGAAAGATGGCAGATTTCAAGACGCTCGACGACATCGGTGACGTCACCGGCAAGAAGGTGCTGGTGCGCGTCGATCTCAACGTGCCGATGTCCGATGGCGCCGTGGCCGATGACACGCGAATTCGCGCAGCGATGCCGACGATCCGCGAACTGTCGGACAAGGGTGCCATCGTTCTGCTGCTCGCCCATTTCGGCCGTCCGAAAGGGGCGAAGAACCCGACCCAGTCGCTCAGCCTCGTCATCGACGGCGTCGCCGACGTCCTCGGCCATTCGGTGATGTTCATTCCCGATTGCATCGGCGAAGGCGCCAAGGCGGGCGTTGCGGTCCTCGCGTCCGGCGACGTCGCCGTGCTCGAAAATACGCGCTTTCATGCGGGTGAGGGAAAGAACGACCCCGCGTTCGCCGATGCGCTTGCCGAAATCGGCGACATCTATGTCAACGATGCCTTTTCGGCGGCGCACCGCGCGCATGGCTCGACCGAGGGCATTGCCCATCGGCTGCCCGCCTATGCCGGCCGCGCGATGGAGGCCGAACTCAAGGCGCTCGACGCCGCGCTCGGCAATCCCGCGCATCCGGTTGCGGCGGTTGTCGGCGGCGCGAAAGTGTCGAGCAAGATCGACGTGCTGCGCAACCTTGTCGGCAAGGTCGATCATCTGATCATCGGCGGCGGGATGGCGAACACTTTCCTCGCGGCGCGCGGCGTCGATGTCGGCAAGTCGCTGTGCGAGCACGACCTCGTCGATACCGCCAACGCGATTTTCGACGCGGCGGACTCCGCAGGCTGCACCATCCATCTGCCCTATGACGTGGTCGTCGCGAAAGAATTTGCCGCGAACCCGCCGACGCGCACCGTGAACATCCACGAAGTCGCGGCGGACGAAATGATCCTCGATGTCGGACCCGCGGCGGTCGAGGCGCTCGGCGATGTGCTGAAAAGCTGCCGAACGCTGGTGTGGAACGGTCCGCTCGGCCGGCGATACCGTCGCCGCGCTCAACCATGCCGGGGTCGCAGGCGATTTCACCTTCGTATCGACCGCGGGCGGCGCCTTCCTCGAATGGATGGAAGGAAAACCGCTTCCCGGTGTCGATGCGTTGCGGAATTGATGGGGGCTAAGGGGGATAGCGACATGAAGATCAGGATTTTTGTCGCGCTGGCTCTTACCGCGATCAGCGTGCCGGTCATGGCGGCCGAGGAGTTCCCCGGCGCCATCATCGCGGATTTCTATATGTCGGAATTCTCGATCCCCAAGGGATGGGAACTGTCGTACAAGGGCCTCGACAATGGCGAGCAGGTCTTCGTTATGGACCGCGATCTCGACACCTATCCGCAGACCGCCTTTCTGCAGCCGATCGAGCAGATGCGCCGGCTGATGTGCGGCGATGACGAATTGAAGCAGATGGTGAACGGCGGCATCGTCGTGCGCGTCGACAGCCGCGACAAGCGCGGCGGCAAGACCAGTCTGACCAAGGGGCCGACGCTGACGCGTTGCTGATCGGCCGTTTTTCCATCGCATTGCGTCCCAGGCAACGGGCCGCTATGTGCGCCGCACCATACGTATGCAAACCCACGGAGACGTTATGACGACCGCCAATGCCGAGATGCTGGAAAAGATCAAATCGGGCCAGGGCTTCATCGCCGCGCTCGACCAGAGTGGCGGTTCGACGCCCAAGGCGCTCAAGGGCTATGGCATCGAAGAAGGTGAATATTCGGGCGACGAGGAAATGTTCGCGCTGATCCATGCAATGCGCAGCCGGATCGTGACCGCACCCTGCTTCAACGGCGATAAGGTGATCGGCGCGATCCTGTTCGAACGCACCATGGACGGCGAAGCCGATGGCAAGCCGATCCCGGCTCTGCTGTGGGAGCGCGGCGTGGTCCCGTTCCTCAAGGTCGACAAAGGCCTCGAAGCCGAAGCTGACGGCGTTCAGTTGATGAAGCCCAACGCCGATCTCGATGCGCTGTGCGAGCGGGCGGTTGCGAAGGGCGTGTTCGGGACCAAGATGCGCAGCGTCGTCAACCTCGCCAACCCGGTGGGCGTCAAAGCGATCGTCGCGCAGCAATTTGCCGAAGCCGCGCGCATCGCCGCGCACGGCCTGGTGCCGATCATCGAACCCGAAGTGAATATCAAGAGCCCCGAGCGCGATGCGGCGGACCGACTGTTGCTGGCGGAAACGCTCGCGGCGCTTGACGCGTGGACCGGCGCGCCGGTCATGCTCAAGCTGTCGCTGCCAACCGAAGCCGGCCTGTTCCAGCCGCTGGTCGATCATCCCAAGGTGCTGCGCGTCGTAGCGCTGTCTGGCGGCTTCGCGCGCCCCGAAGCATGCGCCGAACTCGCGCGCAACCCTGGCATCATCGCGAGCTTCAGCCGCGCGCTGCTGGAAGATTTGCGCGCGTCGATGAGCGACGAGGAATTCAACGGCTCGCTCGGCGGCGCGATCGACGAAATTCACGCCGCATCGGTCGCCTGATGGCCGAAAGCTGGGACCGCGTTGACACCTATATCGGCGAGAAGCTGATCGGCGACGACGCGATCCTGTCGGCCGCACTCGCGCACAATGCCAAAAACGGCTTGCCACCGATCGACGTCTCGGCGGCGCAGGGCAAGATGCTCTATCTGCTCGCGCAAATGGCCGGCGCGCGGCGCATCCTCGAAATCGGGACGCTCGGCGGCTATTCGACGATCTGGCTCGCGCGGGCGCTACCGGACGATGGCGCGCTGGTGACGCTGGAAGTCGACCACATGCATGCCCGCGTCGCGCAGGCGAATCTCGATCGCGCCGGCCTCTCTGATCGCGCCGAGATCCGGGTCGGCCCGGCGATGGACAGCCTTGCCGCGATGACCGACGTCGCGCCTTTCGACATGGTCTTCATCGACGCCGACAAGCAGAGGAATGTCGATTATGTCGCCGAAGCGATCCGCCTCGGCCGCAGCGGCACGACGATCATCGTCGACAATGTCGTGCGCGAAGGCGGCGTCTTCGATCCCGCCAGCAACGATCCCGGCATCCTGGGCGCACGCGCGCTGTTCGATTTTCTGCAATCCGACCCGCGCATCGACGCCACCGCCGTGCAGACGGTCGGCGCGAAGGGATGGGACGGCTTCGTGCTGGCGCGGGTCGCCTAAAGACCGCCCATGAATCGGAAGGCGAAGCGGTAATCGCCGGCCTTGATAGGTCGGTCGGGGCGCTTGTCGGGATGCACCGATTCGAGCGTGATCGTGCCGTCGGCCAGCGGCGTCGGCTCGCCCAGCACCGCTTCGAAAGGCTGTGCCTCGCCATTGGGACGAAGCCAGAGCATCTTCACGCGGACGCGGCCTGCCCACACACAGGCGACTCCGACGGGGCAGCGACTGTCCTCGATCACCGCGACCGGCTGGATCAACGGGCCGTCGGCATAGGCGCGCTGGCCGATGGCGACATTGGCGGCGTCGGGCAATGCGGTAACGTCGCGAGTCGCTGCACAGGCCGAAACGGTCGCAGCAGTGACGAGGGACAGGGTGGCGGCGCGAAACATCTTCTGCATTTGCGGCATGCTGGCGGCGTAGCTATGAACCCGCCATGACCGAACCGACCTGCCAGCTTTACCTCATCTCGCCACCCGATGTCGGCGGCGACTTTCCGGCGCAACTCGAAGCGGCGCTGGCCGCCGGCCCGGTTGCCGCGTTCCAGTTCCGCGTCAAGGGTTTGACCCAGCACGAAGCGGCGCGCCTTGCCGAACCGCTACAGGCGATTTGCGCCGCGCATGATGTTGCCTTCATCGTCAACGACGACATGGCGCTGGCGAAGCGGCTCAAGGCCGATGGCGTCCATCTGGGGCAGGGCGACGGCGATCCGCAGGAGGCGCGGCGGCTGCTTGGCCCCGGCGCGCAGATCGGCATCACCTGTCACAACAGCCGTCACCTTGCGATGGAAGCGGGCGAGGCGGGGGCGGATTATGTCGCGTTCGGCGCCTTCTTCCCCACGACAACCAAGGCGGTCGAACACCGCGCCGACCCCGAAATCCTCAGCTGGTGGCAGGGCTTGTTCGAGCTGCCCTGCGTTGCGATCGGCGGGATCACGGTCGAGAATGCGGAGCTGTTGATCGATGCTGGCGCCGATTTCCTTGCCGTATCGGGCGGCGTCTGGAACCATCCGGACGGCCCGGCCGCGGCGGTGCAGGCTTTCGCCGCGCTGATGGCAGCGGATTAGGCCGCGCGCGTCAGGTCCGCGTGCGCGGACGCTCATCGCGCGGTACGTCGTCGCACTTGCGCCACCCGAAAAGGCCCGCGCAGGGCGCCGGGCGCTTGGCCGAGGCGGCAGCGTCGGGGCCGGGATGCGGCTTGGGATCGGGAAGGGCCGTTGTCATGCCCGGCTCTATGCGCCACGCTGCGTGGCGATGATTGGATCGAAGCGTCAATTCGGTTTCGCTTCGTCGTGTTTCGATGCCTGTTTTGACTTGCCTAATCCGGCGCCGCCCGCAACACAGCGCGCGGGGAGAAGTTTATGTCCGATACCGACCAGCGCAGCGTTTCGATGCGCGAACTCACCGTCCGCGGGATCATCCTCGGCGGACTGATCACGCTGCTGTTCACGGCGGCAAACGTCTATCTGGGGTTGAAGGTCGGACTGACCTTCGCGACCTCGATACCCGCCGCGGTCATTTCGATGGCGATCCTGCGCTTCCTTTCGGGGGCGACGATATTGGAGAATAATATCGTCCAGACGATCGCCAGCGCGGCGGGGACGCTTGCGGCCATCATCTTCGTCCTGCCCGGTCTCGTCATCGTCGGCTGGTGGCAGGGTTTCCCCTATTGGACGACCGCCGCCGTCTGTTTCATCGGCGGAACGCTGGGCGTGATGTTCTCGGTCCCGTTGCGCCGCGCGCTCGTCGCCGGGTCGGACCTTCCCTATCCCGAAGGCGTCGCTGCGGCCGAAGTGCTCAAGGTCGGGTCGCGCGCGGGCGAGGGGGCCGAGGAGAACCAGCGCGGCCTGCGTACGATCCTGCTCGGATCGCTGATCAGCGCGGGTTTCTCGCTGCTTGGCGCGATGAAGCTCGCGGCGCTCGAAGTGTCGAAGAATTTCAAGCTCGGCGCCGGCGCCACCGGCGTCAGCGGCAGCCTGTCCTTCGCGCTGATCGGCGTGGGGCATCTTGTCGGCCTGTCGGTCGGCGTTGCGATGTTCATCGGCATGGTTATCGCATGGGCGGGGCTGATGCCCGCGCTGACCGCGGCGCAGGGGCTGACCGGACCGGTCGACGATGTGGTCGGCATGGTGTTTTCGCAGCAGGTGCGCTTCATCGGCGCCGGGACGATCGGGGTCGCGGCGCTGTGGACGCTGCTCAAGATCGTCGGCCCGATCGTCAAGGGCATCAAGGGTTCGATCGCGTCGTCGCGGGCGCGCGGCGCGGGCGAGGTGGTCGAACTGGGCGAGCGTGACCTGTCCTTCGGCATCGTCGCGGGGACGATCCTGGGCTCGTTGATTC